>LSQX01042810.1_pt1 | contig 21314 bp, 15 predicted proteins | sample 654561 | NCBI WGS metagenome assembly LSQX01 (sample SAMN04489861, study PRJNA283612) | anaerobic digester metagenome | isolation source: 4 biogas reactors fed with cattle manure at either 37C or 55C with and... | place: Denmark: Kongens Lyngby | collected 2014 | reverse complement strand
GACTGGGCCAACGACATTGCCAAGATAGCGAACACCCACATCGACCGCATCAAGGCCATTCTCGAAAACCCCGGCAACCAGATCGAGCGCGAGGCGTTCAATGGCTTCGCCAGCGAATTGCGTGAAGACCTCAATGGCGGGATCAGTGATGACGAAATCATTGAAATGCTGGCGCAACACCTGATTACCAAGCCGGTCTTTGATGCGCTGTTTGAGGATTACCAGTTCACCAAGCACAACCCCATGTCGAAAGCCATGCAGCACGTCCTGGAGCAGCTGCAGACGCACAATATCGACAAGGAGGCCAATACCCTTCAGGGCTTCTACGAATCCGTCCAGATGCGAGCACAGGGCATTGAAAGTGCCGAGGGCAAGCAGCGAATTATTGTTGAGCTGTACGACAAGTTCTTCAAAAACGCATTCCCACGGATGACTGATCGGCTGGGCATTGTCTACACCCCCGTCGAGGTGGTGGACTTCATCATCCACAGTATTGAGGACGTGTTGAACAGCGAGTTCGGCAGGAGCATGGCGGATGAGAACACCCACATTCTCGACCCCTTCACCGGCACCGGCACCTTTGTTACCCGCCTGCTGCAGTCCGGTATCATCCCCAGGGATAAGTTGCCGCACAAATACCAGCATGAGATTCATGCCAACGAACTGGTGCTGCTGGCCTACTACATCGCCGCCATCAACATTGAGGCCACCTACCACGGCATCATGAACCACAACATCACCGGCCAGGAGGAATCCGACCTGATATTCGAGGTGCCCTACGAGCCGTTCAACGGCATCTGCCTGGCCGACACTTTCCAGATGCACGAGTCCGAGGACATGGTGGATGCCCTGCTGGTGGAGAACAGCGAGCGGCGCAAGCGCCAGCGGGAGCTGGATATCCGGGTCATCATGGGCAACCCGCCCTACTCTGCTGGCCAAGAGTCTGCCAACGACAACAACGCCAACCTGGCCTATCCCGACCTGGATGAGAAGATCAGGGAAACCTATGCCGCCCGATCCACTGCCACCAATAAGAACGCGCTGTATGACAGCTATATCCGTGCTATCCGCTGGGCAAGCGACCGGATAGGCGAGCAAGGCGTGATTGGCTTTGTCACCAATGGCGGGTTCCTTGAGGCCAACACGGCGGATGGTCTGCGTAAATGCTTGGCCGAGGAGTTTTCCAGCATTCATGTGTTTCACTTGCGTGGGAATGCAAGGACTTCCGGCGAGCTGCGCCGAAAGGAGCGTGACAACGTTTTTGGCATGGGGACACGAACCCCGATTGCCATCACCTTGATGGTCAAGAACCCCGACACAACCGAGCATGGCCGCATCCTGTTCCATGACATTGGGGATTACCTGAACCGCACCGAGAAGCTGGACATGATTGCAGAGTACCGCAGTATCCAAGGCATTCCTTCCTGGCAAACCATTGTTCCCGACCAGCACGGCGACTGGCTGAACCAGCGCGATGACAGCTTTGGTGAGCATATTGTACTGGGGGATAAGAAAGACGATGGCCTGAAGCTGTTTGATAACTACTCTATGGGAATAAAAACCAATAGAGATAGCTGGGTTTACAATTTTTCAACTGATGAGTTGATAGCTAATGCCAGCACCACCATCAATTTTTACAATCAGGAAATGTTGCGTTTCCAAGCCTGCAAAGCAGGAAAAGGCTGCAGTACGCCTTCTTTCGAGGAGTTTGCAAACTACGACCCTACAGGAATCAGCTGGTCACGCGCTCTCAGGGAAAACGCACAAAAGGGTATTACATACACCTTCGATAAGAAGAACCTAACCACTGGTTTATACAGACCATTTTCTAAGCAAAAACTTTATTTCTCTAAGGAGCTGGTCAACGACGTTGCGTTGATGCCTCGTATCTTCCCGAATGCGGAAGTGGATAACTTGGTTATTGCAGTTACAGGCAGGGGCTCTACAAAGGAGTTTTCCGCTCTTATTTCCAAACAAATTGTGGACTTGGAGTGCATATCAAAAGGCCAATGCTTCCCCTTGCATCTCTACGACGAGCAGGCGCAAGAGCAACCAGCGGATGACCTGTTTGCCGAGCAGGGTAGCGCGGGCGCAGGACTACAGCGCCGAGACGCCATTACGGACGAAGGGCTGGCGCACTTCCAGGAAGCATACCCGGACGAGGACATTACCAAGGAAGATTTGTTCTACTACGTCTACGGCATCCTCCACAGTGAGGACTACCGCAGCCGGTTTGCCGACAACTTGAGCAAAGAGCTGCCGCGCATACCGCGTGTCAAAACGGCGGCGGACTTCTGGCGCTTCTCGCAGGCGGGCCGCTCCCTGGCCGAGCTGCACCTCAACTTCGAGACCGTGGACAAGTACCCGGCCACCGTCAAGAAGAAAGGCAACCTGACCGACGATGACTACCGTGTCGTGAAGATGAAGTTCAGCCGCAAGAAGAACCCGGAAACCGGCAAAAACGAGGATGACCGCAGCACCGTCATCTACAACGAAAAGCTCACCGTTACCGATATACCGGAAGAAGCGTGGGACTACGTTGTCAACGGCAAGCCAGCTCTGGCCTGGGTGATGGAGCGCCAAGCTGTTACCACCCACAAGGCCAGTGGCATCGTCAATGACGCCAACGATTGGGCCATCGAAACCATGGGCAACCCCAAGTATCCGCTTGAGCTGCTGTTGCGGGTGATCACCGTCAGCGTGGAAACAATGAAGATCGTCAACGCATTGCCCGCGCTTGATATCTGATCTGGCTGAACTGGCAGCGGGGTTCCCGTGATCCCGCTGCCACAACGGGTATCGACACAGGAGTCACTTCTCCTATGAAGATTATGCCTGCAATACCGGACTACAAAGTCGCACCACAACAGGAGTTGCTATGCGCAAGAACCTACCAGTTACCAATCGCGAAAGGCCGGTTCAGCCTGGACAAAGGCTGATTACAGCTACCACGCTCAAAGGCGTAATCACCTACGCCAACGATGACTTCGTTGATATCTCAGGCTTCACAGCTGAGGAGCTGGTCGGCCAGGCTCACAACATCATCCGCCACCCGGATGTTCCGCCTGCGGTGTTTGCGCACATGTGGAGCCAGCTAAAGGCAGGCCGCAGCTGGATGGGTGTCGTAAAGAACCGTTCAAAAAACGGTGATTTTTACTGGGTGAATGCCTTTGTTACCCCGGTGATGGAGGGCAACTCAATTGTGGGCTATGAGTCAGTCCGAGTGATGGCCAGCCCTCGGGAGATCGAACGCGCCACTGCCCTGTACAACCGGCTCAACTCCAACCGCAAGGCGGTTCCGGCCAACTGGCGTGGAGTGATCCGCTCGTTGGTGCCGGGAATGTTCTGCGCCGGTGTGGCTGCGGTGACGGCCTACGGCTTGGGCCTGCCTGGCATTTTTCTGGGTATAGCCCTCGGGGCACCTGTCGGGTTCACACTGCAAAGGCGGCGCGAGCAGCGGATGGGAAGGGTTCTGGACGCAAAAGGGGATGCGATCAATGATCCTTTGCTGGCGCAGATGTTTGTTGATGAAGGTGGGGCTTATGGCCAGCTTCAGATGACCCTGCTCAGTTACGAGGCCCGGTTACGCACCTTTCTCAGTCGAGTCGAGGATTTCACCAGACAGCTTGAAGTGCAGGCTAACCACGGTGCTCAGCTGTCAGAGGCATCTCTGGCTCAGCTTGAGCGCCAGCGAGCGGAGACTGACCAGATTGCAGCGGCCATTAACGAGATGTCTGCGGCAAGTCAGGAGGTGGCCAGCAACGTCGCTCGCACAGCCGAGGCTTCCCGCATAGCAAACGAGCAGGCAGAGAAAGGAATGGGAGTGGTCAGTCATGTGCGCGAGTCAATGGACATGCTTTCCGCGTCTATTGAGGCTGCTACTACCGTTATACACGACCTGGCTGCTGGCGCTCGGGACATTGGCTCTGTCGTCGATGTGATTCACCAGATTGCCGATCAAACCAACCTGTTGGCACTCAACGCGGCAATTGAGGCGGCTCGGGCTGGTGAGTCCGGTCGTGGTTTTGCCGTTGTAGCGGATGAGGTTAGATCGCTCGCGAAGGGGACCGCAGAATCAACAGAGGAGATTCACAAGCTGGTCAGCACACTGCAGGATGCAGTCGAGCGTGCAGTAAGGACTATGAGCGTCGGAAGCGAACAGGCAGGCAGGAGTCAGGAGTATGTGGTCGAGGCTGAGAACGCCCTGACCCACATCAGGGAGACCATCTACCAGGTCGGCATGATGAGCGAGCAAATCGCAAGTGCTGCAGAAGAGCAAAGTGCTGTAGCCGAGGAGATCAACAGAAGCATCACGAGCGTTGCAATGCTATCTGATCACACAGCACAAGAAGCTCGTAACCAATCTGAACTCAGTGTCGGCTTGGCAGCAACTGCCAAAAGCCAGACCGACCTGGTATCCCGATTCACGCAACGCGGACAAGCGCCGCAGTAGACTACCCTCGCTGGCCCCCTTTTTCTGGTGTTAAGGGTTGACGCGTTGTGCGTCCTGAGCGCCCTGAAAAGCTCTCGCGCCGCTTCCAAGGGTTTCCCATCCAAGGGGATGGCCAGATACCGATCTTTGCTTGCGCTGCGCGTCAGGCGCTCCCCAGCGCTGGTGTAATCCAGCGCAAAGGCCACGGTGAGGTCAGCCGACTCGGCATTGATGATGGTGCGCGGCCGGTAATGTGAGGAAAAGTGTGCCTGCACCGATATCCCGGCCATGCTCACCGGAACCACTCAGGGTGCTGGGCAGCATCCATGTTTTTCACTTGCCGGGATTTCTGGACAACTTCCAGAGCATCAATAACGGGTGTCCGTTCATCTGCGGCCAAGGCAAATGGGCGCACTGATGTCTTCTTGCCCGCGCCGTAAAAATTGAGGCAGAAGTGGCCCCGGGCATCCGGGCTGCTTTTTTCCTTCCACATCCCGAAGGTGCGTGTCCCTTTGATGTACTCGGTCACCGCAAACCCCAGGGAGGACAGATATTTGGCGTCATCGCAGCGCTTTCTGTAAAGCCGCATCAGTTCAGCTACCGCCGCTGATGTCCGCTGCGGGTTCTTCGCGCCAGCAACCTCAGCAAAAACGTCTTGGCCGATGGTAAGCAGCGCAATCTCGCCGGTGCGATAATCGTTGAGATAGAAAGCATGGCAGTGCAGAGGGCTCGAACTCACATAAGCGCCCATGTTCCACCCAGCGCCCTTGAGCGCAACTGATGAAATGCGGTCTTCTATCGAAACTACAGACATGAAGGGTTCTCCAAAACTATGCGTAGAGCATAGCCTGACATTGCCTGGTATTGACATCCTCCCTCCACCTAACCTGCTTTAAGCCGGTTCAGGTGGGGGATTCCTCCTGCGAGACGCTGATGTCCCAGCGCGAGTATGTTCCTGGCCGCGTTGATATCGCGGTCGTGAGTGGCACCACACTCACAGGTCCATGCTCTTATTCCAAGCCCTGCTCTACCTTTCGGACTGTTGGGGGATAGCTCCCCGCAACACGAACAGGACTGGGTGGTGTATGCCTCGTTGACTTCCATGAAAACCGTGCCTGCGTGAGCGCATTTATATTCCAGCAGGGTTTTCAATTGGCCCCAGCCAGCGTCCAGCACCGACTTGGCCATAGTGGTTTTAACGAGTTTCTGGCTACTGACGTTACCGACAACAATGAGTGCGTTGTTTTGCGCCAGCCGGGTGGTGAACTTGTGCTGCTCATCGTTGCGGCGGTTCTTGATCTTGGCATGTATCGCCCGGACCCGCTTTTTGTTCCGGGCGCGTTGGGCAATGCCCAGCCTGGCTTCCAGGGCGCGGTACTGACGGCCAACCAGCCGCTGTCCATCTGAGGCGGTAGCAGCGTCCTTGCAGCCCAGGTCGATGCCCACAGCACCTGTGCCGGTATGCTCGATGGTAGGTGCATCCACGACCACGTTGAAGTACCAGCGTCCCCGGGCATCTTCGGTGAAGCTGCCTGAGCGAAACCGATACCCTGACAGGCCGTAGCTGTCCCATACCTTGAAGTAGTGGCCATTGTGAAACACCTGACCGTTCTTCCAAGAGGCTGCACCCGTGTTAAGCGGAATCCAACCCAGCGACCGGCGGACACCGCCCGACTTGCGCCAGCTCAGACGCGCCTTGCGAAACTGCTTGCGGCGGATCACATATTCAGCAGCGACACACTGCAGCGTTTGACTGTGCAGCCCCAGCTCCTTGCCAGCCCCTTTGGTGTAGGGGTGCATATCGTAGGCGGACAAGAACACACCGCGCTCACGAATCGAGCGCCAGCTCAATTCATTGACGTAGTTCCACACGAAGTTCACCGAAAGCGCCATCTGCCGCAGCTGTGCAGCATGGCGATCCTTGACGCGAACCTGGAGGGTTTTGGTGTGGGGCTTGTTACTCATGGCTCTACGCTAACACGGGCTTGAAAAGACCCAAGGGCAGGCTGACGCCCGCCTCGCTATTCATCCCGCCACCTAACTCGGCGAGTTCAGGTGGGGGTATTCCGCTACATCTTATAACCCAAGCGGCCACGGCAACCATATATCGGAGGGGAAAGTACCCGGGGAAGATGCTGTGCAGTTCAAGAAGAGTAGGCAGAAAAAAGGGGCCTGTAGACCGCAGCCCCTGTATCAGTACGGCGACTGGCTTAGGCAACCACAGCCCAAGTCTCAACCACGTCAGCGCCGTACTCATCCTTCCAGGCTTTCAGGCCTTTGTGGTTGCCACCCTTGGTTTTGATCACCTGACCGTTGTGCGGGTTGGTATAGACCTTTGTTGCCCGTTGACGCCGGACTGGTGCCGCTGGCTTATTGGCCAGTAGCTCAGGGGCGATAATCTGCACAACCTGCTCAGTCGTTTTGCCATACTCTTTAACCAGGGCGTTCAGCTCATCGGCAAACTGCAAGTCCTTCTTGAGCTCTTCGCTGTTTTGCAATGAATCATGCTTTTGCATCAACTCTTGAAGCTGTCTTTCTATCTCACGAAATTCTGCCAACTTAGACATTCAATTTCTCCTGATTACTAGCTGTGGAAGGTAAACACTCACCTCAGATGAGTATCGTAACAGAATGCTGACAGCCTAAATGATCCTGTTTGGCTGGTTACAAGTCTGCGCACACCTTAGGGAGAACAACAGTCTCACACCCCGCACTTCACGGCATTGCCTTCGAGAGTTGGTTGTCGCATGACTCATCATCCTCAGGCATACCCTTCCGAAGAAGATCGATTTCGTCCAGCAGGCGCAAAACCGTGTCAGGCCCCGACAGCGACTGATACCGCGCCCACTTTGACTCAAAGTTGCGAGCCTCCAGGGTGGTCAACTCCAAGCCCTGTTTGTCCTTGTGAATGATCTGCGCCAAAGCCCGGAGATCACGCTTCTCTGCATTGCTCAGCATTACCTGGTTCCCCTCTGCAACCACCAATAAACACGCCCACCGGGTAACCAGCTGGGCTTTACGGTCAGTAGTATCCTGCAACGCAAGCAGTCGTAGAGCCGTAATGCGTCCAGAATCCTGCGCCATTACTTCCCCTGGAAGGGAAAGTGCTGTCAGATTCCACATGCTCATAGTGGCGTTTGGGTATCTGCCCGTTTCGCGTATCGTTAAAGCATCACAACAGGAGAACGGTCATGGACACAGCTACTCACTTGCAGGACGCCTATAACGAAGTCATGGGTGATCGCAGCGCCAGCGACTTCGCAAGCTTTGAAGACTTTTGGGCAGATTTCGATGAGGCGATGCACTACGACGCAGTTGATAACGATGAGTCTGTCGCGGATTTCCGGGAAGAGATCAGGGGTATCTTTGATGCTGATCTGGCCGAGCAACGGCCCATACCGCTGAGCAACACGGAGGAAGGGCTATGAACATGCCGAGCACAGTAGCCACCTCACATAGCCCCGTTTTTTTGACAGGAATCCACGCCCGCAGGACAATACTGTTTTTCCATACAGCACCCAAGGTTCCTGCCCATGAGCAACGCACACATTCTCTGCGACCTGACGCCAGGCACCGATACCATTTCCTTTTTCGATGCCCGGGTACCAGCAGGCTTCCCGAGTCCAGCGACCGACCATGTGGAGAAGAAAATATCTCTGGATGATCTGCTGGACATCCATGCCCCGCACACCTACCTCGTCCGGGTATCAGGGGACAGCATGATCGGCGCGGGCATTTACGACTGTGACATTCTGGTCGTAAGCCGTGCCCGGGAAGCGCGGCACCGGGATATCGTCGTTGCCGCGCTCAATGGAGACGTGCTGGTAAAGCGGATCTGGCTGCGCGAGCAAACCATCCTGATGCCGGAAAATCCTGCATACGCCCCTCGTTACATCCTGGAAGGGGACGAGCTGCAGGTCTGGGGGATTGTCACCCACAGCATCCGCTCTCATGCGACCGGCGAGCCCAAGTGATCCAAGCGCCAGTATTTGCCCTTGTAGACTGCAACTCGTTTACATACGAATGTTATCCCATGGCAAACACAAAATACTGTCATAATCATTGACATGGATAAGGACCTGCCGTAATTTTTTGCCAGAAATAAACGGGTATCCGGAACCTAGTGTGTAACTCTCTCTGGACCAAATAGTGTCAACCACACAAAAAACCGGAATTGAATGTGCAAGTATTGTGTCGTACTATCATCTCCATAAACCGGAACTAGGTGTGTATATTCTCTGGTTCGTCTGAGCTATTCAGGGTTCACACAAGTCGAAGGTACGACGAATGATCGGCACAAGGAGCTGATGCATGGCCATTAGTCAGGCACGTATTATCGAATCACTGGAACAGGTGTGTTCCAACCTCAATCCCGACGAGTTCATTTACTCTTTCCTCGATGCCTACGGCTTCCCGAAAAGCACGATTACCCGGCTACGAAAGGGCGGTGACAACCGCAACGTGGGCGAGGGTGACGATATCGGCCTCAAAAAGAAGCTCTACTTCAGGACAACGCCTGCCGGGACTGACCTGGATGCTGAGCTGGACGCGCTCAAGGCCCAGGATGTGATCGCACGGAATGATATCCGCTTTGTGATCGTAACCGACTTCAATGATCTGGTGGCCTATGACACCAAAGCTGAAGAGCGCCTGGATACGTCTTTGTCTGTGCTCGACAAGCAGTATGCCTTTTTCCTACCGCTAGCCGGCTATGAAAAGGCGATCATGTATTCGGAGCACCCGGCAGACGTTAAGGCCTCGGAGAAGATGGGCCAACTGTTCGATCTGATCCGCGAGCGCAACGACCTCTCGAAGCCGGAAGACATCCATGCGCTGAATGTCTTTCTGACCCGCCTGTTGTTCTGCTTCTATGCCGAGGATACCGGTATCTTTGAAGCGGGTCAGATGACCTCAGCCATTCAGTCCACGACACAGGATGACGGCACTGACGTTGACCAGTTCTTCACGGACCTGTTTACCGTCCTGAACCTGGAACAAGACGATCCCAAGCGCAAAGCGATGCCAGCGCACCTCCAGGCGTTCCCGTATGTGAACGGCGGCTTGTTCCGTGATGATGAGCCGGTTCCTGAGTTTGGGCGAAAGGCACGCCGAATCCTGCTGGATTGCGGCTCACTCGACTGGTCCGAGATCAACCCGGACATCTTCGGCTCGATGTTCCAGGCTGTCATTGACGAAGAACAGCGCGGCAATCTGGGGCAGCACTATACCTCGGTATCGAACATCATGAAGGTGATCCAGCCGCTGTTTCTCGACAAGCTCTACGCCGAGCTGGAGAAATCAAGCAAGAGCGAGAACAAACTCAAGGCACTGCTCGTTCGCCTTCAGAACCTCCGAATCTTCGATCCAGCATGTGGTTCAGGCAATTTCTTGATCATTGCATACAAGGAGTTGCGCAAGCTGGAGATGGAGGTTATCGACGCCCTGAATGCCGTATCCGGCCAGGTTGAGATGTACTACTCCGGTATCCGTCTCTCTCATTTCTTCGGCATCGAGATCGACGATTTCGCCCATGAAGTGGCCGCTCTGTCGCTGTGGCTGGCCGAGCATCAGATGAACATGGCGTTCAAGGCCAAGTTTGGCTATGCCGAGGCGGCGCTGCCGCTGCGTGACTCAGGCAACATCGTGTGTGGCAATGCGTTACGCTTGGACTGGGCGAAAGTCTGCCCGCCGTTTGATGCCAATGCCACCTCTTATGAGGTCTATATCTGTGGCAATCCGCCATTCTTGGGCACCACAGAACGCAGTGCTGAACAATCAGCCGACATTAAACACGTTTTCGCCGGTTTCAAATCAACCGGCTACCTCGATCTGGTATCTGCATGGTTTTGGAAGGGCGCTCAATACATAACCGGCAACACTGCAAAATGTGCGTTGGTGTCCACAAACTCCATCTGTCAGGGCGACCAGACCTCATTACTCTGGCCGCCAATTTTCGATCTGGGCATTTCGATCGACTTTTGCTACCAGACCTTCACATGGAGCAATAATGCCAAGAACAAGGCCGCTGTTCATGTGGTGGTTGTGGGCCTGAAGAACAGCAACGACACATCGCGTAAACCCCGCATATTCTCAGTTGCTCAGGATCGGGTACTTTCATCCGAGGTGGAAAACATCAGCCCCTATCTTGTACCCGGTCCAAACCAGGCAATCGCACCACGTACAAAACCACTGGGGCCGGTCAATAAGATGATTTTCGGCAATAAACCAACCGATGGTGGCCATCTCTACATCGCGCATGAAGAACGTGACTCATTCATTGCGAAATACCCACAGTACGCGCACTGGATACGCAAAATTCTTGGTGCGAAAGAGTTTATCAACGGTGGTGAGCGCTGGTGTTTTTGGCTGGCGGATATTCCTTTGGATGAGGCTATGGACGTTCCAGAGGTTGCTTTGCGTTGTGAAAAAATTCGTGAGCTCAGAGTTAAGGCTGGTCATGCCGCAGCGCTGAAAGGCGCTGATCGACCCCATACCTTTCTGCAACTCGCTCAACCTCCATCAGGGCATTACCTTATGGTGCCATGCCATTCATCAGAGCGCCGACCCTATATACCATTGGGTTTCTTTGGGTCAGATGTAATTGCTACCAATGCAAACTTAATGATCCCGAACGCTACCCCTTTTGAGTTCGGCATCCTGACATCCGAAATGCACAACGATTGGATGCGTGCTGTTGCTGGGCGCTTGGAAAGCCGTTACCGCTATTCTGCGACACTGGTCTACAACACCTTCCCCTGGCCCGAGGTGAACGATCAGCAGCGTAAGCAGATCGAATCCTTGGCAGAGGAGGTCTTGTTGATCCGTGAGGACTATCCAGATAAGTCACTGGCTGACCTGTACGACCCGGACAAGATGCCCGAACCGCTGAGGGAGGCGCACAAGACGCTGGATCAGGCGGTTGAGCGTCTGTACCGGGCCAAGCCGTTCCGCGATGCCTCTGAGCGCTTGGAGCATCTATTCGCCCTTTACGAGAAGCTGGTTGCCGAGGAGAAGGCTAAGGCACCGGCCAAAAAGAAAACCACACGGAGTAAGTGATCATGGCTGATCTTTTGACCGTCCAGTACAAGCAAACCGGTAAGAGTTCAAACCTGAATGCCATGGGCATGCGCGAGATGCAGGCCCGTGCCTATGAGGCGCGTGATGCTCAGTATCTGTTGCTGAAAGCGCCGCCTGCGTCCGGTAAGTCCCGTGCTTTGATGTTCCTGGGGCTGGACAAGCTGCACCACCAGGGGCTGAAGAAGGTCATTGTGGCAGTACCGGAAATGAGCATCGGAGCCTCGTTCAAGGACACCGATCTGACCAGCGGCGGATTCTTTGCTGACTGGTCGGTACAACCGAGCTATAACCTCTGTGTGCCTGGCGGCGAAAACCAGAAGGTGAAGGCGTTTGTGCGCTTTATGGCTGACGCAGACGCCAAGGTGCTGGTCTGTACCCACGCCACCCTGCGCTTTGCCTACCAGCAACTGACGCCCGCCGATTTCAATGACACCCTGCTGGCGATTGATGAGTTCCATCACACCTCAGCGGATGGTGAAAACCGGCTGGGAAGTCTGATCGACGGGGTGATGGCCGGCTCCAATGCCCACATTGTGGCCATGACCGGTTCGTATTTTCGTGGTGACGCAGTACCTATTCTGCTGCCAGAAGATGAAGAACAGTTCACTCAGGTGACTTACTCTTACTACGAGCAGTTGAACGGCTACCAGTACCTGAAGTCACTGGGGATCGGGTACCACTTCTACACGGGCCGCTATGTCGATGCGGTGCATGAGGTGCTGGATACCACCAAGAAAACCATTGTTCATATCCCGAACGTGAACTCGGTGGAATCCACCAAGGACAAGCTCTCTGAGGTTGATCACATCCTGGATGCCATTGGTGAAGTGGTCGAAAGGGACATGAAGACCGGGATCATTACGGTACGAGATGAGACTGGCCGTTTACTGAAGGTGGCCGATCTGGTGGATGATGGCCCGATCCGAATTGAGGTGCAGAACTACCTGCGCAACGTGTCCAAAGCCGAGGATATGGACATCATCATCGCGCTGGGCATGGCGAAAGAGGGCTTTGACTGGCCGTGGTGTGAGCATGTGTTGACCATTGGGTACCGCTCGTCGCTGACGGAGATCATCCAGATCATTGGCCGTGCGACGCGAGATTGCGAGGGTAAGGCTCATGCTCAGTTCACCAACCTGATCTCCCAGCCGGATGCTGAGGACGACGATGTGAAGCGTTCGGTGAACGATATGCTCAAGGCGATCACCGTGTCACTGCTGATGGAGCAGGTCCTGGCCCCTGCGGTCACCTTCAAGCCTCGCTCGCGTTTTCTTCCCGGTGAGCATGTCGAACCCGGTACGGTGATAATCGAGGATACGACTGCGCCGGTCTCCGATAAGGTGATCAAGGCGCTGGAGAACATGGACAACATCAAGGCGGCGATCCTCCAAAAGCCTGAGATCATTGCGCCGGCAGTGACGGGTGACGCTGACCCTGAGGTATTGGCAGAGGTTGAGATTCCCAAGGTAGTGGAGAAGCTGTATCCCGATATGGATCATGAGGAGATACAGACCGTTTCGGATGTCGTTCAGGCATCCATGGCGATCCAATCCACGGGTGGTTTGTTCGATGAGTCCGAACTGCCTGAAGGCGCTGAAATCATGACGCCACCGGGTGCCGGTGCCGAGGGTACGACCGAGCCTGAGGGTGCCGGTACCGGACCGGCACCCAAGTCTGGGCCGCAAACATCTACTGGCGACCCGAAGCCCAACCGCAAATTCGTTATGATCGGCAACAAGTTCGTCAATATCGAGCATTTGAATGTTGATCTGATCCGTGCGGTAAACCCTTTCCAGGGTGCCTACGAAATCCTCTCGAAAGCGGTCACTCCATCGGTGCTGAAGACCATTCAGGACACGGTGGTGGGTATGCGCTCGCAGATGTCCGAAGAGGAAGCCGTGATCCTGTGGCCCCGTATCAATGAGTTCCGAAAGGACAAAGGGCGGGAGCCGTCAGTAACCGCAAGCGATCCCTATGAGCGGCGGCTGGCTGACGCGCTGGCCTACATCAAAAGAAAGGCTCAGGAACGTAAAGCGGCTCAGGCGCAACCGCATAAGGAGATGCAGGATGCCCCCCATTCATCATGATAAACAGCGGTCGGTACGCCGGTCGCTGGACGACATTTTCAATGGCCCGGATGAGTTCGGGATGCTTGAAGTTCAGGCCAAACGCTCCAGTGGTGGTGCGCCGCTTGAGGTTGCCAAGTTCGAAGAGATCAATGCGTTTGTTGATCAGCATGGTCATGCGCCTGACAGCGCTGGTGAGCTGTCTGAAAAGCTACTGGCACGGCGTCTGAATGGGTACCTGACCAATCAAACCCTTCATGCGGCGTTGAAGCCTTATGATCGGCATAACTTGCTGCCAGATATGCCGGAATCTACCTCAGAGCGGCCGGAAGCAGACGCTGATGTAGTTGAGGCTCAATCGGTTGAACCGGAAACGAAACCGGGCACTGATGCAGCCGCTGAGAACGTCACCTCGCTCGATGACATTTTTGCCAGCGAGGCCTTTTCCGATATCGACTTGGGCGATTCGGAATTGTTTGAACCAGTCCATGTGGCATTTATCTCCGACCGGGAGGCCCCGGATGAAGTGGCTCAGCGGCGGGTGTGTGAGGACTTCTATGCCTTCGAGTCGATCTTCAAGGATCTGCACAGAGGGCTTGAGTCAGGCGATGTGAAGGCTGTTCGCTTTCAGCAGGCGTCTCAGGTGCAACCCGGCGATGCCTTCATTCTTGAAGGTGTGCTCTGCTTGATTGATGAGGTGGGCGAGCACCGTGTAGACGGTGTGGGTCGATATGATCCACGGCTGCGGGTGATCTTCGAGAACGGCACCGAGTCCAACCACCTGCTGCGTTCACTGGCGAAGCGTCTGTACCAGGACGAAACGGGCCGACGTGTGATCCGTGACGCGGATTCCGTGGTCGATGCGTTTAACAACGTATCTCACAAGGACAAGCGTGCCGGGCAGATTTATTTCGTCACCACGCGCAGCGACAACGCTGACCTGAAAGCCATTCCGAATCTGCTCAAGATTGGCTACACCGAACTCACGGTTGAGGAACGCACGAAAAATGCGGAACGAGACACTGCCTTCCTGGAAGCGCAGGTGAAAATCCTCGCGTCGATGGAGTGCTACAACTTGAACCCTAACAAGTTTGAAACCCTGATTCACGGTTTCCTGCACGCACAACGTCTGAAGATGACCCTGATCGGGAAGGACGGCAAGGCCTACCACCCGAAAGAGTGGTTTTCAGTTCCTTTGGATACCGCCAGGGAAGTTGTGAAGCGCATAATTGATGGCAGTATCGTCCATTACCGCATGGACAACACTACGGGACGGTTGGTGAAAAAAAGGCCTGACGTATGCACCAGCATGACCTCCTGAATCTCGACACGCTTCATACGAGCAGCCTTATTGATGAGGGCGATCACTACATCATTGAGGTGGATGGCCAAGGGATACCGGGATGCTGCCCCCACTGCCAAACGGAAGGTCCGTATCGGCATGGGATTCAGCAACAGCAATACATCGACATACCTATGCACGGAAAGCCCGTACTCTTGCGGGTCGACCGTGCGCGTTTTCGGTGCAAAGTCTGTGGCAAAACATTCTTCTCGCACCTGCCCGATATAGACTCCAAGCGAAAGGCATCTACTCGATTTGTGAAATACATCGAGCAGGAGTCGATGAAGAAGACCTTTGCTCTGTTGTCACGAGAGACCGGTATTGACGAAAAGACAATCAAAAACATATTCAACGACTATGTTTCCCGGCTTGATACCGAAATCAGGTTTGAAACCCCCGAGTTCCTCGGGATCGATGAGCTAAAGATCATTGGCGAATACCGCTGCATGATCACGAATGTGAACGAGCTATCGGTTTTTGACCTGTTACCGAACCGGCGAAAGGTTGATCTCATGACCTATTTCAAATCCATGCCGGATAAGCACAAGGTCAAGGTTGTGACCATGGGCATGTGGCGTACCTACAGGGATGTTGTAAATGCCCAGCTTCCAGGGCGAGACATTGTTGTGGATCGATGGCATGTCGTCCGCATGGCAACTGATGCGCTGGAAAGCGTCCGAAAACGTATCCGTAAGGAACTGAACTCTCGGCAACGCATTAAGTTGAAAGATGATAGGTTCATTCTGCTTGAAAGGGAGCACAACCTATCTCCTGATCAGTGGGAAAAGATGCAGCTCTGGTTTGAGTTACATCCAGAACTAGAACTTGCTTATCGTGCAAAAGAAAGCTTCCATGAGATCTACACCTGCGGTAGCAAGGCTGAAGCACAGGAGTTTGCTCGGGATTGGGTGAGATCACTTCCCTCTGAGATTGAATTTGCATTTGATGCATCCAGAACAGCACTCACGAACTGGTGGGATGAGATATTCAACTTCTATGACCACCGGGTCACCAATGCCTATACTGAATCTACGAACCGGCTAGTGAAGGACATCAACAGAATGGGACGGGGATACAGTTTCGAGGTCATGCGGGCGCGCATGATTTATGAGAAGCAAGCAAGAAAACCGACTACTAAGCTGAGCGGGCATAAATCCAAAAAAGGGGTTTCAGATAGCGGTTGGTCACGTTTCTATTCGCCTGAACTGGATGAGGGAGTCAAGACCATCGAGTATGGTCCACACATACCTACGCTTTGCGACCTGCTGGAGAATGGGTACTTTTCCTAACCTTTCAACATAGGCACCGGAATTGACTGGTTTGGGTTAAAACGCATTTTCCACATTCAATTCCGGATACCCAAATAAACAAGGAAGTGAGCTGGCCTCTCACGGCCAGAGGGCCCTCAGGCCCGTCCCTGGGAATAAGAATGTCTGCCCTGACCACCACTGATAGAGGTCAAATAGAATGGTAGCTGCCTGACCCAGGCAATCAATCAACTAAGGACTTTACTATGGCGATTCTCGAAAGAGTCAGCATTACGCCAATGGCTCTCGATACGGACAAGGGTTCTCGGGAGATTTCTTGGGCTCCAGTCAGTCGCTCGAAGCCCATCCCAAACGTGCCTCACATATTTTTCGATGACGGAGAGCCTTGGCTCGCGGCCAATGCTTATGCCCTCCATAAGCTGGATTCCGTTGTGGGAAACGATATCAAAACGGTGGCTTCTAATATGAGTCATCTAAAAGCCTACGCTTGTTGGCTAGAAGATAATGGGGTCGATTGGCGACACTTCCCGAAGAGAAAGAAAGATAGGTGCCTTTTCCGATATCGAGGATTTCTCATTGAGCAGAGGAAGGCCGGATTAGTTAGTCCCAGCACCGCCACGTCGAGAATGGCCGCGATCATTCAATTCTATCGCTGGGCCCAGGTTTATGGCTGGGTTGACCGTAAGTCTATGTGGGAGGATCAGGACAAGACGATCCAGTTCTATACCTCCGTCGGCTTCTCTCGGACGATGTCTGTGGTTTCAAGCGAGCTGGCCATTCCGAATCGGAGACGGGTCGGTGCGGCTCTGGAAGATGGGTTGACCCCTCTGACGAATGAGAGTCGAGCGGCGCTACTTACTTTTCTTTTTGAGCAGGGAAAAGTAGAGCTTTACCTGATGGCCATGATTGGTTTCTTTACGGGGGCAAGGAGCGAGACCATTCGCACCCTGCGTCTATCAAACATCGAAAACGCCCTGGATGATTCAACAATTCCTTCGATGAAGCGAGTCGCAGTAGGTCCTGGAACAGGCGTTGAAACCAAGTATGACGTGAGTGGCGGGCTGCTCTTCCCATCCGAGCTTGTTCGTCAGCTAGAGCAATATGCTTATTCAGTGCGACGCCTTGGCCGACAGGCGAAGGCGTCCGAAGAAGATCGAACCTTGCTGTTTCTGTCAGAGCGAGGAAATCCCTACTCCGATACGTCGTTTACGAAACTAATCAGCTACCTACGTGAAAAGCTGGCTGCGGCTGGGCTGGATCAATTTCTGGATTTTAAGTTTCATCAAACACGAGCGACTTTTGGCACCCAGTTGATGCGACTCGCAATGAATACTCTACCAAGCCAAGTTGATGCCATTATTTTTGTTCGTGATGCAATGCTTCACAAATCTGAGGCGACAACTTGGAAGTATGTGAAATTCATTGAAAAAGAGCCGGTAAAAGAAGCTCTTTCGGACGAGTTTTTCAATTTGTATGTCGGTAAGATCGGCGACGTTGAAACATTAATCGATAAGGCTACATTCAATGACGACGCCTGATTTGTTGATCGATCATCTGGATGGGGAAAATGCGCCCGGATATGGCTCAAGGGCAGATCTGACACGGTTCTTGTATCGAGGCGGCGCTAGTTTGAGAGCGAATTTGGCGTTCAAAAGGATTGCCGACGGAGTGCTATGGGAGCCTCAAATGGAGAGGTTGGAGCTTCTACAGGCCGTCAAAGAAGAGCTTGAGAATAGGCTTCACGCTGGCCAGTCGGCGAACTCGGTGCCGCACTACCTTGCTACGCTCACAGGATTCCTGAGATTCTTGGATGAGGGGCAGTGCTCGTTTAGTCTTGCAAAGCTAGAATTCAACTTTCTTGAGTACGCCGAGTATTTGTTTATTAAGTCAAGGTCGAAGGGTTCGAAATTAAGTTCGAAGTCAGCCTACACAAAGGCTGCAACGCTGTCGTCGATCTTCGGATCGATTCTTGGGATACCGAACACTGTACGCCTTGTAAATAGGACTCGCCTTCGTTCTGGAAAAGGAGGTGCAAAGGCGGTCAGTCGGAGTGCTGAGAAGCAAAACCTGGAGGCAGCTTTCAAGCAGGGTAATTTCCTGGTAGATATCACTGAAGGCTTGTCCAAGGAAGCTATTTATGGGCCTCTCCCTATAAAAATCCCGGTCCGAGCCGGTCTAATTGAGGGTGATGAGGTTTTGCTCCATGCGGGGCTGCAAGATCTTGAGTTAGGAGATGCTTCAAAGTCTGTCTGGACGTATCGGGAAAAGTTTCGCTATCAGGAAGCGTTGCAGCGAAGAGAGGCGGTCATTGATATTTCGCCCAGGAAATACGGGGCAAAAAGGTGGCACCTGGTAAATATCCGAGTTCAGGCAGAGTTCCTTATTTTCCTTGCCCAGACAGGCATGAACTTAACGCAGGCTAAAGAGTTGGGGCGCGGAGCATTGAAGTATAAGCCGCTCGGCGATAGCTGGCAGGTTAGGTGTTATAAAAACCGGAGAGGAGGTGAAGTAAGCTTTCGAATATATAAATCTTACAAGCCCTTCCTTGAGCGATTTCGCGCCTTCGTTAACCATTTCTTTCCGGATTCTAAGTACTTTTTCCCTCAGTTTGACAATCACGGAGAGGGAGAGAGTTATTCGAGAACTGGGGTTACTCACTTTTCGATGTTGCGGAAGCTATTTAAAGCGCATGGGCTTTCTTGGATTACGCCACGAGAACTGAGAAACACTAGGGTAAATTGGCTTCTGCGCCGCTCAGGGGACTCTGAATTAACGGCAGATATGGCTCAGCATACTCGGGAGGTGCTAAAGGACCAATACGAACGACCCAGTCAGCAGCGAGCTATGGCTGAGGTTACCAGGTTTTGGAGCAAGCGCGATCCGATCAAGCAGGGGGAACTCAAGGCGTCGGTGATTTCCAGCAGTTGCAATGGTGAGCCAGAATCGGTGGCTGATATACCTGAGCTGATAGTTGAACCTAACTGTGTCAATCCATCTGGTTGCCTGTGGTGCAAACATCATCGCGACGTGGATAGTGGAGACTACGTCTGGTCTATCTCTTCCTTCCGGCACCTCAAGACAATTGAGGCAAGTATGACGCTGAACCGTGATGAGGTGCCTTCTGACGTTGTAGTTGGCCGTCTATCCGAAAAATTGTCGTGGTTTAAGAACTCTAGCTCTAAGCGTGCTGACTGGGTGTCAGAAGCGCAGGAACGGATTGAAGAGGGTGATTATCACCCTAACTGGGCCCCAATTATCGAGCTTCTGGAGCAGTAATGAACGCTGACACTTTGCGATTTATGTCGCCGTCTACGATGGTTACGGTCGACTCGCCGTTGTATCGACCACCTTGCTTTCCGCCACCCAGCGATTGGGCGGTATCGGTCGATAGCGAAGGTGCTCCGCTGTCCCTATACAGTGATGATTTCTGGGACTTTCGGGCGTTCGAACGCTCTGCGACCTTTAATTTTAAGAAGGATGAGATTTCTGATGAGAATATTCTTCTTGTGAAGCAGGCTGTGCTCCTGGTGCTTTATCATCCGCGCCTTTTTCCTGGGCGAATCAGGAGTTGCGTGTACTCGTTTTCCGCCCTAACGAAGATTGCGAAAGTCTGCGATAGTAAGGGAGTGTTGATCTCCGACGTTGAGAAGTTTCCGGCGATTCATCAGGAGATTGCTGATGCACTTCAATGCTCCTTTTTCCAGAGCTACGTCAACTTTCTGCATAAACTGAGATTGCATTCAAATTTTCTTGGCTTTGAGGTATTCGGAGAGAGAGGTTTGGCGTTCTTGGCCTCGCAGATAAAAGGGCATGAGACGGTACAGACTCCATATATTCCTCCTCGGATATGGGCGTACCAGGTTAAGAGGTTGAATGAGTGCCTGGACGATTTTTTCGAGCACGAGAAAACGCTGGAAAATGCGTTCAGCTGGTTGTCAGAGGCGTATACGCATAACGCCTCTTGCGTAAAGGAAGTAAAGTATCATTCACCCTTTTATGCTCCGAGTGTTTACAAAAAAAGAGTGCTGTTCCCAGGGGGGTTTAGAGTCTTTGCTGAGGAGTATGGGTTGTCAGAACTTTTCGAGAAATGGCTGGGCGTGCCGTCTCTCATCTTCAGGAGTACCCGCTTTTCGGCCTATCTGAACATGGTCAGAGAGGCAGCCCTTTTCTACATCATGAGCTTTTCTCTTCAGCGCCTGAATGAGGTGAACTCGCTACGGTCTGATTGCTTTCTCGTCGAGCGTGACGAGAGGTTAGGTGATATCGCGATGGTGGTTGGCGAAACCACGAAAACTGATCCTGATGATGATGCTCGATGGGTTGTGCCCGGCACTGTGAAAAAGGCTGTTGATGCGGCGAGCATCATTGCTAAGTGGAGATTGAAGTATTTCTCTGGGGATGACTCTGCGCCTGAATGGGAAAGTGGGTCTGTGCCGCTAGCCTTGGCCGGAACAGAGCCGTGGCTTCCAGCGAAGGGTTCATACCGAAACTCCAAAAACGAACTGATAGCGCAATTAAGGCTGGGGCCCTTCATTGATCGCTACCCGCTTTTTTTCGATCCAGAAGAGATGATGGTGACAGAAGAGGATTGGCGAATTGCGGTGTCTATGACCCCAAACATTGGCACTAGAGAAGGGTTTGACGTTGGGCTTTCGTGGCCTCTGTCGGCGCATCAGTTACGACGCACAACCAACGTCAATATGTTCGCCTCCAACATGGTTTCTGATCAAAGTTTGCAGTGGCTCATGAAGCACGCGAGTCAAAAAATGACGCTTTACTATGGCCGTAATTACACTAATTTGAGGCTCAACTCGGATGCTGAAACATCTGTCATAGTCGAGTCTTACAAGAAAATTTATCGGCAGCTTGCAAGCGTGGTGGTGGATAGCTTTGAGAATGTTCGTCCTCACTCTAAGCAGATGATCCCGATTAAGGTTGTCAATCTTGTGGAGGCGGGAGAGGAACAAAAACTTACGAAGTGAATCGTACCGGGTTTTATGGAGGCCATTTCGTTTAAGTCAGGCCGCCATGGTCTGACCGGATTGTTGCTGGTAGAAGTTTGCCTCAGCTTCTGCCGGGGGTATATACCCAATCGAGCTCAGCAACCGCTCTGTCGCTTATACACAACT
>LSQX01137679.1_pt1 | contig 21318 bp, 17 predicted proteins | sample 654561 | NCBI WGS metagenome assembly LSQX01 (sample SAMN04489861, study PRJNA283612) | anaerobic digester metagenome | isolation source: 4 biogas reactors fed with cattle manure at either 37C or 55C with and... | place: Denmark: Kongens Lyngby | collected 2014 | reverse complement strand
TTTCATGCCCCCATCCAAACCGGACTATTTAGCACTACATCAAAAAATGGGGAAACTCAAAATGAGTATATGTTTACATATCACCTGCATTATTATATAATTACAGTATAATTTACTCCACATATATTATATGCATCTATTGGCATTCAATATAAACCCTTAAATAATATTTTTTAAGTTTAAGACGAGGTGGGTGAAATCATGTTGAGAGTTAAAGGAAAAGGCGTTAAAATTTTGGCATCTCTTTTAGTGAGTATTTTGACATTCATTAGCTCCCTTTCTGTTATCAATGTATCTGCAATGAATGGCCACTCAAAATATTATAACGTGTATTGGCCTTACGTCAATGACCACTGGTCGAGCAAAAGCATGCATTGGTCTTCGTACTACACAAACCAATTTTCTTCCAATCATTACTGGCCTTCTGGAAACTGGAGAACTTCTACCCCTGAAAATCAGGGTATGGACTCAAAAAAACTTCTTGAAATGTTTAAAGCAATTCAGGATGAAAAAACACCTATACACAGTATTTTAATTATAAAGAACGGATATCTGGTTACAGAAGCTTATTTTAGCCCATATAACGAAAATATCAAACACGGCATTTACTCCTCAACAAAAAGCATAATTTCCTCACTTATAGGTATTGCTATTGATGAAGGTTACATAAAAGGCACTGACCAAAAGGTTCTTGATTTTTTCCCTGATGTTCAGTTTGGCGAAGAAGGCTATCTTGCCGAGTCAATTAAAAAATACCAAGTTAAGGATATGACAATAGAGCATTTATTGACCATGTCTGCGGGACATACTGAAGATTCATCAAATCCAATTTTTATGAGCAAATATTTCCCTCAGACATTTTTTAGTCTTCACTTTTCTTCAAAGCCCGGAACAAAATTTTTGTATGATAGTGGTGCAACCCATTTATTATCAGCTATTCTTTCTAAGGCAACAGGAGTGACTACAGAAGCTTATGCTAAAAAGCACTTGTTTGACCCTATGATGATAACCGATTACTCTTGGGATAAAGACCCTAACGGCACATATCTTGGAGGGTGGGGAGCATATTTAAAGCCCCGGGACATGGCCAAATTCGGATATCTTGCTTTGAAGGAAGGCAAATGGAATAACAAACAACTTATACCTGAAGAATGGCTTAAAACCGCTACCAGTAAGCATATAGACGGATATTGGGGAGATACAAGAGCAGATGACTACGGATATCTTTGGTGGATTAATCCGTTTGGCGGTTTCAGAGCTGACGGTTACGGAGGACAGTATATTTTTGTATTACCGGAGCAGGATCTTGTTGCGGTATTTACGGCCGGTGTTAATTATAGTGAAAAAATGCAACCACTAAATTGTATGACAGATTTCATACTGCCGTCTATAAAATCATCCAGACCATTGAAAGCTGATCCTATGACAAATTGGAAATTGCAAGTCTTGATTAAAAGTCTTCAATACCCAAAGCCACAAAAGGTTGCAGTTCTGCCAGAAATCGCAAAACAAATATCAGGTAAAACTTATATCATGAATTCAAATATTCAAACCATATCCTTTGATTTCAATAGCAGAAATTCCTGCACGTTGAAAATCAAACAGATGGATAGCGAGCATAGGTTGAAAGCAGGGCTGGATGATATCTACAGAATATCTGAAGCAACAAAGGTTGGCGGTTTTACTCTATACCCTAATTACACAAAAGTTGCATTAAAGGGCAATTGGGTCAATGATAATACTTTTGAAATTGACTGGAGTTATTTCGGAGAGCCCTACAGAGGGATTTATAAATTCACATTCAATGATTCCAATGTGTTGCTGGAGATTAATGAGTACCTAGAGGATTCAAGTTATATGACCTCTTCATATAAGGTTATAAACGGAAAGATTGAATAGATAAGCCCAAAATATATACATTGATCAATATGTTGCGAAACCTCTTTTGCAACATATTGACATATAGTAAGAAGAATATTACGATTTAAAATAGTACTTGACAGGATTATGTTTATTGGACTATAATTATAAATGTAACACAAAATGGCTATGTATATTTCTATTAGTGCAAATTCTTGTAACGTTTTTTTATTTCTACTATTATTTCTCAAACAAAAAAATTGTGTTATTTTTATATTTATATTATTTTTATTGCTTAGAGTAAATGTTGTCTGGTATAGATAATGTTTGTTCTAATATATCAATACGGTTAAAAGAAGGGAAGGTATTAAAATGAAAAAGAAAATGATGGTGCTTTTTTCTGTCGCGTTACTTATTACTTCGCTGTTATCTTCAAGTATAGCTTATGGTCAATGTATGAATGGACCAAACAAATGTATGCATAAGCAAAGCAAAGATATGGATAAACTAAGCAAATGTATGCATAAACCAAACAAAGAAAAATTTGAGGCAATCGTTTCAACAGATTGGTTGCAAAACAATCTTGACATGAAAGACCTTGTTATACTTGATATAAGAACCTCTGACGAATATGAAGCCGGTCATATCGTAGGTTCAATCAACATTCCTTTAGAAGTTCCTTTTTCAGCCTGGATAACTATGACTGATGGTCTTCTTTTTGAACTACCTGATACAGAAGAATTATTCAACACTTTGGGAAATTTTGGGATTTCAAAAAAATCAAAAGTTGTTATTGTTACATCTGTTTCAGACCCCTTTGCAATAGGTGCTGGTCCGAGGGTAGCTTGTACATTGATATATGCAGGGGTTAAAAACGTTTCCATATTAGATGGCGGTCACGCTAAATGGGCTTCCGAAGAAAAGGCTGTGACCACTGAAGTACCTGAAATTTCACCAAAAACGTTTGACGGCAAAATAAATAATATTTTTGTGCCCATTGATTACGTTGAAAGCAAGATTGGCGAGTCAGTTATAATTGATAACAGAGATTATAACGTTTATACCGGAGAAGTGATTGAACCCTATGCTCCCAAGGCAGGTCACATACCAACAGCAAAGTCTTTACCAGCACCATTGATGTGGAATGAGGACGGTACTTATAAAAGTATTGATGAGCTGAAAGATATGGCTAGAAGTGTAGCTTGGAAAAACGATAAAATCATAGTATATTGTGGCGTAGGCGGGTATGCCAGCTCATGGTGGTTCATATTATCAGAGGTACTCAAATACCCACATGTCGAATTTTATGATGGCTCGGCTGAAGAATGGGTAAGATACAACGATGTGGTATTAGATTAATTTTTGATAATGTAAATATTTTTTTATAATTTGAAATGAACAACTCCTCCCTGGCAATATTCTAAAACAATGACGCCACGGAGGAGTTTATTTATGCCATCGTTACCTAAAAAACAGTTACCTCTTCTTCGACAATGCTAACGCAATAACCGGTTTGCCTTTCTATATAATTCCAGGGACAGCGTACCTGTCCCTCTGTCTCTGCTCTGTCTCTTGCTATTCCAATGAAACCTGTTTGCCATTCACTATCAATTCCGCATTTGGCGTGGTATTATAATTTTCACAAACAAGAGCCTTGTCCTTGGCTTCAATACTAATTTTCCCTCCTTGCAGATCAATTAAGTCATTGGATTTGATACCATTATTTTTTGAATAAATACTAACATTTCCTCCATTTATAGTTACCTTCGAAATTGCCGAAATTCCTTCATCTTTTGCATTAATTTCAATATCTCCCCCATTGAACTCCACATAGCCAAATGAAATCTGTGTATCATTAGTTGCCTTGATTCCATCGTCTCCCGCATTTATTCTGACTCTTCCACCACTTTGCATAAAATAATCCTTGCCTTTAATGCCACTTTTTTTGGCAACAATAGTAACATCACCGCTTTCAATCCGCAAAGTATCTCTACTGGTTATTCCATCGTTGTAATTGGCATTTACATGCAACGCTCCTTGACCTTTAATCACAAGGTCAGCTCTTGAAAAGATGGTGGCGTCCGGTTCGGTTTCCGCTCCAGTATAAGTGTAATTCGTTGAATCCGTAAAAATATTCTTTGTTCCATCAGCCAAGTTAAGAATAATTTCCCCCGCTTCTTTTACATAAAAAGGCGCACTGTCAAGGCAAGATATATTGACATTGTCCAGAACAATTGTAACTGTTCCAGAAGTATCAACGATAATTTGTCCGTTACTCAACGTCCCTCTTATGGTATAGGTTCCCGGCGAAGTAATGGTTGCTTTGTTCTTATCTATCTCGACAGCGCTGGATTTAGTAGTTATGGATGTTTTTGAAAGTGTAATCAGCCCAGTTGTGTCCACGTTCTCTTCTAAGCTCGTATCACCCGTTTGATTTTGACATCCTTGCAACAGAAAAACCATTAGTAAAATAGCCATGAATACAGGTAAAAATTTAGTTCTCATATTATGCACCCCTCATCTTAGAATAAATTATTTAAAACTACTTTTTAAACTTGTTTATATTCCTAAAATCCACTTTTTCTGACTATATAATACCGCCTAATTATTAAAAGAACATTAAAACTCTAAACTTAAAGCTTTAAACTTGCACAAGAGAAAGAAAAAGTAAAAGTACTTCCTTTATCAATATTGCTTTCAACCTTAACATATCCACCATGAATTTTTGCAATTTGCCTTACCATCGAAAGCCCAAGCCCCATGCTTCCACTATCATTGGCTGCACGTGAAGGATCCACTTGATAAAACCTGCTCCATATCTTGTCAATTTGATCTGGATGAATGCCAATACCGTTATCAGCCACAGACAAAAAAATTATTTCTTTTTCCCGATACAGACGCACACGAACCTCTCCACCTTCCCTTCCATACTCATAAGCGTTACTGATAAGATTGGACAACATCCTTATAAAAAGAAAGCGGTCAACAATAGCCTGTATTCCCGATTCGATATCTGTAATCATCGAAATATTGCCGGCATTGATTTCTGTTTGCTCATTGCATACCATCTCGACAAGTTCACTTAGGTCTGTATCTTCAAATATAGCTTTTTCAACCCCCTGCTCCAATCTTGTAAATATTAATAGCTGCGAAATCAAGCGGGACATCCGGGTGGCCTGACGTTTTATTGTTTCTAAAGATTCACGGTATTCTTCCTGTGCAGAAGAGTGTTCAAGGGCAAACTCGCACTGGGAAAGTATTACAGAAATCGGAGTGCGCAACTCATGTGATACATCTGATGTAAACTGCTTTTCTTCATCAAACGATGCTTCTAAACGTTTAAACATTCGATCAAATGTCTCTGCCAGCCTGTAGATTTCATCACTACCACGTTCTAAACCTACTCGTTGCGACAAATCGCTTCCTTCGTTGATTTCGTTAGCTGCATTTATAATTCTATCCACGGGTTTAAAGGCAGCTTTTGCTATTTGGTACCCTACTAGCGCTGCAAGCACCACAATAAACGGCAACAGAATAAATGCAGATTTCATTACAGAACCTAAAATTTCTGAATTACTATCCGCAGGAATAAACCCGCGAATCCAAAGGTTCTCGTGTTTCTTAAATGTTATCAGCCTGTCAAATATATAATATTTCTGACCGCCCGATACAACAGTTTTTACTTCTCCCTCAAGCAATGGTGTGTATGTTTGAAAGCCACTGGGTATATGCCCGTCAATCAACCTGTAATCCAAAGTGTAAACCACCGAAAAAACACCATTTTTGAAATAGGCAAAATCTTTGTCTGTCTCAACCTCTCCGTCATCATACTCCACTTCATCCATGTTTGCCTCTACAACACGCACAAGAGTGCCCCGAGCATCATTTTCTGTCACATAATCGCTTAAATAGGTTAAAAAACACAGCATCAGTACTACCAGTATCAACATTAACAGTGTGTACCATAATGTAACCCTCATTTTTATCGATAATCTCTTCATGATTCTACCCTCAATACATAGCCGCTTCCTCTTATTGTATGGATTAGTTTGGTTTCGAAACCATCGTCAATCTTTTTTCTAAGATACCGGATATAGACATCGACAACATTAGAACCGCCATCATAGTCAAAGTTCCAGATATGGCTCTCTATCTTTTCCCTTGACAATACAATTCCTTTGTTCCTGATAAGGTATTCGAGCACTGCAAACTCTTTTGCCGACAGAGTTATGCTCTGTGTCCCCCGTTTTACTGTGTGGCTGTTTATATCAACTGTTAAATCCTTAATGGTATAAATGTTGGTTGCATTTCCGGTTTTCTCCCGTGTCATAACACGGATACGTGCCATGAGTTCATCAAATGAAAAAGGCTTTACCAGATAATCATTTGCACCTGTATCCAAACCCTTCACACGGTCAGAAATGGCATCGCGTGCAGTTAATAGTATTACAGGGGTAATATCACCCTGCTCGCGCATACGACGTAACACTTCAAGTCCATCTACCTTGGGCATCATAATATCGAGTATGACTGCGTCATATTCAGTCAATTCTATATAGTTAAGGGCATCAATCCCGTCAAAACAGGAATCCACTCCGTACCCTTCAGCTATAAGCTTCTTGACGATGATTCTATTTAAATCTCTCTCATCTTCAGCCAAAAGTATACGCATGACCATCTCTCCCTTCAATACCGCTATAACAAATTCTATACCCAATACATTAAGAGCAGATTAAATTCCATAATAAAAGCAATCTCTAAGGATATCCCGTATTATATTGTAATGTTTTATAAAATCATTAAACATGAAACTGCTCCTCACATAAATTCATGTCCTAATTCTATCACAAACAATTTGAAATCAAAACACAAACCCAGTAAAGTAATTTGCTGGGTTTGCACTTTAAATTCCTCAAATAAGCTTATGTAATGTAAAACCTTTATTAAACTCAATATAATATGGTATAATTTAAGATGGTTGACGAGTACGAGCGCAGGTTCAAATCCGCAGCTGAAAATACATCCCTTCCTGATGAACCGGATTATAAACGTGTCGAAGAATTAATGATAGAGATTTATAGCAAAATATTATTATAGTGTTATAGCGAGCGAAGTAGTGAACCAATTTTTTCTTAAAAACTACTTCTGCAGAACTTCATCGATATGTCTTTGCTCTTTTTATTATTAACTCAACTTTCCCACTTATAGTATTTTGAGGATCTGGTTGCTCATAAAAAAGCCTGCTACTTTGTATAATCAAGTAGCAGGCTAATATAATGGTATGCCTTTTATTTAGAAGCATTTTAGTCGTCTGAAGCCTTAAAGTTATAAATAGGTTTAATTATTTTGTTGATTTCTACAGTGTCGCGGATATTTTCAACAATCTCTTCAATAGGTTTATATGCAAGCGGTGCCTCATCAAGCGTATTCATTGACATTGAGGTAGTAAATATACCCTCCATTGACTTTTCGAACTCCTCTAATGACAGACTACGTTTTGCTTGTTTTCTGCTCATCAACCGTCCAGCACCATGAGGCGCAGATTGATTCCAATCAGAATTACCCTTTCCTGTTGCAATGATACTTCCATCCCTCATGTTTATAGGAATAATAACCACTTCGCCTTTTTTTGCAGATATGGCTCCTTTTCTCAGAATCATTTCATCAAGATCTATATAATTGTGTATTGTGGTAAAACTATCCACCACGTTAAACTCCATTTCCCGTATAATAACCTCTGCAATAGCCTTTCTATTATACTCGGCAAATTTTTGAGCTATATGCATATCATGTATGTAATATTCAAAAGCTTCGCCTTCAACATATGATAATGAATCCTTGACTTTTGCTTTCTCTTTTTCGATTTCTTCCTGAATTTCCTTTGTTCTTCCTTGTGACTTTAGCTTCGCAATAATTGAGTCATTGCTTCTCCTTGCAATTTCCTTTGTTGCTCTTTGCTGGTAATACTCAGCGATTTGTTTGCCCAAATGCCTGCTCCCTGAATGTACAACCAAATAAATATTTCCTTCATCATCTTTATTCATCTCAATGAAGTGATTTCCTCCACCTAAGGTTCCAATGCTTAAGGATGCCCTTACCAAATCGACATGTTCTTTGCATTTTAAGCCCTCAAGGTCTATATATTCTTTGTATTCATGGACTGTTTCACGTACATCAAATCCACTTGGAACATAGCTTCGTATTGTGCTGTCAAGTTTATTAAAGTCAATCTTTGAATTATCAAGCATGCTGACAAACATCCCACAGCCAATATCAACACCTACCAGATTGGGAACAATCTTGTCTTTTATAGTCATAGTTGTTCCAATAGTACATCCTGCACCGGCATGTGTATCCGGCATAATTCTGATATTACTGTCCTTGACAAATTCCTGATTGCAAAGTTCCTGAATTTGTTCGGCAGCCTTTTCCTCTATATTGTTTGTGAACACTTTTGCTGTGTTAAACTTGCCTTTGATTTCTATCATAACCCCACCACATTTCTATAATTTTGTATTAATAACCTCCCTTGCCTTAAGTTTATTAAAATCAAGGGAGGTTGGTGTAGACCAAGCTATTTTTTCAATTTCATTAACCCACATTTTTTATCACTGCTTTTATTGGAAAGCAGTGTATTCAACTGTTCTAGCAAGCTGCCTCCACCTGTTAGCGATACATTGCCGATCTTCTCACAAATCTTCTCTAAGAACTCAAGCTCTTTTAACCTATAAAGCGTCTGGTTTTCCTCCATAAGCTTTGCAGTATTTAAAAGACTCCTTGTTGAAGCAACTTCTTCCCTTCTAGTGATAACGTTAGCCTGAGCCTTTTTTTCAGCAATCAGAACAGTATTTAAAATTTCCTTTATTTCACCAGGCAATATAATATCCTTGACACCGGCAAACAGAAATTCTACGCCATAACTGTTGCTTTTCTCTTTCAATTTTTCAAGAACATAGCTTCCAATCTCCTGCTTTTTCAAAAGAAGATCATCAAGCTTTAAGGCACCGACATACTCTCTCAAAATCAACTGCAAAACTATATAAATCTGTTCCTCAAAAGATTTTACTTCAACAACCTTTAACGGATCTATTATCCTGTAATGGCACACAAAATTCAAACGTAATGTGATCTTATCCTCTGTCATAATTTCCTGTCCGGTCATATCTAACTGTTGTTGCCTTAAATCTACATTCTTTACGGCAACATGCACAGGACTTTTCCAAAAGAAATACCTGCCGGGTTCCAACGTTTTCTGTATTACATTGTTATAATAAAGGATACCTTTTTCATTATTTCCAACCTCATAATAGCCCACAAAAGCCGCCAGTTTAGGGCTATTGTAAGTTGAAGCATCTATATCCGACTTTACTTCAGGATTTCTAATATCCACAACTGTAAAATCATGTTTTTTAAGAACATTCCAGAATGCATATTTACCTGATTTAAGTACATCCACAAGCTTACCATCTTCAAAATGAATGGCAATCTCATTATCCTGGACATCCATCACTGTAAGCTCCTTTGAAAGCTCTCGGTCTCCAAGGAACAGATTTATATTTTTGCTTGATGCATCAAAGGCTTTATTTACATCGGACACAACAACACTATATTTTATAAACGGATTAAGGTGGTACTTTCCAGGCTTCAAGCATTTAATATAGTTTCCGTCTTTGAACAATAAACCTCTTTCATCATTTTTGATATTTACCTTCATTTTAATCCATCCCTTCGATAAACTAATAATTTTTGCAACCTTTTTCAAGAATCCTCCCACAACATCAGCGGAGTGCTGCTTGAGGATATTTACTCACAGATCGTTATACATGGCTGCCTCTAAAGTTACAGGCATTGCCAAGCATTGCCTGATTACTTTTTATACAGGCTCATGTATAAGGATAGGCTTGTTATATCCGGTATCCGCACACTTCAGAGCCTAAGTTCCGGTGCTTTTGCAAAAGTTCTGCAAAAGCCTGAGGATTCTCTCCAAAGATTTCTGTGAATTACCTCGATTAAAAGTCGAGTGCTAAACCATAGCATTCAGATCCCTAATCTGATGGGGATTTGAACCCCTTTTTCATTGCCTTATGCTCTACCTCTGAGCTAATCACTTTGCAGTAATGGAGGAATCGAACCTCCGACACTAAGGTTTTTTGCTCCAACTTTCCAGGCATACCTTTTATAATAAAAATAAAAGGCACCGCGAGACCATTTAGAAATCTCCGCATAAGGAACAGGAACAATATTATTATACAGGTATAAAATACTAATTGACAGACAAAAAGTTTGCAACCTTTGTCACGTTGCAAACTTTTTATATAATTAAAACATGTCTATGTATTCAGAAACGCGAGATATTAATATTTCAATCAATTCCTCATCCATAAAAGAATAGTCATCTGATATATCCAGAATGATTACTTTTTTATCCTTGAGGATATCTCCAAATTTTTCTTGAATTCTTCTCAAGTGTTTTTTCTCCATTACAAAGATTATGTCTGCCCAGCCAATATGACCGCCTGTCACTTTAATTCTAGCATTACTTTCTGTTCCAGCTGATCTTACTTCGTGACCATTAGTACCATTAAAAATCTTCTCAGCCGTAAGACTTCTCCATTTATTTCTACTGCATAAAAATAGTACCTTTATGTTAATCACAATCCATTCTTTTCATTATACATACCTACAGACTTTTTTACTCTTGCCACTATCTCATCTGCAATTTTTTGAGGAGATAAGACTTTCACATAAGGTCCTAGTGAAATAATATTCCGTATCAGATTCTCTTCCTCAAAAAGATAATAATTGAGTCGTATTTCATATTTATTATCCCCCAGATATCTGGCAGTTCTCTCCATTCCTGAAAAGCACATAAAGCACCTTTCCATTGCTGCCTTTTTATCCGTTACCTCCAAAATCACCGGCTCTTCTGAGTATTTCTGTTCAAAAAGCAGTTTTCTTGCTGCTTCTCTATTAATACCTACGTCTTCATCTACTATTCTTAGATCTGATAAAGTAAAAATATTGGCCATGATAGGCCGATTATCATCCAATGAGTACATGGAGACACGAAATCTCCCATCTCTCATAGAGTATTCAATACTGACCGGCAGTGCCAGCCTGTTGCTATATACATTACCTTTTTTGTCTGTATTGCTGTACCTTATTGGCTTTTCCTGTATAAGTGCATTCAATATCAGCCGGAAATTCTTTTCATATGTTTCCTGCTCGACAATTGCAGGTAGTTTTATTATATTTGTGAGTTCAAAATACTCGTCTCTTATAGGAGAATCTACGTCAGCAAGCTCATTTTGAAGTTTGTCGAAGGTTTCTTTACTAAGAACCATTCTGACCCCTTCCTTCTCTAAAAGTGCCTTCAACCAGGCTTTTTCAAGTATAGAAAAACGTAACGGGAGAGGCGGCTGGTCGTTTCGCTCCGCTACACTGCTCGCCATGCGTCCCGGCTGGTCGTTTCGCTCCGCTACACTGCTCGCCATGCGTCCCGGCCTACCAGCATTCTCTATAGAAGGATAAAACATACCATCCTTTTCAGTTAATAGGTTTAAATTCTCATCAGTTTCACATTTATTTAAAACAAGGTCTGCAAATGACTTTTGATTCTTACCAATAACCTTCTGTTCAAACTCCCCCTCATCGACTATCCTCAGTATTTCACTTTTTGCTTTTCCATCGGCACACTCATTGATAATTCTGAATATCAACTGAAAGTACCTGTTTTTAACTTCACTGAACAACTCCATAAGATAAAAGCATCTCCTTCCAGTCATTAAGAATCTTCTCTGCCAGTTCTTTGCTTTCTAAAACTCTCATATACCCTGCATATCCCCTGATCCAAGGAATAAGCTCACCACTATCGTTTACCCGGATAGTTATGTGATACCAACCATCTTTAATCTTCTCCAATATACCATTAGGTGCTTCGTTCATAATCCTTTCAATAACATATCCTTCTGTTTCTTCATCAATAACAACTTCAAGTTTTACATTTTCCGGTTCTTTTCTGCCTTCGAGAGATACACTAGACCAACTGCAGCACATCTGTTTATCATATACCTCATCATAATCCTTCCTCACGAAAGTATCCTCCAATATTTCTATACTCTCTATCCTATCAAGCCTTGATACTATACAATTTTCATAGTTATCAAAGGATACCAGATAAAATCTCCCGTGACGGACATCATATCTTATTTTATAAGGACATAAAACTTTGCTGCTAGGCTGGTCGCAAGCAGGGCTTTCTGCTAGACTATGCAACCCGGAACGGTTATCCTGATTTTTAGGCAAGTGGTAAAAAATCTTTACTTTATTCCCCTTGTGTATAGCTTTTAAAATCTTCCACAACACCTGCTCTTCAATTACAGGGTGAAAATGCACATGCCTATAATTAAAGTAATCAATATCATTTACACTGATTTTCCGTTCGAAATGCGTATAATCCTTGAGAGTCTGTTCGCAGAAGTAGCCTGCGACTATAGGACAGACAATGTTCTTAAATAAACAAATAGCTGTAAACAATTCTCTTAACTCTTTGTTATCGAGTGTTTTCAACATATCAGGTGCAACGGAATAGAACTTTGTCCTCTTTACTACTTCACAGGTTAAGATTCCAAAGCTTGTACACATTTCTGAAAGTTTTCTTGCAATGGTCTTGCTGCTGATTCTGTCATAAGATAAATGTCCTCCTTGTGCCAATCCATCTTCTATTTCACTTAGGGAACAAGGGCCATTTTGTGTCTGGAGATATAATAGGATAAAAAAATATGTCAGCAGGTCATTACGTGTGAAACTCTTGGTCATATAGGTATTTACAAGAAAATTATCTGAATGCCTCATAAAGTCATACGTCAGACTAAGAAGCTTATATCTGCCGTCTTTATCAACCTTGATATATTCCTCTTCCACATACTGCTGTATACGACGCATTTCATAACTAACTTTTCTTGAACTGACATTTCGTTTGCTTTCGAGACCATCTCTCGAAAAGCATCCGTAAAGGAAACAATCTCTAAGGATATCCCTTATTATATTGTAATGTTTTATAAAGTCATTAAACATAAAACAGCTCCTCTACGTAAATCCATGTCCTTATTCTATCACAAACCAATTTGGAATAATAAGCAAAACCAGCAAAGTAATTTACTGGTTTTGTATTTTAAATTCTTACAGTTTATTAGCTATCCAACCTCTATGTATTTGGGATCTATAAAATCGGCAAGCCACACTTTTTCATTTCCTTTATAAAACGTAATTCCCTCATTCCAAGCATCCATAGAATTTATAATAAGTAAAGCAGGATGGTCATCTCTCCTTTTACCAACTTGTAGAGCCATATCTGTGTCAACAGCCAAGTGAACATACTGCCTTCCTTTAGGAATCAATCCCTTTTCCTTAATCATTGATAAGAATCGCCTTGTTGTTCCATGAAATAAAACTTCAGGTGGCTGCAATGATTCCTTTATTATCCTCTGAGGAATTGAATGCCCGTACAAAGCTCTTATTCCCATGGTGCATGCCTCAATGCAAAAGACATAGCTTTACTTAATCTTGTATAATCCATTTATCATCAACCTTCCTAAAAAACATCATTTTTATCCATTATATTCGAGCAGCTTATCAATTAATTATATCCCCAATAACTGCTCCAAGTATAAAAATCACCTCGCAAGCATACCCAAATTTGCAGGATTACCATACTTTCTAAATCCTTTTACACTCTCTGCGCTACCGCAACTCTCTCATCAATATTCCCTCTCAACTCAACATATGGAAGCTTACGTTCCTTCAGATCAGCAATAATCTGTTTCTGGAATATATGCCGCTTCTGGTCTCCCGAGCGATTCCATCCTTTAATCTTCATTTCAACCGCTCTCCTTATTTCCTTAAGTTCTATGTAGCTTCAGTATATTCTCTATATGTATCCTCATCAAAGCAAACCATCAAAACTTTCTCAATGTTAGAATTCGTATCAAGAAACCCCTTTATCTCATTAATTGCTATCACTGCTGCCCTTTCTACTGGAAATCTGTATGCTCCTGTACTTATTGATGGGAAAGCTATAGTTTTTATACCATACCTGGCCGCTAGTTCCAAAGAATTTCTATAACAATCAGCCAATAGTCCATCTTCTCCCCTGTTTCCTCCCTGCCACACAGGACCCACAGTATGGATGACCCACTTAGCGGGAAGTCTATATCCTTTAGTTATTTTTGCCTGTCCGGTTTTGCATCCATGTAGCTTCATGCATTCCATAACAAGTTTAGGTCCGGCTGCTCTATGAATAGCACCATCAACACCTCCCCCGCCAAGTAGTGAACTGTTTGCTGCGTTAACTATAGCATCAATAACTTGTTTTGTTATATCTCCCTTAATAACATCTAGTCTATTTATCATAATATCGCCTCCCAATATTTAACATCAGCAACCTTATCTCTAACATCTCTATTTCGTGAATTAATCATTTGTTTCAACTGCTTTTACATCTGCAGATAATGCGTAAGTATTGTTTCAGAGATTAAGTGAATATAGTTTTCCAAAGATATATTCTCTTTCAGTAATTATTTTCTTATCCTATTTTAGGTTGTATCTAATCTTCCTCTACTAAACCTTGCCTGTTTTTCAATATCTCTTTTACTTAAGCCCCTATCCTATTCTGTTTCATTATCCAAGACATCTTGCTCAAAAATCTTTGTATTAACAGCTTCTTGCTCCAATTTGCAATTATTCTCAAGCATATAGTCAATCACTTCACTAAAGTTGCTATCCCTTAGTCTTAGTAGCCTTTTACGATCATTTTCTGTAAGCTTTTTAGTATATTGGATATTCTCTTTTAGTGTGGCAGTATCCATTTTATAAGGTCGGAACTCCACCCCTGTTTGACCTTTCAAATGTTCAAATATATAAAACCCACCGGCATCTATGTCACCAAAATGATAAAAAGGCGTACCAGGATTTTGATGGTGTATTCTTTTGATAAATTCACGCCTAATATTATTATGATAACCGCCAAGATAAATTGCAAACATACCTTTATCACTAAAAGTATGAAAACTTGTTAAATTCTCGATAGTTATTACAGCCGTTCCTTTTACATCAATCGTTCCCACATCTGGTAATATAATAGAAGAAATTGCAATATCACCACCAAGTTTTGTCAAATCTATTATTTGGTCATTTAGTGTAATACTGCCCGCACCCTTAAAATTTACGTATGTAGGATTTTTAATGATGTTTAAATTGCCTAGAACCTGATCTTTATCAGGAAAATCCCCATATTCGTATAATAGGTTTATTACCTTGGAAGATAAAGCTTCAAATATCTTAGAATCTCTAAAAACTCTTACGGAAAAATCTCTGACAAAAATTTCAATTTCGACTTTCAATAGCTCATCAACAGCTATCAAAATATTCTCCAGCTCTGACAAATCATTATTAAAGAATTGCACAGGTTTGTTTAATGCAATCCGTTCACATTGAGTTTCGCAATATTTCATTAAGATGGGATTTCTCAATTTATATTTTTCCATCAAATGAAGAATAGCCGAATTTGTATCCTTTTTAGGCGACCTTCCAACATAATTATATACTTGTTCCAAGCTATTCAGATTTAAAACAATATCTTTATAAACTTTTGCCGAATTTGCTTGTGCAAATATGAATTGCTTTCTTATTAAGATGTCTATAGCCTCGTTTATCAAGTTAAACGCTTCATAGTTTGAATGATCAGCATACTGAGGAAACAAGGAAGAAACTTTGACCATGAACCTTTGATTTACCTTGTTATCCCCTATAAAACTTTTGCTTCTTTCAAACTTGTCCAACAATTCATTAATTATCTGACTCTCAAATCTGCTCCTCATAGGTCATACTCCTCAATAATGCTTGTCGTACCCTCCCTCATTGCCATTAGAATCGTGTCTACCTTTTCGCCAATTATCTCAATTTTTGAAGGTGGTGTGGCAAGTATAATCTGGAAATTCTGACTGTTTAAAAAATCCATCATTGAGCTGATACGGTTATCGTCCATCTTGTCAAAAGCTTCGTCAAACATAATAATTCTGATTGTATCACCAAGCTTATAGAGCTGGACAAAGGATGCTGCTATAGCTACATAATATGGTGTTTGGGTTTCTCCGCCACTTTTTTCACCATATATTTTCGAAAATCGCTGTACTATCCCATCTTTCTTCTCCACAATAATATCATAATCAAGATATCTTCTGTAATCTGTATATTCTAAAAGCACCTTCTCTCCCTTGTCATCATAAGCAGTTAACTTGGCAAATAGGTCTTCCATCTCTTCCTTATATTCATCATCAAAGGCTCTGGACCATAAATTAAATCCTGCTTCATTGTTTTTTGACATAATCATTTGATAGATGCTTTCTTTTTTCTTATTGTGAGTCAACTCAAACTTGTAGCTGTCGTCACCATAGTATATATCCCTAAGAGCGGAATTCAAATTCTTGAACTCCAATCTCGCATTCTCAATATTTTCCTTGAGCTTGGCCAAAAACGATTCTCTAAATTCAAGCTGACAATTATCCTTTGCTTTTTTCAAATCCTCTTCATACTTGATAATATCTGATGATACGAGCTTATGGTGTTCATTGATGTACTCGCTAACCTGTTCATAACCCGTGCCTAAATCACAATCATATTTGCTGCAGTATTTGACCTGCAGTGTAATCAGATCTTCGCAGTATTTAGCTCTATCATTTTCAAGCCCAACCTTTCTTGGTGTAAAGTTCTGTACAATTGTTGCCGGTGACTTTATACGCACCTGCTCATTGTACTTGTTCAATCCTAATTTTGCAGTATCCGCATCTGCTTCACAATAAATTTCAAAGTTCTTTTCCAATCCGGTAATCTGTTCATATAACCTTCCAATATCAGATTTGCATGCATCTAAAGCCATCTCTAGTTTGGTCAGTCTTTTGTTAGCCTCAGAATGCTCTCTTTGTTTATTTTTAAACAGTTTTGAACATTCTTCAATCTGTATTTGTATATGAATGTAGCTAGGATTGGTCTCTGCTTTTTTCAGTTCCATTTTTTCTTTTGCTATTAATTCCTGATACTTTTTTAAATCCTTCGGAGAATTCAGGTTTTCTTCCAAAATTTCTATCTTACACGCTTTCAGCTTGTCCAAAAGCTGCAAACAGTCATTTAATCTTTCTTTGGCAACCTTAATTTCATTATTTATGCTTGCCAGTTCCGCCTCCTTGTTTTTTAGCTGAACCTCCAACGCAAAAGCTCCAATAAATGGAGTATTGTAAACCTCTTCATTTATTTTTCTTACAGCATAGTTTTGGTATAGCATACAGTCTGAAGTAATTGCCACTTTATGGTCTTTCAGGTTTTGCACACTATCACAGCGCATCACGCGGTTAAGCAAGTAAATCGCATATGCTGTTGCGTACCTGTTTTCACTCTTTATAACATAAGCAAGGGAGTTAGCATCCGGTAAATCATTGATATCAAGCTTGTTCGTATTAACAAGTCCCACAGTGTGTACTTCTCTTTTAACTCTGTTGTAGACCTCCAAAGCTGTTTTGTAATATTGGGGCTCAACAATTATATAAAACCTCTGTGTGTTTAGGTAACCTTCAACAGCATTTTGCCATCTCCCATCGGTAATCTCCAAAAGTTCCGAAAAAACCCTTGCACTGCTATTTATCCCAAGGCTTAGAAATTCCTTTTCAATGGCTGTTTTTAGTTTTATTGTATTAAGCGGGAATGTAAACTTTTTATTCTTTAAATTCCTTATTTCATTCTCCAAACCAGCCTTGCGTAACTGAAATCCTTCCATCAAATCCTTTGTTCTAACAACATCTGAGTTATAGTCTTCTGTTAAATTATTAAATTCCTTTTTCAGCTTATATACTATCTGGGCATTTTTGCTGGTATCACAATCCGAGGAAGCTAACATTGATAGTTCTTCCTTTGATATTACAGACACTTCAAATTTATAAAGCAGGCTCAGCGTTTTTCCTACATTGGCAAGTATCTCCGTGAGCTTGCCAACAGCTGCTTGTGCAATCTTTTTATCCTTATCCATCATTTCTATTCTATGTTTTGTGTTTAAAATCAGCTGCGTCACCTCATTTTGGCCCAAAGCAACTTGTAGATTGTTTAATCTATCCTGTTCATTTTCAAGGCTTTTCTTTATTGCTTTCTCATTATCTTTCTCAGCTCTGAGCTTTTGCTCATCAATCAGGCTATTCTTCTCAAGCTGCTCACATTCCAGCTTTTTAGCCTCAATCTCTGCCTTCTTGATCATTATCTCATTGGTCTTTATTTCACGCTCTTTTACAACAATGTCATCATTTTTTAAAAGAATCGATTCAAGCTCGGATATTTTTCGCTTCGTAACCTCCATCAGGTCTTCGAGTTCTTTCAAGGCTGCAATATTATTTCTAAGGGTAGCAACCTCAATAGCTTTTTCTGAAAGTATGAACTTATTTATAAAGTCCTTTACATTGTCCATCGGCTTAAAAGCTAAAGATTTTGGTATCATATCAAAAAACCTATCCTCCAGGTTTCCCATTCTGCGTCCAAACCTGGCCTTGGCATCAGACACCTGTGTAATAAGTTGTACTTTCTTATCATTCCTTCGAAATTCTTCTGCGGTAGAGGGTCTTCCCCCCGTCAAAAATGATAATTCCTCCAGTCTGCATTCTTCACTAAACCACCTTGTAGTCAGCTTGCTTTCTTCATCGGGCGAGTCAATTTTTACGCCAAGAGTAAAATACCTTGATGACCTTTCTTCATAGAATTCGAGGGCAACATAGGTAATCACACTGCCTTTTCTCAAGTATGTATTGTCTTCATTACCGGTTTTACAGCGCACATAGCCTTTCAAATCACGGCTGCTTTTTTCATTTGCAGCAATATTAAACTTTCTATTGTTAGTCGTTAGCACCAACTGGATTGCATCCAATACAGTTGACTTTCCGGCGGTATTCTCACCGCTTATAAGAAACGAGCCACTGACACTGATAGTTTCATTCACAAAATAGTGCCAATTTATCAGCCTAATCCTGCACAGTTTCTTCATCATCATTCTGCTCACCTCCCTTCATGTATCTGCTTAGTTTTTCATTGATGGATTCATACATGGTAGTCAGGTTATCATTGGGTACAGCAAACAGTACTGATGGAAAGATTTTTATTCTGGCATCAGACATGGTAACATCTGTATCTAGGCTGGATACTATATTATATTTCTTAAAAAGCCTGATTGCATCTCTTAGCAACGTTTTATCCAAGTTTGCTTTTGCATCAATCTTTAGCATATTGTATTTCTGATGTATTTCATCAGATAACACTACAACATCTTCATTCAGGCTGAGTTCCTTACGTTTTTCTATATACAGAAGCCTTAATATTAACAAAATAATACTTTCTATTTTCTTGAGTCTTAATCTTCCTACTCCAGAGACACTGGTGAGAGCCACAACTCCCTGTATGTCATTTACATCAATTTTATATCCTAAAAGCTCAAAATACTCTGTAAAAAGGTCCTTGTTTTGAACTATAAAAATGTAATCATTCCGAGTATCTTCCTTTTTCTTTATTATAAAGCAGTTGTTAAGAAGCTTGTTGGCAGCTGCTTTGAATTTTTCCTTTTGCACAAGGCTTTCATTGAAAACTTCCATCTTTACTGTTCGCACCTTTCTATAAGAAAATCACAAAAGCGAAAATCATTAATCAATATCATTTCATTAGTTTGCGTAACTCTATATATGGATTTTTTATCTCTCCCATAAAGGCTAATAAAAATAATTTTGATCAAGTCACGCTTGCTTTCAATTGGAATAACAGAAGCCAGAATAACTTTTTTATCTTTCAGCAGTTCATCAACATAAGTATTAATATTCTTACGCGAAAATCTAGTCCTGTTTTTTTCTTTTAATTCCATTTTTCTCAGTTCCCGCTCTTCTTCAGACAGGCCTATTGACGTGCTTAGTTCTTCAGGCATAGCCATTTTTTTAGAAATAGGTACCACATATAAGGAATCACTGTCAATAAAGTTTTGTGGGAATATATTAAAAATCTCAAGAAGCTTATCATCAGCTTCATCGTAAAGATTTAGGGTCTCATCCTTATTAAACTCTTCCGAAAGATATGCAAGTATCCTTGAGATTTTACCTTCTGCGTTGTTTGTGTTCATTAGCAGAAATTTGGCTCTGGCTATAGCGCTATTGATATATTTTGAATGCTTAAGGTCTATTTCCGATATGATTTCATCGTAGTTTCTAAAGGCAGAAATAATAGCCATTATCCGAGCTCTTAAAGAATCTTCTGCTTGTCCTCTGTCTTCTTCCTGCTCAACGTCCATATATCCGGTTATAGCTCTGTCAAAAATGTTTTTATCATTTAAAATCTTATACAAATTCTCAATAATGGAAAACCTGAAATGTGAAATATTGTCACTGGTTTTTATTCTGTGATAGGCTTTCGAGCCAATATCCTTGTTATAAACGAAAAAATCCCGAACAATCTCGCCTGCAGTTTTTTCATTAGTTATTGCATCTATGTATTTCTTAATATTGGTATTTAGTTTTTTAAGACCAGTCACAAGTTCTTCTGTATTTTCAGCAACCCTCTTTATAATGTACTCATAGGGTTTGGCATAAGCCTCTTGACTTAAAAGCGTTGCATGAATCTGAGATACCATGCTCTGGTACTCCATTTCCTCATTCTTTATTATTTTATTAAATGACTCTATCATTGTAGCAGCATAATCAAATAAGTTGACCTTTACCTTATAGTCATTTGATAGCTCATATTCGAGCCATCCGCTGTCTTTAAGTCTACGTAGTATTCCATTTGCTTTGGAACGTGAATCCTTTGCAATTTCTTCATCCTCATCAAAAATTATTTCTGTGTTTGATTCATTATCAAAATAGTTTTCCAGCTCAGTGAGAATAACCTCTTTATCAACACCAAATGACAGTTCTGTTTTATAGGTATTATAAATAAGCCTCATACAATCTATATATGTGCTTTTATGCTTACTGGTTAATGGCTTGAAAAAGTCCTCCGAAATTATGTTAAACAGGTTAATTTAGTTCACCCCCAGTACTGCCTTCTTCAATACCTAAAATTTGCAAACGTCTTTTCTATCATCCCATTTTCGTGCAATATTCAAAGTAAATGCACTTTCTATGGGGAACACCTCATGTGATTTTTCTGAGTTTATTATACATCACTATTGCAAGTAATACAAAATAAATTTGCCTTATTTTTACTGATGTGCATCCGGCGATAAAAATTCACCCCTCGAGTAAAAGAATGTAATTCTACTCCATTAAATATTCTGATTTCTAATATGCTTTCCTTCAGAAAAACAGGCAAACAACAACAAAAAGCCCTCTCATCAAGGACTTCTCATTGTATCAAACTTACCGTTCAGATTTGGAGGCGCCACCCAGATTT
>LSQX01111543.1_pt1 | contig 21319 bp, 17 predicted proteins | sample 654561 | NCBI WGS metagenome assembly LSQX01 (sample SAMN04489861, study PRJNA283612) | anaerobic digester metagenome | isolation source: 4 biogas reactors fed with cattle manure at either 37C or 55C with and... | place: Denmark: Kongens Lyngby | collected 2014 | reverse complement strand
ACCTTGCAAAGTACCTCAGACCGAATTGAAGTATCGGTAAACGACACGCTTTCTTCGGGTGTTTATTTGGTCACCATCAAACACGCGGGTGAGTTTAAGACCTATCGTTTGATTAGAGAGTAATTTTTTAAACAATGGCTTCAGTTCACAAGAACTGAGGAATAAAAGAGAGAATCCCTTCGGAACCATCCGGAGGGATTTTTTTATATGGAGATTTATTTCAAATGAGAAGTCATTATAATAAACATTCCAACCAAACGGATTTCCATGTTTATCCGCTGCGGGAAAATTGGTTTTAAAATTATTATAACGGTAAACTTTGTATTGTTAGCCACTTCTCATGCAGAAAAACAAATAAAACCATCATTTAAGATAGTTGGGGCGTCAATTTAAAACTGTAAAATACAAACAGAAATGCGAATTCTTAATTAGGCTTCCTTTTTTAGGTCTGTTGGATAGCTTGAACAATAAAAATAGTATCTTTGAACCCTTAAATCTTTGTTAACAGATGATTAGTCATGTTCAGGGGCGCCTCGTGGAGAAAAATCCGACAGATGTAGTTATTGATTGTAACGGTGTGGGATACCGGCTCAATATTTCATTGAATACCTATTCGCAACTTCCCGATTCTGAAACCGTAAAATTATTTTCCCATTTAATCATTCGTGAGGATGCACACACCTTATATGGGTTTATGACGGCTTCGGAACGAGAAATTTTCCGTTTGCTGATTACTGTTTCAGGTGTAGGTCCGATGACGGCAAGAACCATGCTTTCTTCCCTCACGCCCGAACAAGTGATTGAAGCCATTGCTTCAGACGATGTGAAAACCATCAAATCAGTCAAAGGGATTGGTATTAAGACAGCACAACGCGTACTCTTGGATTTAAAAGATAAAATTCTAAAAGTTTCCGATGTTTCGATTTCTATTCCGCAAAACAATACAAATAAAAATGAAGCGTTATCTGCATTGGAAACACTTGGATTTGTTCGTAAAAAAGCAGAACAAGTATGCGATGCTATTTTAAAAGAAAACCCTGAAGCATCTGTAGAAATGATTATTAAATTAGCGCTAAAAAGATTATAACATTTTGAGATCAAATACCAACCGGAATAGTAAAAGCTATTTAAAACTCATATTTTTCGTCGGATCGCTGTTTTTTGGAATCTCATTGTTTGCTCAGGATACAACCGCAACGGATACAACCGCAACGGGTTCATCTACAGGCAGAATCAAATTTCCGGATCCGTCCAATATTGAAGACTTATACACGTATGACCCCATTACGGATATGTATATTTATACCCGTAAATTGGGCGATTTTAGAATTAATCACCCGGTTATTCTCACACCTGAGGAATATCAAAAACTCGTACAAGAACAAGAAATTAAATCGTATTTTAAAGAAAAAATTGATGCACTGGACGGACGAAAACAAAATGCCAATGACCAATCGAATCTGTTGCCGACTTTTTATGTAAATTCTAATTTCTTTGAATCTGTTTTTGGTGGAAATACCATCGAAGTATTGCCTCAAGGTTCCGTAGAAATGGATTTGGGGTTTCTGTATACAAAACAAGACAATCCACAATTTTCCCCACGTAACCGAAGCAGTTTTACCTTTGATTTCGACCAGCGAATCAATTTGAGTTTATTGGCAAAAGTGGGAACACGACTTCAGGTAACGGCAAATTATGACACGCAAAGCACGTTTGATTTTCAGAATCAGATCAAGTTGGAATACACGCCCGATGAAGATGACATCATTCGTAAAATTGAAGTGGGAAATGTGAGCATGCCCCTGAACAGTTCGTTGATTAAAGGAGCGCAAAGCTTGTTTGGAGTGAAAACCCAATTGCAATTCGGTAAAACGACGATTACGGGAGTGTTTTCTGAACAAAAATCCGAAACGACCACCGTGATGGCCGAAGGAGGGGCTACCGTTACAAACTTTGAGCTCTACGCTTTAGATTATGACGAAAACCGACACTTTTTCTTATCGCATTATTTCCGTGATAATTATGACCGTGCATTGGAACAGTATCCATTTATAAACAGTAACATTCAAGTCACGCGCGTAGAAGTATGGATTACGAACCGAAACAATCGGACGGATAACATACGGAATATTGTGGCACTTCAAGATATCGGTGAAGCGAATCCAAAGAACATCGGATTGTTGACCCCACCGGGCGGATTTATCAATGCAAGTCCCAATGCGTTCCCCGACAACGCCAACAACCGTTTTAATCCTTTTGGAATCGACGGACGCACACCGTCGTTACTAAACCCTGCAATTCGTGATATGGCGACTGTCAGACAAGGATTTACCGGTTTACAGGTTAGAGACGGAATTGATTATGTGACTTTGGAAAATGCGCGGATGCTTGATCAGAATGAGTATCGCCTAAATCCTAAATTGGGATATATCTCCTTAAACCAACGTTTGGATAACGATGAAATTTTGGCGGTAGCTTTTCAGTTTACCGTCAATGGAAGGGTTTATCAGGTTGGAGAATTCTCAAGTGACGGTGTCGATGCCGGAAGACAACCAAATCCCGGCGGAGGAATCCCCGGCGGTGGAACCGGAATTCCGGGAGGTGGCTTGCCCGGAGACGATCCCAATCAGCAACCTGTGGACGAAGGACAGAATTTGGTTGTCAAAATGTTGAAAAGCAGTACGACCAATGTCAGACAGCCGATTTGGAATTTGATGATGAAAAACATTTATTCCATCGGAGCATTTCAGTTAGAATCGGAGGATTTTAAAATGAACATTCTTTACAATGATCCTTCCCCGCTTAACTATATCGAAGAAGCACAAGGAACGCCGCAACACCCGTATGCCGCACTTCCGGAAGATGTGAAAGAAGAAATTCTTCTCAAAGTTTTTAACTTGGATCGATTGAATTTTAATAATGACCCCCAACAGGGCGGAGATGGTTTTTTTGATTATGTGCCGGGAATTACAATTGACCCCGAAAACGGACGAATTATATTTACAACGGTAGAGCCTTTTGGAAAACATTTATTCGATAAACTCAATAGCACGCCTACAGAAGGTGTGCCTCCTGCGTATTACGACATGCCGGAAACCTACAACGCCAATCAGAACAAATATGTTTTTAGAAGTTTATATCGAAGCACCAAAACAGAAGCAGAACAGCTTGAAAGCGAGAAAAATAAGTTTCAGTTGGTCGGAAGTTATAAATCTACCGGAGCCGATGGAATTCCGATTGGCGCTTTTAACGTTCCCCGAGGTTCTGTGGTTGTAACTGCCGGCGGTCGAACCTTGGTCGAAGGAATAGATTATACCGTGAACTATGAAATGGGACGCGTTCAGATTTTGGATCCTTCATTGCTCAACAGCAACACACCAATTTCCGTAACCACGGAAAACAATATGCTCTTTGGACAACAAACCCGACGGTTTACAGGGCTGAATGTAGAGCATCAGTTTACGGATAAGTTTTTGGTAGGAGCAACGTTTTTAAATTTAAATGAACGACCCATCACCCAAAAATCATCTTATGGAGGTGAATCTGTAAACAACAGCATCTTCGGAATCAATGCAAATTATTCCACAGAGGTTCCTTTCTTAACCCGTCTGGTAAACAAACTTCCAAATATCGATACCGATGTAGAGTCCAATGTATCCGTACGGGGAGAATTTGCGTATTTGATGCCCGGAAGTCCGAAAGCTTCTGATTTTGATGGCAAAACTACGGTTTATATAGACGATTTTGAAGCTTCTCAAACGGCAAATGACATTAGCAATCCGACAAACTGGTTTTTGTCGAGTACACCTGTTGAAGTGAATCTTGGCGGTGAAGCAGACGATCTTTCTTATAATTATAAAAGAGCGGCACTATCGTGGTATAGCATTGATCCGGTTTTTTACAGTTCACAACGTCCCAGTGGAATTACCGATGAGCATTTGTCAAATCCGTTTACCCGACGGATTTATCGTGAAGAAATATTTCCCGAACAAGACATTGTTCAAGGGCAGTCTCAAGCAATTTTTTCATTGGATTTGGCATATTATCCCTCGCGAAGAGGTCCTTATAACTTTAATCCGGCTGCGGCTGCAACAAACACCTTGCCTAATCCGGAACAAAATTTTGCCGGAATTTCACGTGCCATCAGCACCACTGATTTTGAACGTTTGAATGTGGAATACATTCAATTTTGGGTGATGGATCCTTTTATTTATGAGGAAAATGCAAACAACCCGGGAGGATATTTAAATTTTAATTTGGGTAACATTTCTGAAGATGTATTAAAAGACGGCAGAAAACAATACGAAAACGGATTGCCCATAGACGGTTCGGATGCCAACACGATTGCTACGCTATGGGGAAAAGTGCCGAGCAATCAATCGTTGGTGTATACCTTTAATACAGATGGACAGGAACGTGCCAATCAGGATATCGGACTGGACGGATTAAACAATGCGCAGGAAAAAGCAAAATTTCCGGATTTTGCACATTGGGATGATCCGGCGAATGATGATTATGAGTATTTTTTACAGGCTCAAGGTGATATATTAGAACGTTATCTCCGATACAACGGAACAGAAGGAAACTCTCCCGTTGAAGTGGGGGATACCAACCGCGGAAGTACAACATTGCCGGATGTGGAAGATATCAATAGGGACAATACGATGAACACCATCAATAGTTATTATGAGTACAATGTTCCATTCAAACAAGTAAACGGACAATTGGACACGGATAATAACAAATATGTCGTAGATGTTAAAACGCTGGAGATTACCACGCCCGATAACAATACCATACCTGTTCGCTGGGTGCAATTCCGTGTGCCAATCAGTGATCCGGACAAAGCCATCGGAGGAATTTCAGATTATCGTTCCATTCGTTTTATGAGAATGTATTTGTCTCAGTTTTCTCAAAATACGGTAATTCGTTTCGGAACTCTGGATTTGGTTCGTGGGGATTTCAGACGTTATCAACGTACACTTAACGATGTGACTCAAGAAGATCCGGCCAATAGCGATACCGTTTTTGAGGTGGGATCGGTGAGTATCGAAGAAAATGAAAACCGTCAACCGATTCCATATCGTATGCCTCCGGGATTGGACAGAGAACGCTTGAATAACAACAACAACATCATTCGTCAAAACGAACAAGCACTTTCTTTAAAAGTATGTGGTTTAAAACCCGATGATGGTCGCGGCGTTTATAAAAACTTTAGTATTGACATGCGTCAATATAAAAATCTCGAAATGTTTATCCATGCGGAATCGCTTGTCAATCAAACGGCATTGTCTGACGGCGAACTTTATGCATTTATGCGGATTGGGAATGATTTGACCAACAACTATTACGAGATTCAGATTCCGCTAAATCCGACACCTTTCGGAACATCTGATCCTGAGGAAATTTGGCCGTTGCCAAACCGTCTGAATCTTCCGTTAAAACAATTGCAGGAAGTGAAAACCAAAACCTTGGCGTATTACCGTGCCAATCCAAATGCCGATCGTGGGGAAGTTCACTTTTTTGATCAAGAAGAACTCGAAGGAGGCGTGCCCGGCGGCAGCAATCCGTTGCGAATCGGAATCAAAGGAAATCCGAGTTATGGAAATGTACGAACCATTATGCTGGGCGTTAAAAATCCTACTTCACACAATCTTTGCGGAGAAGTGTGGTTTAACGAGTTGCGGATGAGCGAACTCGAAAACAAAGGCGGTTGGGCAGCAATTGTCAACGTGGATGCAAATATGGCAGATTTTGCTACCGTGTCTGCTACCGGTAGCATGAGCACCATTGGATTTGGCTCGCTCGAACAAGGACCGAATCAGCGTAGTTTGGAAGACCAACAACAATACGATGTGGTTACTAATTTAAATCTGGGACAATTGCTTCCGCAGAATTGGGGAATTCAATTGCCGTTTAATTACGGACGTTCTGAAGAGCTCATCACACCAAAATACGATCCGCAATATCAAGACATCGAATTGCAGTCGCGATTGGACAATGCAGCAAGTGAGGAAGACCGCGAACGAATCAAAAGTCAATCCATCGATTACACCCGCCGTCAAAGTGTAAACTTTATAGGAGTACGTAAAGAAAAAACAGGGGGTGGCAAATCGCGTATATACGATGTGGAAAATCTAACCGCTTCTTTCTCTTACAATCAGACCGATCATCACAATTACGAAGTGGAAGAATCGTTGGAGCAATCCGTAAATGTAGGAGCGACTTATAATTATAATTTTCAAGCCAAACCTTTTGAGCCTTTTAAAAACAACGATTCTATATTTAGAGGCAGATATTGGCAGTTTCTTAAAGATTTCAACATAAATTATTTGCCGACCAATGTCTCGGTAATGTCAAACATCATCAGACAATACAATGAACAAAAGTTTAGAGACGTCGATTTATTGCAAGGAAATATCGGATTGCCTACACTCTATCAACGAAATTATTTGTTTGACTGGCAATACACCATCAATTACAACATTACCAAATCACTTCGATTGAATTTTGTTTCTGCCAATAACAGAATTGTAAACAATTATTTGAATGAAGAGGGCATTGTCGATAATACGGTGGGTGTCTGGGATGATTTCTTTAATGTTGGAATTCCGAATTTGCTCACGCAGAATCTGCAAATAAATTACGATTTGCCATTTAATAAATTTCCATTTCTACGATTTATCCGTTCTACTTATTCCTACACCGGAAATTTCCAATGGCAAAAGAGCAGCGATCAGTACAGTAACTTGACGGTGCAATTGAGTGATGGGACTACCGAAACTTACAATCTAGGAAATTCGGTGCAAAATGGAAGTACGCATCAGCTAAACTCATCGTTGGATATGCGGGCATTTTACCGTTACATCGGACTGACGAAAATTACCCCTGCATCTAAAGGCAGTCGCGCCGGAGCGAATCAACAAGGAGGAAATGATGGTGGAGATGCCGGTGGCAATGAAGGACAATCAAGTCTCATGAGCAGAAATCAATCTATGGCGATGGGCGGCAGACCAAGTTCTTCCGGCGACACAAGTGCCGCACTTACAACCGGTGACAAAGCAGCGAATATATTGATTGATTTGGCGACATCACTCAAGCGCGTGCAATTCAATTATCAGGAGACTTCGGGAATTTACTTACCGGGTTATTTACCATCGGTTGGATTTATCGGAACTTTAAGACCTTCGCCCGGTTTCGTTTTCGGAAGTCAAGTCGATGTCAGAGAAATGGCAGCGAGAAACGGATGGTTGACAATTTATCCTGAATTTAACGAACAGTACACCGAGCTTCAGAGCCGCCAATTTGATATTCAAGCTAATTTAGAACCTATTAAAGGACTTACGATAGATTTGACCGGAAGTCGGGTGTATTCGGAAAACTATGCAGAAAATTATTTGGTCCACGACGGGCTATATCAATCGTTAACGCCAAATCTGTTTGGAAACTTTAATATCTCAACGGTTTTAATTAAGACTGCCTTTAGAGGAAGTTCACAATACAGCTCACAAACTTTTGATGAATTTAGAGAAAACAGATTAATCATTGCCAACAGATTGGCTGAAGAATATTATGGTGACGGAGTGATTCCCCGAACAGAAGACGGTTTCCCGGTAGGTTTTGGAAAGACAAATCAGGATGTGTTGTTGCCGGCATTTTTGGCAGCTTACAGAGGCAGCGATGCGAGTAAAGAAAAAACGGGAATGTTCAGAGACATTCCATTGCCAAACTGGGATATCAAATTCACCGGATTGATGGAGATAGAATGGTTTAAACAAAATTTCAGAAGGTTTTCCATAAATCACGGATACCGTTCGGCTTATACCTTAAGCCAATTTCAATCGAATTTGGATTACAATTTCAACGAACCCGATGCGGTCGATCAGGCGGGGAACTTCAAGCCCAAAGTTTTGTTGACCAATGTGAATCTCACGGAACAATTCTCACCCTTAATAAAACTGGATTTTGAAATGCTGAATTCCATTAGCATTTCTGCAGAAGTCAGAAAAGACCGCGCCTTATCATTGAGTTTTGCCAACAATTTATTGACTGAAATTAAAGGAGAAGAATACATCATCGGATTGGGATATCGAATTCAAGACATTCGTATCGGAACTAATATTGGAGGAACACAAAGCGTGTTGGCAAGTGATTTGAATATTAAATTAGACCTTTCCATGCGAGATAATGAAACAATTATCCGATATTTGGATATGGCAAACAGTCAGACAACAGCCGGACAAACGATATACGGCGCCTTGTTGTCCGCAGATTACGCTTTGACAAAAAACTTTACGATTATATTTTATTACGATCATGTATTTTCGGAATATGCAATTTCAACAGCATTTCCTCAAACCAACATTCGAAGTGGGTTCACATTGCGGTATAATTTCGGAAATTAAAAAAGAATATTAATTTTGACTAAAATAGTTGTATTATGAATTTTCCTTCAAACCTTAAGTATTCCAAAGACCACGAATGGGTCAGTGTAGATGGTGATATAGCTACCATTGGAATCACAGAATTTGCTCAAAGTGAATTGGGCGACATCGTTTATGTTGAAATAGAAACCGTTGGTGAAACACTTGATCGCGAAGAAATTTTCGGTACCGTAGAAGCTGTAAAAACGGTTTCAGATTTATACTTGCCGCTTTCGGGTGAGATTTTAGAGTTTAACGAAAACTTGGAAGACGAACCCGAAAATGTCAATACAGATCCATACGGAGAAGGATGGATGATAAAATTAAAAATGTCAAATCCATCGGAATTGGATGATTTGCTCACAGATGAGGAGTATAAAGAGCTTATTGGAAAGTAAAATTTTATTGAGTATAGCACTGGGCTATACAATTTTAATAACCATCCTTTTTTTTATACCCACGTCAGAACTCCCAAAAGTAGAAGTTTCCGGTTTTGATAAATGGATTCATATTTTGCTTTTCGGAGTGCTCTCGTTGGTTTGGTCTTTATTTTTTTCAATGAGGAGAAATTTAGACTCTTGGAAGTCAATGCTGTTATTAGGTGCTTCTTTGATAGTTTATGGCATATTAATTGAGGTCTTTCAAGAGATCTTTACAACTTCTCGAGCCGCTGATTTTTACGATGTATTGGCAGATATTGCAGGAATCATCCTCGGAATGAGTGTTTTTCAAGTTATAAAATCGAAAGTAACTAAAATGGCTATTTAGTTTTTCATTTTATATAATATTATATACTTTAGCAATCCATAAAAGAACACGTTATGCAAGTTAAAAAGAACCCCAAAGCTGATGTTGGAAAAAGAAGTCTGCTCTTTTTTCAAATAGGACTTGTAATCATGCTTTTTGTTTCCTGGCAAGCCTTGGAATGGAAAACCTATGATAAAAAAGCCGATTACGGGCAGCTCGATTTAGGAGATGACCTTATGGAAGAGGTTCCTGTTACTCAGGATTTAAATATACCTCCGCCACCACCGCCTCCGCCACCACCACCGGCTCCGGATATTGTGGATGTAATTGAAGATGAATCTGAAGAAGAAGAAACTATTATTGAATCTACCGAAACTACTCCTGAAACCAAAATTGTTGAGGTTACTCAGATTGTGGAAGAAGTAATAGAAGAAGAAATTGAAGAAGTTCCCTTTGCAGTTATTGAAAACGTACCGGTATATCCGGGATGTGAAAATGAACGTACAAATGATGCAAAGCGAAAATGTATGAGTGATAAAGTAAACGTCTTTATCCAACGCAGATTTAATACGGATTTGGCTGGAGACCTCGGATTACAAGGAATTCAAAGAATTATGGTTCAGTTTAAAATTGATCCGCAAGGACGTGTAACTGAAGTTCGTGCCAGAGCACCACACCCCAGATTGGAAAGAGAAGCAATTTCCGTAGTGGAATCGCTCCCTCAAATGACCCCCGGAAAACAAAGAGGAAAAGCGGTTAGTGTGCTTTATTCCTTGCCGATTATCTTTGATGTTCAGTAATTTTTAATAAGTAAATAGTTTAAAAAACCTCTCTGTCTTTTGATTGAGAGGTTTTTTTTATAAAATCGTTTACCGTTTATTTTCTTTTTTTAACTTTATTTGTCAATTAATAAAAAAGGGAATTCTTTATTTTAAATAACAAGTTGGATTCCTGCTTTTAAAAATCCGTATCTTGCCACCCAAATTCAAAAAGAAACTATGAAGTCTTTTTTCTTTTTACCTTTCGTCCTGTTATCGCTTCACGGAATTGCCCAAACCCAAAGTTCATCCTTTGAAAGTTATCCCGTATTTCCGGAATGTAAAGACGTTCACTTCAATGAACAAGAAAAATGTTTTAGCTATCAGTTAAAGAATTTTATCTATGATAATTTTGAACTTCCGCAAGTCGTTAATGAAAAAAATTACAGCGGAATGATGAGTATTCTGTTTGAAGTCACCCGAGAAGGGGAGTTTAAAATACTCTATGTCGATTCGCAATTTGAAGAACTTAAAGACGAAATCAGACGTGTTTTTGATTTGTTGCCTAAAATAGAACCCGCAACCTACAGTGGAAGACCAAAATACATTCAGTTTACACTACCGCTGCGAATACCTTTGACAGCGCCTCAAACCACTGAAAACGAAGAAGATTCCGTGCGTAAAATCAACGAATTTTCAAATGAAATGGCTGCGAATGAATATGATGCAATTCAAAACTTGCCTTATGAAAACGAAAAGTTTGACAGTTCGATAAACATTCCGTTTTCTCATCACAACTACTACATTTTTGATGCCGCGATGAATCGTGTTGGAAACAACAATCACACCGCTCAGAAACCTTATTTGTACTCCGAAGTAAACAAACACTTTGATTTTGAAGCTTATCATCAAAGTTTAATGAAAGACAAAAGCTCTTGGTTCGGTCGAAAATGGTGGAATGAACATATGGTTACCATCAAAGGGGAAGATTATTGGATTACATTGGATCCCGGTGTGGATTTACAGATTGGAAAAGATTTTGATGCCGATATAAATACCTATAACAACACGAGAATTCTTTATACGCAAGGAGGCATCGGGAAAAACATTACTTTTTTCGGAGCGATATTTGAATCCCAAGGGCGTTTTGCTGATTATGTAAACAGACATATTGAATCGATGCCGCCGGCAGGAGGAAATCCCGGAATTGTTCCCGGACAGGGAGTGGCAAAAAGATTTAGATCAGACGCTTATGACTATCCTATGGGAACAGGTTATTTTTCTTACACTCCTTCCAAACATTTCAATATTCAATTTGGTCACGGAAAGACATTTCTTGGCGACGGGTATCGTTCCTTGTTATCCAGTGACAACGCAAGTCCCTATCCTTATTTAAGGCTAAACACCACTTTTTGGAAAATAAAATATACAAACACTTGGATGTCCTTGCGTGATGTACGGAGAGATGTTGCCGCGCAAGGATCGTTTCGGGCAAAATATATGGCAAATCACTATTTAAGCATCAACCTTACCAAGCGTTTAAATCTCGGATTTTTTGAATCGGTGGTGTGGCAAAATGACAATGACCGAGGTTTTGACATGAACTTTATGAATCCGGTGATATTTTATCGCGCCATCGAGTTTGCAACAGGACCGCGAGGCGGAAATGCCATGATCGGTTTGACGGCAAAGTATAAAATTTCAGACAACGTAAATGTTTACGGACAGTTTGCAATTGATGAGTTTTCCTCATTGGACGTGTTTAAAGGGGATAAAAGCTGGAAAAATAAAACAGGATATCAAATCGGGTTTAAATATTACGACGCAGTCGGAATTCCCGGCCTGATGTTGCAGGGAGAATTCAACCGAGTGCGACCTTTTACCTATTCACACAATACCATAATCCTCAATTATGCACATATGCATGAAAGTATGGCGCACACCTTGGGCGCAAATTTTTCTGAATTTATCGGAATCATGAGATATCAGAACAAGCGGTTTTTCGGAAGTGCCAAGGCTATTGTAGCAACTCGTGGATTTGATTTTCAAACCGATGAAGATATGTTAAATTACGGATCGGATATCTTCCGCTCTGAATATGAAGAAAGAGCGCGAGAAACAGGAAACGTAGTAGGACAAGGAAATAAAACGGCGTTCTTCCATGCCGAAACGCAATTGGGATATATCATTAATCCGTCAAATAATTTTAAAGTATATGCAAGTTTGATATACAGAAACTTTGATCCGATGGTGGATACGGCAAATGTTTTTAAAAATAGTACCACTTGGTTAAACTTTGGAATTCGAACGGATTTGTTTAATTGGTATTTCGATTTTTAATAGCGCAACTTTAGTAAAATTCTTTTTGGGATTAGTGGTTAGCACTTGTATCTTTGCGCATTATTAAATTTTTATGAGTGTATCTGTAACTTATTCGCGAACAACCACCAAAACATTCGTTCAGAATTTTTTAGAAATCACCAAATTTCGACTTTCTGTAAGTGTTGTGTTTTCTTCAGTTGTGGGATATCTCCTTGGAGCTCCGATTATTGATTTTTCCATTCTCTTTCTTTTGGCTGTAGGTGGCTATTGTATGGTTGGCGCTTCCAATATTTTCAATCAGATCATTGAACGCGATTTAGATGCCCTGATGAATCGCACCAAAAACAGACCGATTCCGTCAGGGAGAATGACTGTAAAAACAGCTTTTATTCTCGGCAGTATATTGACAGTAGTCGGCTTGTTGGTATTGTATTCCATCAACCCGATTACGGCGATGTTTGGTGCCATTTCAATTTTTATGTATGTAAGTTTATACACACCGCTGAAAACAAAAACACCTTTGTCTGTGTTTGTCGGCGCCTTTCCCGGAGCAATTCCGTTTATGCTCGGATGGGTTGCCGCAAGTGGGAGTTTTGGAATAGAGCCGGGCACGCTTTTTATGATTCAGTTTTTTTGGCAATTTCCTCATTTTTGGGCAATAGGCTGGTTTTTATACGACGATTATGCTAAAGCCGGATTCTTTATGCTCCCCAACGGAAAACGAGACAAACGAACTGCAACTCAGGCGATTATGTATTGCATATGGACGTTGGTGGCTTCAATTATGCCGGCTTTTGGAATCACAGGGAAGTTGCAGTTATCAACCGTTTCTGCAGTAATTGTAGGATTGTTGGGGCTGGGACTTGTATATTACGCCTACAAACTCTATGTGGACTTGTCCGAAAAAACAGCGAGAAAATTGATGTTGACCAGCGTGAGTTATATAACTTTGATTCAATTGATTTATGTCATTGATAAATTTGTACGATAAATAAATGGCAGATAAGGTAACGATTATGAGTAGCGGAGGAAGCAATAACGAGGATATTAGAATTATCACGGCGAAAAAGAACATGCTGTGGTTTGGAATAATCAGTTTGTCGATGAGTTTTGCCGGTTTGACCAGTGCCTACGTGGTGAGTAAAGAGCGACCGGATTGGTTGGGAGATTTTGAATTGCCACCGGCGTTTTTTATAAGTCTCTTTGTAATTGTCGTTAGCAGTGTAACGATGCATTTGGCAAAACGTGCAGTTTCCAATGAGCAAAATAAGAAAGGAATGATGCTTTTAATCGCTACTTTTTTACTCGGAATTACTTTTGTCTTTTTTCAGTTCAAAGGTTTTTCAGAAATTATTGCGAACGGATATTATTTTACGGGACCTACGAGCTCGATAACGACTTCTTTTATATATTTGGCCGTTATTTTACACGTAGCACACGTTACGGCTGGGTTAGTAAGCCTCGGCGTTGTAATTTATAATCATTATAAACTTAAATATATAAATGGGAAAACGTCTGGAATTGAGATAGCTGCGACCTTTTGGCACTTTATAGACGTTATCTGGATTTATCTGTTTTTGTTTTTATATTTCGTTAAATAAAAATTAAACGTATTTTTGAAAATTAATTAAACATCACCAATCATTTTTTTATGGAAGCAACTGTTGTTCAAACAGGCACCGAAGGGAAGACTTGGGGCGGAGGTACCTCACCATTTAAAGCCAAATATGGCAAAATGATGATGTGGTTCTTTATCTTGTCGGACTCCTTAACCTTCTCCGGTTTCCTAGCCTCGTATGGTTTAATGAGATTTAAATTTGCCGATTCTTGGCCCATCCCGGATGAAGTCTTTAACCACGTTCCATTTTTACATGACGTGGAGGCGCCGATGTACTTTGTGGCATTTATGACCTTCATTTTGATTTTCTCATCCGTTACCATGGTGTTGGCGGTGGATGCCGGAAGCAGAATGAAAAGAAATCAAGTCGCAATGTATATGTTCCTAACGCTCCTCGGAGGGTTCATATTTATCGGTTCTCAGGCTTGGGAATGGGCAACCTTCATCAAAGGTACATACGGTGCTGTCGAAACAAACAATAGAGAAATTCTGCAATTTGTAGATACGGAAGGCAAACGAGTGGCTGTGGCAGATTTTGTGGCAGAATCCTCTGTGCCGCGTGTTGAACACGAACGAAATGTTGGAGTATGGTATAAAGGCGAGCCAAAATTCCATACCGGAATGGCGATGCAAGATGTCATTGCAGGTTTTAAAGCCAATGAAAATGTATTGGTTCGCATTCAGGAAAAAGACGAATACGGTCAGCATATCATCTTGTCTAGAGATGAATCTATAAAAAAATTAGAAAACGACGGAAAAGAAGTTGTACTCGGTGCCAACTTGATTCGCAATGAATACGGGCATCCGGTATTTGCAGATTTCTTCTTCTTTATCACAGGATTCCACGGCGTGCATGTTTCTATTGGGTTGATGCTTAATATAATTGTGTTTGCAAACGTTTTAATCGGGACCTATGAAAGACGCGGACACTATCGAATGGTAGAAAAAGTTGGATTGTATTGGCACTTTGTCGATTTGGTATGGGTGTTTGTATTTACTTTCTTCTATCTTGTTTAATTTTTAAAATAAAGCATAATTCGAAATGGCACACGATTCACATAACTTAGCAATATTTAGAGGCAGACTTAAATTTAAAAATACAATCTCAAAAATATGGGGTGTATTTATCGTGCTCTCGATTGTAACGGCAATAGAAGTAATTCTTGGAATGTTCAGGCCAGAGATTTTAGTAAGAACGACCTTCCTTTCGTTACATCTGCTAAACTGGATTTTCATCCTCCTCACGATTGTAAAAGCTTATTACATTACTTGGGATTTTATGCATATGCGTGACGAATCGAAAGGCTTGCGAAGAGTGACTGTTTGGTCCGGAGTCTTTTTGATTTGTTATCTCGTTGCGCTAATCTTGATTGAAGGCGATTATGTATATGAGGTTCTGTCAAACGGACATATTAAAACCGGTTTTTAACCATTTTCTATAATTTAATTTTATAAAAAGCCTCCTGAATAAGGAGGTTTTTTTGATTTGATTCTTTAATAGAAAAAGTTTGTTTTCATATCATTAAGCCGTTATTTTTGCAGTCTCAAAGAACGTGCTATATGAAAAAATATATTGTCCTGAGCATCCTGTTTATACTGCCTATCACAGCTTATATTTTTTTCGCTTTAAGCACTACTTATTTTCGTCCGCTTCCCACATTGACCGAAAATATTTCTGAATTGGATGGTTTTTATGACCTAGATGGTGAAAAAGTTCAGTTGCAAAATAAAATTACAATTCTAGGATTTTTTGGAGAAGATTTAGAGTCGCGTCGTGCTTATGCATACAATTTGGGACACAAAATTTACGGCAGATATCACGAGTTTAACGATTTTCAGTTTATCATCTTGTTGCCGAAAGGAACAGAAGATCAAGCCCGAATCGTTCTTGAACGAATAGAAAAAATAGCACCTACTGATGCGTGGCATTTCGCTTTCGGAACAGAGGAGCAACTGATGAATGTTTTTCATTCTTTAAATGTTCCTATTTCACTTACTTCAGATTATGCCAGTCCGTATGTGTTTATAATTGATAAAGAGCGCAATTTAAGAGGACGAGATGATGACAAAGAGGAAGGAATCATGTACGGGTATGATTCGTCGAGCATTGCTGAACTCAACAATAAAATGGAAGATGACTTAAAAGTAATTTTAGTTGAATACCGAAGAGCGTTGAAGAAATATGATTACGATGTTCAACGAGAAATTTAATATTGAAAGGATAAACAATGAAAAAAAAGAATTATTCATACATCGGGATTTCGTTTATCGTATTGGTTTTTGGAATATGGGTGGCAATACAGATTCAAGATCGATACGGACAACCGGATTTGGTAATCGTCGGTGAAAGAACCGTTCCCGAATTTGAGTTGACCAATCAACACGGCGAGACCATCTCCAATAAAGATTTGGAAGGAAAAGTTTATGTCGTGGAGTTTTTCTTTACCTCATGTCCTGACATTTGCCCAATTATGAATGAAAACATGCTGATTATTCAAAGAGAGTTTTTTGGAAACCCGAATGTGGCAATTGTTTCCATTACCATCGACCCGGCTCATGATACTCCGGAGGTTCTAAAAGCTTATGCAGCGCAACACAACATCACAAAAAAAGATTGGCATTTGCTGACCGGAAATCGTGACGAAATTTTTCAGCTGGCAAATGACGGCTTTAACTTATACGTTGCCGAAGCTCCCGAAGACCGTGGCGGTTTTGAACATTCCGGTTTTTTTGCATTGATAGATAAGGAAGGATTCATCCGCTCGCGCACAGACGAACAAGGCAATCCTTATATTTATTACGACGGATTAGAATCCAAACAAGTGCATGAGTTAAAAGAAGATATTAATAAGCTGTTATAAAATTGTGTCAGTACATATAAAAAATAAAAAAAAATACAACCTTTGGGTATGGCTGTTGTCAATACTTATTCCCGTTGTCGTTGCCATTTTGTTTAGCGTACGTATCCCGGGAGTCGAACCCTTAACGTTTCTTCCACCGATTTATGCCACCATAAATGCCATTACAGCAATAATTTTGGTGGTTTCAGTAATTCAAATAAAAAAAGGGAACAGGGCAGGTCACGAACGTTTAATGAAAATTGCCATCTTGTTATCCTGTCTTTTTTTAATTCTTTATATGGCGTATCATATGACTTCCGACCCAACTCCCTATGAAGGAGAAGGTGTGTTGAGGGGCATTTATTATTTCTTGTTAATTTCTCATATTATATTGTCAATTGGTGTAGTTCCTTTAGTTTTGATTACCTTTATCAGAGGATTAACCGGAGATTTTAACCGTCATAAAAAAATAGCACGGATTACTTTTCCTTTATGGTTGTATGTAGCAGTAAGCGGTGTGTTGGTTTTTATATTAATTTCTCCATATTACTAATTGAAGTATGAACAAAAAATCATTTCTCATCTTTATAATTGCCGCAGTTTTATTTTCACTTCCGGCGGAAGCCCAATGTGCAATGTGTCGAGCGGTACTGGAAAGCGAAGAAAGCGGAGGAGCGGCAAAAGGAATTAATAACGGTATTTTATATCTCATGATTTTTCCTTATTTATTGGTAGGAGGCGTTTTGTATGCAGTTTACAGAAGTCGTAAAAAAGCAAAAGCACAAGGAAAATTATAGTTGTGAATCAACTGCCGAAGTAACAAAAACGGTGTTGATTCGTCTTTATAGTATTTAACTTGATAATTTAATCTCTTTGAAATTTGTTCGAATATGTTAAAATACATTCTTTTCATTTCCTGCTATCTTATCGGTTTTTTGTCCGCGGCTCAAAAGCAATGGACACTTGAAGAATGTATTGAACATGCCTTAAAGAATAACATATCGATTAAACAAAGTGAGATTGAATTGGAACTTGCCGATATTCAAAAATCAGATGCCATTGGAAATTTTCTTCCTTCTTTAAATGCATCGGCCATGAACGCCTGGAATACCGGATTAACCCAAAATGTAACCACCGGAATTCTTCAAACACAAACCACACGAAACTCATCCTACAGCATTACCGCAGGTGTTAATTTGTTTAATGGATTGAGAAACATCAGAATGCACCAACGTGCGGTGTTGAGCAAACTTGCTGCACAGTACAATGTAGATAAAATGAAAGACGACATCGCCTTGATGGTGGCAAATTCATATCTTCAAATACTTTTGAATAAAGCCAATTTGGAAGTCGTTGAATCTCAAAACAGACTCACACAAGAGCATTTCCAACGCTCGAGCGATTTGGTTGATGCAGGAATGTTACCCAGAGGTGATTTGTTGGAAATCCAAGCCACAGATGCGAATGAAAAACAACGAATTGCAGTGGCTGAGAATGAAGTGAGAATTTCACTGATTAACCTCGCTCAATTGTTATTGATTAAAGATTACGAAAATTTTGATATCGCCGATAGAGAAATTGAAATCCTTCCCAATGAAATAATAGAAAAACCCGTTCGGGAAATAATTTCAATTGCAATGGAAAACAGGCCGGAGATAAAAATTGCAGAAAACCGTGTGAAATTGGCAGAAAAAGATTTGGAATTGGAGCGGAGTAATTATTATCCCAGCCTTGCCGGATTTTTTAATTACAACACTCGGGAAAGTGGCGCGGATAGAATTCTTCAAGGAGGAATTAATCCGGATGAACCCGCTATGCCTATCGGAATTGTCGAAGAAACAGGTCAGGTAGTAGTGGCGCCAAATTTTGCTTTTATCACCGAACCGCCATTGCCTTTTGTGGAGCAATTGTGGCGAAATGACGGAGTGTCCTACGGCGTCCAATTAAATGTGCCTATTTTTAACGGAATGAGTGTTCGCAATAATGTAAAACGAAGAAAGTTAGAAGTTCAAAATTTAGAATATCAATTAGAACAAGCTCAACTTGATTTGGAGTCGACTGTATATCAAGCTTTTATTGATGTAAAGGGTGCATTAAAAGCATACGAAGCAGCTGAAGTCGCATTGCAATCTCAAGAATTGGCTTTTCAATATGCTAACGAACGCTATGATGTCGGACTGATCAATGCATTTGATTTTAGTCAAGCCAAATTGCGATTGGACAATGCAAAAATAGAGGTGAATCGCTCTAAATTTGATTATGTTTTTAAATTAAAAGTATTGGAATTGTATTTCGGTATTTCTCCTGACCAATTAAAATTATAGTAGAAATATGAATAAAAAAACACTTATATGGTTGTCGGTTGGCACGCTGTTGCTGATTGTAATCCTGATATTCGGAAAGAAAAATGGTTGGTTTGGTTCCTCGGGAGATTTTGTACCTGTTGAAATTAGTGAATTACGACCGTTGACGATTGTGGAAACGGTATCCGCTACCGGAAAAATTCAACCGGAAGTAGAGGTGAAACTGTCCTCTGAAGTTTCCGGAGAAATTATAGAATTGCCTGTAAAGGAAGGACAAACTGTGGAGCAAGGCGATTTGTTGGTCCGAATTAATCCCGATTTAATTCAGGCGAGTGTAAGTCAGTCACAAGCGGGGCTGCAAAATTTTCGTGCGCAATTGGCACAAGCGGAAGCCAATGAAACCAATGCCAAACTAACATATGACAGAAGTAAAATCCTATTTGAGAAAGGAGTTATTTCAAAATCTGAATGGGATAGAGCCGTTGCTGATTACGAAATGGCACAAGCCAACAGATTGGCTGCATATTACAATGTGGAAAGTGCTGCGGCAAATGTGAAACAGTCTTTGGATAATTTGGCGCGAACAAGTATTTACGCTCCGATGAGCGGTACGATTTCAAGTTTATCTGCAGAGCTTGGCGAAAGGGTTGTTGGAACAGCACAAATGGCAGGAACTGAAATTATGCGCGTGGCAAATCTGGAAAATATGGAAGTTGTGGTCGATGTGAATGAGAATGACATCGTAAAAGTTCAGATTGGAAATGAAGCAAAAGTAGAAGTGGATGCCTACCTCAGAAGAGAATTTAAAGGAGAAGTTACCGAAATTGCAAACAGTGCAGAATCGACACTTACTGCCGATCAGGTGACAAATTTTAAAGTGAAAGTTCGCATTTTACCGGAGTCTTATAAAGATTTAATCGAAGGAAAACCGGAACGATATTCTCCTTTTCGTCCGGGAATGACTGCTACAGTGGATATCATTACAAACAAAAAAGAAAACATTCTTGCGGTGCCCATTAGTGCAGTCGTTATGAAAACCGATACTTCAGATGTCAATACAATCAATGCAGAGCGTTTTGAAGCTGTTTTTGTTGAAGAAAATGGAACTGCTCAAGTCAGAAAAGTGACTACCGGCATTCAAGATGAAACCAATATTGAAATCATCTCCGGATTGGATAAAGGTGAAAAAGTAATTGTCGGTCCTTATTCAACGGTGACGAAAACCCTCAAAGCAGGAGATAAAGTTGAACATTCAAACAAATAGTTGTGGCGCTTATTTTATGTATAGAAACTGCTACAACCAATTGTTCCGTCGCCCTGAGTGTTGATGGAAACATTAGAGCAGTACGCGAAGAAAATCCACAAAAGTATTCTCATGCCGAAAAACTTCATATGTTTATAGATGAAGTCTTCAAAATATGTAATCTTTCATTAAATAAATTGGATGCCGTTGCCGTAAGCAAAGGTCCCGGCTCATACACAGGTTTGCGCATCGGCGTATCTGCAGCAAAGGGAATTGCTTTCGCTTTGGACATTCCGTTGATTAGTTTAAATACCCTGGAGGTTCTGGCTCAGCAAACTTTAAATTGGGATAATGGATATGTAATCCCTTTGATAGATGCACGAAGAATGGAAGTGTATTCGGCGGTATTTAATAAAGACAAGAAAATGGTTCGAAAGATTGAAGCCGAAATTCTAACTGAAAATTCGTTTGAATCTTATTTAAATGAAACTAAATGCTTGTTTATCGGGGATGCTGTTGTGAAAAGCCAAAAAGTTATAACCCATAAAAACGCTGAATTTATAGAAAATAAATATCCCTCTGCAAAAAATATGGGGCAGTTAGTTGAAGCTAAATTTGGAAATTCTGAATTTGAGGACGTAGCGTATTTTGAACCTTTTTATTTAAAAGCGTTTATTCCCGGATAAATAATAGATTTTCAAATATAAAAAACCGCTCTTAAACTGTAATTATAAGAACGGTTTTAAAAGACAAATATAAAATTGATTTTTCTAATCAATTATTTATTATGTAATGAATCAAAGTGTTCAACAGCTTTTGCCAAGTCTTTTTCTTTTCTCAAGTCAAGCTTGTTGTTTTTGATATAATCCGACATTTCTTTTTTGCCGGAAGTAAACACGCGTTGCAATCTGTTTCTGCTGCTTGGAAGTTCCAAAAAGTTATCTTTTTCTACTAAGTAATAAGTAGTTTCTTTTTGAAAAGATGGAGGCGTATCGCGTGAATAAGTAGATTGTGCAGGTTGCCCTTCTTTAAATGTTGCTGTTACTTTTTTATAGAGGCTGTAGT
>LSQX01124566.1_pt1 | contig 21326 bp, 22 predicted proteins | sample 654561 | NCBI WGS metagenome assembly LSQX01 (sample SAMN04489861, study PRJNA283612) | anaerobic digester metagenome | isolation source: 4 biogas reactors fed with cattle manure at either 37C or 55C with and... | place: Denmark: Kongens Lyngby | collected 2014 | reverse complement strand
CAGCCGGGCATCTACGAGGGCAGCGTGACCGTGCGCGATGATCGTGGCGGCGTGGGCAGCGTGCCGGTGCGCCTGAGGGTGCTGCCGTTCAAGCTTCAGGATGATCCGGAGAAGATCTGGGGGATGTACTACCGCCACCCGCTGGACAACGCGAGTCGCGCCACGGATGAGGTCTCGAAGGCGTTCTATCAGCGGCAGGCGGAGCTTGAGCATGAGGACATGCTCGAGCACGGCATGCACAACATCGTGCTGAACGCGTGGTGCGCTCCGGCGAATGATGATGGGAAGTTCGAGGCGGACTGGACTGTGCTGCAGGCGAAGCTGGATATGTGCGCGCGCTACGGCTTCACCGGGCCCTACGCGACGCACATCAACGCCAGCGACATCTACCGCAAGTACATGGACAAGAAGACGTGGGGTTCGCACACCGCCGATGCTGAGATCCCGCCGCCGGAGTATGCGGCGGAACTCACTGAGATGACGCGCTTCATCGAGAGCGAGCGGAAGAAGTACGGCTGGCCGGTCTTCCTCTACTACCCGATCGATGAGCCGGGGCGCGATCCCGAATCGATTGAACTGCTGCGGATTACGATGGAAGCGATCCGCGCCGGCGGTGGGCCGACTTACGTCACCGCCTCGCCCGAGCATGAGCAGGTTCAGCCGTGGATGCCGCACGTGAACGTCTGGTGCACACAGACCTTCATCCCCGACCGCGAGACTGTGGTGGCCGACATGGCCGCGCGGGATGTGCAGTACTGGTGCTACCCGAACAAATCCTGCGGAGAGTGCGATCACACCACGGTGCCCGGCGGGCGCATGAGCTACGGCTTCGGCTTCTGGCGCTCGGGCTTCGTGGCGCTGATCCCGTGGATCTACTCCTCCACCAGCAGCGATCAGTTCAACTACCTCACCGGCGCATCGATGGACTTCCTCGTCCGGCATGAGCCGAACGGCGCGCCGATGAGCGTCGCGATCTGGGAGTCTTACCGCGAGGGGAAAGACGACTACCGTTACATCTACACACTTGAGCAACTGATCGCGCAGGCGCGGGGCTCGGGGAACGCGGCGGCCGTCGCCGCCGCGGATGAGGCGCAGCGCGAGCTTGACTTCATCGAGACAAGCATCACAGTAATGCCGCGGTATCAGTATGATGAACTATGGCCGGCCGGTGATTTCGACGGCTACCGTTGGATCGTCGCCGAGCAGATCATGAAGCTGCAGGATGCGCTGAACTAACCGAGGAGACAGTGAGGATGCAGAAGATCCGGGTTGGGATGATTGGCGCGGGCTTCGCTGCGGACTTTCATACGCAAGCGTTTCGCGAGGTGCGCGGGATTGACGTGGAGATCGTTGCGGTCACGTCGCAGAACGAACGCAGCCGCACGGAGTTTGCGGCAAAGCATGACGTCCCGAAGGTGTATGGCGATCTATCGGACCTGCTCGCGGAGGCAGAGGTGGACGTGGTGGACCTGTGCGTGCCCACGTATGTGCATGCCGAGTACATCGCACAGGCCGCGCAGGCAGGCAAGCACGTGATCGTGGAGAAGCCGCTGACGGGCTACTGCGGCGAGGTCGGGCAGGATGATGGTGAGCTGATCGGCGACACCGTGCCGAAGGCGCGGATGATGGAGTGGGTGCTCGATCAGTGCCGCTACATCGAGATGGAGTTGCAGCACTCCGGCGTCAAGCTCATGTACGCGGAGAACTGGGTCTATGCGCCCGCGCTGCAGAAGGCGCGGCGGTTGATCGAGGGCGGCTGCGGGCCGGTGATGCGGATGGTCGCCGAAGAATCGCACAGCGGCTCGCACGCGAGCTATGCGAAGTACTGGCGCCTCGCGGGCGGCGGCTCGCTGCTGCGGACAGGCTCGCATCCGGTGGGCGGCGTGCTCTACCTCAAGCAGATTGAGGGGATCGCGCGCGATCGCAAGCCGATCCGGCCGAAGTCGGTGGTGGCCGAGGTCGGGCGACTGATGAAGATGCCCGCGTATGATCGCAGCGAGAGCGCCCTCACCGGCGACCTCGCCGACTGCGAAAGCTGGGGCAGCGCGCTGATCACCTTCGAGGACGGCTCAGTCGCCCAGGTCACGTCATCGGATGTCGTCCTCGGCGGCATATACAACTTCGTGCAGCTCTTCTGCTCGCGCGGCCGCATCGAGTGCAACATGAATCCGAACAATCAGGTGATGGTCTACGGCCCCGACGAGCAGTCATTCGGCGATGTGTATATCGCGGAAAAGCTCTCCTCGCGCGCAGGATGGAACTACGCCTCGCCTGATGAGCACTGGGCGTCGGGTTATCCGCAGGAGATACAGGACTTCGCCGAGTGCGTCGCGCACGATCGGGAGCCGCTTTCGGGCTGGACGCTCGCGCGAGATGTGATGGCGGTGATCTACGCCGCCTATGTGTCGGCGGACGAGGGACGGCGCATCGAGGTACCGCTGGACTGAGGGAGGAGACGCGCATGCGGATCATTGATGTCACCGGGGCCATCGAGACGGGCATGTGGACCTACGGGCCACCCTACCCGGACGTACTGATCGAGGAGATCGAGCAGCCGGATTTCATCGAGCACGAGACTTTCTCGTGGCGCTTTGAGCTTGGCGCACAGACGGGCACCTACCTCGAGACCTCTCTGCACGTGCGGCGCGATGGCCCGGCGCTGATCGAGGTCCCGGTGGAGCAGCTTGTGATGCGCGATGCCGCCATCCTGCGCGTCCCGTGTGAGCCGGACCAGCGGATCGAGCGCTCGGACCTCGAGGCATGCGACGTGGAGGTGCGGCCGGGTGATGCGGTAATCGTCGCGACCGGCTGGGACAGTCACTGGAACGCCACGGATTTCGTTACCAACTGCCCGTGGTTCAGCTATGACGCAATGCGCTGGATACTCGACCGGGAGCCGTTCATGATGTGCGGGGACATGCCGCGCTTCGACTCATGGGAGGACCCGCAGGGGTTCTGGCCCGAGTTCTTCGACGCCGGCATACTGCTGCTGGCGCCGCTGGTGAACCTCGATCAGATAGCGGGCGACCGGGTAAAGCTGACGGCGCTGCCGCTGAAGGTCGTCGAAAGCTGCGCGGCGCCATGCCGCGTGATCGTGACGGAGTAGCGAGCCCCCCGCCTAGCCCACGATCGGCAGCAGCAGCATGGCGGTGACGAAGTAGATCAGCAGCGAGACCGTATCGTTCATCGTGGTCACAAAGGGGCCGGAGGCCAATGCCTCATCGAGTCCCACGCGGTGGAAGAGCACGGGAACCACGCTGCCGACAATGTTGCCGCTCAGAATCGCCGCGAACATGCCGATCCCGACGATCAGGCCGTAACCGGGGCTCTGCAGCAGTAGCAGTCCTGCAAGGAATGCAATCAGCCCGCAGACGGTGCCGATCAACAAGGCCATTGGTATCTGCCTGAGCACCATGTGGCCCATCTGCGCCTCGTCGATGAGACCAAGAGCCATTGATCGAACGGCGACCATCGAGGACTGCAGCCCTGAGTTGCCACTCATTGCGGTGATCACCGGGATGAATGCAGCCAGCATCACCGCCTGGTGAAGAGTACCCTCGAAGAGCCGGATAACGCCTGCGGAGAGCAGGCTCACCCCGAGCGCTACCAGCAGCCACGGTATACGGCTGCGTGCGGCGCGCCAGGGAGAGCGTGTCAGCATGTCGTCGGCCGATGCCCCGACGACGGTAGCGAGGTCCTCGGTGACCTCGCGCTGCAGCGCGTCAATGACGTCATCAACAGTGACTGCGCCGAGCAGTCTGTCCGCGTCATCCACCACGGGGATGGAGATGAGGTCGTACTTGTCAACCTGGCGGACCACTTCCTCCTGATCGGTGTCGTGATGCACACGCACCGGATCATGGTCCATGATCTTCGCCAGCGGCATGTCGTCGCGGGCGTTGATGACGTCAACGAGGTCCGCTGCGCCGACGAGTCGCCGGTCATCATCCACGATGTAGACTCTGTAGGCTGCCTCAGGAGTGACTGCCGTGCGGCGGATATGCTGCAGAACACCGCTTGCGGTGATATCGGCGGGAGATACCAGAACCTCGGAGGTCATGATGCCGCCGGCGGTTTCCTCGTCGTAGTTCAGAAGCTGAGCAAGCTCCCGGGCTTCCTCACGCGGGATCCGATTGAGGATCCGGTGGCGCATGTCGTGCGGGAGTGCTCCCATGGCGTCGGCGCCTGAGTCTGGCGGCATCCCGTCGATGATCTCCGCAAGCTCCCCCTCCTCCGTTGACGCGGCGAGATCGGCTACGATATCGTCATGCACTTCCTCGAGCACCACACCGGACGCATCCGAATCGAGCAGGTCGAATACCTGTGACCGCTCGTCGGAGGTGAGTTCAGCCATCGCACAGGCGATGTCTATCGGGTGGTAGCCGCTGATAAGCCCCTCCAGCGCACCACGCACCTCAGAACGAGTGGCGGCGCGGATGGCGTCCGCCACCTCAGAGGCGTGATGCGTGCCGCGATAGCACGTGTGCACTTGCTGCTCGCCCGTAGCCATCTTCTATCAGGTTGCCTCCTAAGCTTTTGCCCGATCCCCTGCCGCCTCATGCATCAGGTCGCGCAAGCGTGGGTAGGTCGCAACGTAGCGCGCGAATAGCTCGTCGTAGGTCTCCCTCCACAGAGGATTCGGTGTGACCTCGCGAGATACCCGCACCATCTCCTCCGAGGCCTCCGCAAGAGTTGAAAACTCCCCGGCGCCCACGGCGGCACAGATGGCAGTCCCGAGGGCCGTCGCCTCCGGCTGCTCGGTGAGGTAGATGGGGAGCTGGCAGGCATCGGCGTGTATCTGCATCCACAGTTCGCTGCGGGTGCCGCCCCCGGCGGCGTAAAGCCCCTCGACGTGGAAGCCTGCTGCCTTGATGTCCTCGAGGATATGCCGCGTTCCCATCGCGGTCCCCTCGTAGATCGCCCGCAGCATGTGCCCGGTGCCGTGGCGCAGGCTCAGGCCCCAGATGACTCCGCGGGCCAGCGGATCTCGCAAGGGCGTGCGGTTGCCCTGCCAGTAGTCGAGCAGCACAAGGCCCTCGGATCCCGGTTCGACCTGCGCGGCCATCTCGTCGAGCACCTCGAACTGCGAGCGCCCCCGCTCCTGCGCCTCAAGCTGCTCGCGGCAGGCGAAGTTGTCGGCGAACCACTTGACGATAGAGCCGGTGGCGGTCTGCCCGCCCTCCAGCACCCACGTCCCCTCGATGGTGGCATCCGGGAACGGCCCCCAGACGTTGCTGTCGAAGCGCGGCTCCGAGCATAGTGCCATGTGGCAGGTTGACGAGCCTGTGACGAGCGCCATGCGTCCGGGCTGCACGACATTCAGCCCGAACATGGCGGCGTAGGCGTCTATGCCACCCTCCGCGACCGGCGTGTCGAGCATCAGCCCGAGGTCCTGCGAGGCGCGCATCGTCACCAGCCCGGCACGAGCCCCCATCGGGAGGACCTGCGAGGGCCAGCGCTCAAGCAATTCGCCCATCTCCAGCGTCTCCAGCAGAGACACGGGCCAGCCGCCCTCGGGGTTGGCGTAGTTCCACTTGCACGTCGCGCAGTTGAGCGAGGCCGCCCACTCGCCGGTGAGCCGATGCATCAGCCAGTCGGTCCCCTCGCAGATGACCTCCGCCTCTTCGTAGACCTCAGGCTCGTGGCGCTTGAGCCACATGGCCTTGGGGATCATCCACTCGGGCGACTCGGGCCCGCCCGCGTACTTGAGCATCGGGTCGCCGGTGGCGGTCACCTCGTCCGCCTCCTGGTGCGCCCGCTGGTCCATCCACAGCAGCGCCGGCCGCAGTGGCGTCCCGTCGCGGTCGCAGCAAACGACCGTGCAGGCGGTCCCGTCCACACTGACACCGACGACCTCGCGCGGATGCACGCCCGCCAGGCGCAGCACGTCGGGCACGGTCACCCTCACCGCCTGCCACCAGTGCTCGGGATTCTGTTCGGCCCAACTCACCTGCGGGTAGTCGATCGGGTAGGGGTGCGTGTCCGAAGCGATCATGTGCCCCCGCAGGTCGAACAATGCGGCACGCAGGCTCTGTGTGCCGCAGTCTATGCCCAGCACGTAAGGTCCGCTCTTGCTGCTCATGCGGTCACCTCGTTCGCGTGAGATTTGCCGATGAAGGTGCTACCAGGTCTCGCGATGGATCGCGTCCATGGGGCCTGCGGGCTTGGGCGTCGGCTCGCCCTCGGGGTGCCCGAGGCTTACGAGCGCCAGCACCCGAACGTGGCCCGGGATGCTGAGTACCTCGCGGACAAAATCCTCACGCTCAGGCCCCGGCCCGCCATCACCCTCGCCCGCCCGGATGCCGATCCAGCAGGTGCCGAGACCAAGTTCGGCAGCCTGGATCAGCGCGTTCTCGAGGGCAGCGCAGGTATCCTCCACCCACCAGTGCGGCTGGCGCGTCGCATCGGCGCAGAAGGCCAGCACCACTGGTGAGGCCGCGCAGAAGCTCGCCCATTGATGCACCTGTGCGAGCCGCTTGCGCTTGTCTTCGTCGGTCACAACTACAATGTGCCACGGCCGCACGTTGTTGGCAGTCGGCGCCGACAGCGCGGCCTCGAGGATCGCCTGAAGGTCCTCTTCGGCCACCGGTTCGTTCGCGTACCTTCGCACGCTTGCCCGTTTGCGGATTGCCTCAACCATCCCTCAGCCCTCCCTGGCTCTTGCTCAGCTTTCCTCCACGTTCGTCCGCGCATCTTCGAAGAAGCCTGCGTGTTCAGCCTTCATCTCGGCGATGGCGGCTTTCACCTGGTCGGTGATCAGTTGCAGTTGCTCCTTGCCCGGCTTCTCTCCGAACTGCAGCGGATCGATCGGCGCCGCGAAGCTGACGGCGACCTTCCCGCGCTTGATCTTCTTCGCGCCCGGCGGAAGCAGCAGGTTCGTGCCGGTCAGCGCGCACGGCACAATCGGCACACCGGCACGTGAGGCCGCAAGCGCCGCACCGAGGTCGAACTCGCCCAGCTCGCCGGTAAGACTACGCGTGCCCTCCGGGAACATTGTCAGCAGCTCCCCGCCCGCGAGCAGTTCGATGGCGGCCTTGAGCGCCCGCCTGTCCGCCGCTCCGCGCTTCACCGGAAACGCGTAGCACTTACGAATGATGAAGCCGAAGATCGGGTTGCTGAAAAGCTCCGACTTCGCGAAGTAGTAGGTCCGGCGTGGCAGCGCCGAGCCGACCACCGGCGGGTCGAGGTGGCTCAGGTGGTTCGTCGCGATCAGCGCGCCACCGCTGACGGGCACATGCTCCACTCCCCGAACGCGCCATCCGCCGCGCACGGTGAGAAGGCGCGGGATCAGCCACTGCATCAGGCGGTAGTGCGGCCAGGTGAAGCGGCGGGGCGGTTCATACAGCCGTGCCATCGTAGCCCTCCAGGCGATCCGCCAGCAGCTCCAGCACCCGATCTACCACCTCATTGATTGTCAGCGGGTCGGTGTCAATCTCAATCGCGTCATCAGCTATCCGCAGCGGTGCGATGGGCCGATTGCGGTCGCGCTCATCACGGGCCCGCATGTCCGCCAGCACCTGCTCGAAGCTCACGTCCTCGCCGCGCGCAACAAGCTGATCGTACCGCCGCCGCGCCCTCTCTTCGGCGGAGGCCGTCAGGAAGACCTTGAGCAGCGCGCTCGGGAAGACCACTGTGCCGATGTCACGGCCTTCCATCACTACCGGCTCATGCCGCGCCATGTCGCGCTGAGCGGCCACGAGGTGCTCCCGCACCTGCGGAATCGCCGAGACCGGCGATGACAGGTTGCCCACCCGCGGGGTGCGAATCGCGGTCTCCGCGTCCTCATCGTCCACGAAGAGGTGCCGGCCATCGCCAACCGCGCGGAACCCGAAGCTCAACTCACCGGCGAGGCGGCCGATCTCCTCATCGTCGCGCCCCACCTCAAGATCTGCACGCAGCACCTTCCAGGCCACTGCGCGGTACATGGCGCCGGTGTCAATGTACGTGTAGCCCATGCGGTCCGCCACCGCCCGCGCCACGGTGCTCTTGCCCGATCCGGCCGGTCCGTCAATCGCCACCATGCAGCCTGTCTCGGCGCTCATTGGTCATCCTTCTCTTCAACGCGCTCGGCCCCAAGCCCTTGCAGGTCGCGCACAAAAGTCGGGTACGAGGTCGCGATGCACTCCGCGCCGGTGATGATGGTCTCACCGTCGGCAACAAGTCCCGCCACTGCCGCGGACATCGCCACACGATGGTCGCCAAGGCTGTCAACCTCCGCGCCGTGAAGCGGAGTGGGGCCGATGATCTCCAGGCCATCCTGTCGCTCGGTGATGTCTGCGCCCATTGCGGTCAGCACTCCGGCCATCGCGCTGAGGCGGTCGCTCTCCTTCACGCGAAGCTCCTGCGCATCGCGGATGACGGTGGTCCCCTCCGCTTGTGTCGCGAGTACCGTCAGCAGCGGCACCTCGTCTATCAGGCGCGGAATCAGGTCGCCGCCGATCTCCGCCGCCTGCAGCGCCCCGAACTGTGCCCGCACACTGCCCACCGGTTCACCAGCGATCTCGCGCGTCTCGCCGATCTCGATCTGCGCGCCCATCTGCTCCAGCGCCTCCAGCAGGCCGGTGCGCGTCGGGTTGAGCAGCACATCCAGCGCCAGCACGTCGCTGCCCTCGGCGATCAGCGCGGCACCGAGCAGGAACGCCGCGGAGGAGATGTCCGCCGGCACCTGCATGGACGTCGCCTGAAGCGGCGCACCCGGTGTCAGTGTCACCCGTAGACCATCCACCTCGATCTGCGCGCCCATCGCGGCCAGCATGCGCTCCGTGTGATCGCGGGAAGCGGCAGGCTCAATGACGGTCGTCTCGCCCTCGGCTGACAAACCTGCCAGCAGCACCGCGGACTTCACCTGCGCGCTCGCCATCGGCGTCTCGTAGGTGATGCCGCGCAGGCTGCCTCCGCTCACAGTGACGGGCGGCGTCAGCCGCTCACCCTGCCCTTCGACATCAGCGCCCATCAGACGCAGCGGTTCGGCGATGCGGTCCATCGGCCGACGCGAGAGCGAATCATCGCCGGTGAAGGTGACGTGGAAGGGCCGTCCGGCCACGAGGCCCATGAGCAGGCGCATTCCTGTGCCCGAATTGCCCATCTCCAGCGGCCCGGAGGGTCTGCGTAAAGACGCGAGTCCGCCGCCATGCACCTCTAGCGTGTCCGTGCCGATGGGATCCACGTGTGCGCCAAGCGCGCGCAGTGCGTCGGCGGTGTGAAGGCAGTCCTCACACTGAAGGAAGCCCTCAATCCGCGATCGCCCCTCCGCCACCGCAGCGAGCAGAGCGGCGCGATGCGAGATGGATTTGTCGCCGGGAGCGCGCACCGAGCCTCTGACCGGCCCGGCGGGCCGCACGGTGAGCTTCACGATTCGCCCATCCTCTGTCGCGCCGCGCGGGCCTCATCAAGCAGGCGCGTGATCTCCTCTTCGTCGGCCGAGGCGACCGCGTCGCGGTAGCGCTCGGTTGCGGCGATGAACTCATCAAGCGCACCGAGCACCTCGGTCGCGTTGGTCATCAGTATCTCCCGCCAGACCTCCACCGGTCCCTCGGCGATCCGGGTGGTGTCGCGCAGCCCGGCGCCGATGAAGTCGCGCTGGAGCACGTTGTCCCCGAGTGCCAGGCAGAGGGCGGCGGCGGCGATGTGAGGCAGGTGGCTGGTGCGCGCAACGATCCGGTCGTGGCTTTGTGCGTCAACTACCACCGGCCGCGCGCCGATGGCGATGACAAGCTCCCGCAGCCTCGCCAGCGCATCATCGCTGCCCGGCGTCGGGGTGAGGAGGTAGGTGCGTCCGTGGAAAAGGTGTGAGCGGGCCTCAGCGACGCCCCCGCGTTCGGAGCCCGCCATCGGATGCCCGCCAACGAAGTGAGCGTGAGGCGGCAGCAACTCCGCGGCCGCCTGCATGACGCCGAGCTTGGTGCTGCCCGCATCGGTGACGACGCAGCCGGGCTTGAGCGAGGGGGCTATCTGAGCCATCACGGCGGAGATTGCCGCAACCGGGGTCGCGATGTAGACGAGGTCCGCATCGCGGACGGCCACGGCGGCATCTGCGGTGGTGCGGTCCGCGGCGCCGAAATGAACGGCCTCGAGCAGCGTCCGCTCGCTGCGCGCGACGCCGACGACCTCACCGAGCACCCCCGCCTCTCTTCCGGCGAGTGCGAAGGAGCCGCCGATGAGACCGATCCCGATGACCGCCGTGCGCTGGAAGATCACGCCCTCGCCTCCTGCCATCGCTGGGGTCAGACGTCTCGGCCGATCGCCTCGGCTACTCTGCGGATCTGCTGCATCAACTCGGCGAACGCCGCCGGTGTGAGGGACTGCGGTCCATCGCTGAGCGCCTGGTCAGGCCTCGGATGCACCTCGATCAGCAGCCCATCCGCCCCTGCGGCCACTGCCGCAAGCGCCATCGGTGGGACGAGCGAGGCGATGCCCACTGCGTGACTGGGGTCGGCGACGACCGGCAGGAATGTCTCGCGCCGCAGGACTGCGATCGACGAGAGATCCATCGTGAAACGCGTCGCGTCCTCGAAGGTCCGGATGCCGCGCTCGCAGAGGATGATGTCCAGTGTGCCGCCCGCGGCGATGTACTCCGTCGCCCTCAGCCATTCGCCCACGGTTGAAGAGAAGCCGCGCTTGAGCATGATCGGCCTGCCGCAGCGCCCGGCTTCTTTGAGCAGATCGTAGTTCTGCATGTTCCGCGCGCCGATCTGCAGGCAGTCGGCGACCTCCGCGATACGATCCACCTGGCGCACGTCCATCACTTCGGTGACGATCGGCAGTCCTGTCTCCTCCCGCGCCTCCGCCAGCAGCTCCAGCCCCTCATAGCCGAGGCCCTGGAAGCTGTAGGGCGAGGTGCGCGGCTTGAACGCGCCGCCGCGCAGGGCAGTGGCGCCCGCCTCCTTCACCGCCCGCGCGGTCTGCAGTATCTGCTCGCGGGTCTCGATGGAACAGGGCCCCGCGATCACGCCCACATGACCGGGCCCGAAGCGCGCATTCCCGATCATCACCGTGCCCGGCTGCGGGTTGTACTCCCGGCTGATGAGCTTGTAAGGCTTGAGGATCGGCACCACGCGCTCAACCCCCGGGAGCGCGGTGAGTTGCCCCGCCACGACCTCCTTCTCATGGTCGGGGGCGCCAATCGCGCCGATGATCGTGCGCTGCTCGCCGCGGGAGATGTGATGCCCGTAGCCGCGCTCACCCAGCCGCTCGACCACCAGCGCCACGTCATCTTCCCTGCTGTCGGGACTCATTACGATGATCATGTGAAGCTCACCACCTCAAGCGGCTCAGCGCGCAGAGCTCAGCACTTCAGCACGTTGCGCAGCGCCGCAATGAACGTCTCATTCTGCTCGGGGGTGCCGACCGTCACTCGCAGCCAACTCGGCAGCCCGAATATCTCCCCCGTGCGCACCGTCACGCCAAGACGCATCAGGGCGTCGAAGCACTCGACGCTGTCAATCCCGACATCCACCATCACGAAGTTCGCCTGCGTGGGGACGTAAGTCAGCCCCATCTCATCCAACTGCGCGTAGAGATACTCCAGCCCCTCGCGCACGCAACGAACGCTGCGTGGCACCTGATCGGGATCGCGCAGTGACGCCACCGCAGCGACCTGTGCCAGCAGGTCCACGTTAAAGGGCTCGCGCACCTGCTTGAGCACATTCACTATGTCGGCGGGGCCGATGCCGTAGCCGACGCGCAGACCGGCAAGCCCCCACGCCTTGGAGAACGTGCGCAGGACCATGCAGCGGACATCGTCACGGACGTAGCCGAGCGCGTCCGGGTAGTCGGGATCGACCACGTACTCGAAGTACGCCTCGTCGAACACAATAACGCAGGTGTCAGGAATCCGGTCGAGGAACCGCTCGACCTCATCGGCGGTGACGATTGTCCCCAGCGGGTTGTAAGGGTTGGAAATGAAGACCAGCTTCGTCTTCTCATCAACCTGCTCGGCCATCGCGTCGAGGTCATGGCGGAAGTTGCGGTGCGGTACCGTGCGCTCCTCGGCGCCCATCAGCCGCGCGGTGATCGGATACATCGCAAAGGGCGGCGTCGCGAAGACGATGTTCTCACCCTCGTTCACCAGCGCGAGGCCGAGCATGTGAATGACCTCATCCGAGCCGCGCCCGACGATGATCGTCTCCGCGGGCACCTCAAGCCGCTCGGCGAGGGCGGCGGTGAGATCCCGGCAGTCGGGGTCGGGATAGACCCACGCCTGGCCGGCGGCGCCACAGATCGCTTCGATCGCCAGCGGCGAGGGCCCCAGCGGGTTCTCATTCGACGCGAGCTTCGTGACCCGCTCGAGCCCGAGTTCCCTCATGACCTCCGCCGAGGACTTCCCCGGCGAGTAGGGTACGATGCGCTTGATGGTCTCTCTCATGAGGCTTTCAGCGTTGCCCACGGCTGCTTCCTCCCTGATCGCCGAGCTGCACTCAGTCGCCGTTGCCGTCCTCGATCTCGCCAAGAAGTCTGCTGACTGACCGGTCCTCATGGATGCACTGGATGGCCTCCGCCAGCAGTGGGGCCACCGAGACGACCCGCACGTTGTCCGGGACGTCCGGGCGCGGCGGGATCGTGTCGGTTGTGTAGAGCGTGCTGATCTCGGAGTTGCCGATCAGTTCCGTCGCGTTGCCGGACATGATCGCGTGAGTGACGCATGCCCGCACCTCGGTCGCGCCGGCCTTCTTCACCTCTTCGGCCGCGTTCACGATCGTGCTGCCTCCGAGGATGAAGTCGTCCACCAGCAGGGCGCGCTTGCCCCGGAGTTCACCAACCGTCTCCACGACCTCCGCCAGTTCGACGTTCTCCTGCGGGTGGCGCTTGAAGATCACGGCGATGCCGCAACCAAGCCGGGCGGCGATCTCTGTCGCGCGCTCCACGGCGCCCGCATCCGGCGCCACGATCACGGCGTTATCGCCCGTCAGACCCTCGTTGCGAAACACGTCGAGGAAGACCGGCAGATGCGGCAGATGATCCATCGGGATGTCAAAGAAGCCCTGGATGGCTCCCTCGTGCAGGTCCATGGTGACGACACGGTCGGCGCCGGCCGAGACCGTGAGGTCCGCGACCAGCCGCGCGGAGATGGGCTCGCGGCCGCGGAACTTGCGCTCCTGCTTGGAGTAGGGGTACCAGGGAATCACTGCCGTAATCCGTCCCGCCGAAGCGCGCTTGGCGGCGTCGATCATCAGCCACATCTCGATGAGCCGATCGCTCACTTCGTTGGGGAATGACTGGAAGATGAATACGTCGTTGCCGCGCACGTTCTCATGAAGCTGAACGCGGACCTCGTCGTTGGACCACTTGCCGACTGTGGCCTCCGACAGACGCGATCCCAGGGCGGCGGCGACATCGGCGGCGAGTGTCGCGCTGCCGTTGCCCGAGAAGATGTTCATGTCCTCGAATGCAGGTCCCATGACCCGATTCACCTGCTCCGGTAGATCAGAGGTATTTGCAGCGTCCCCGCACGAAAAACGCCGCGGATCTGCCGCGGCGTCGGTGTCTGCCCGAACTCGTGATGCTAGCAGAACTCCCTCCGCCGCGGACTGAGGCCGTGGTAAGCGTAATGGCGGTAATGCGAGTGCAGAAAGCTTGCGACGCTCATCAAAAGCTCCGCGAGAGTGGGAGTGGCTTGCTCTTCGATAACTTAACACACGCTCCGGTGAGTGTCAAGGCGCGGTTTCGGCAGGTTTCGCCCCTTGACCCGACCAGGTTGGTGAGGTAAAGTAGTAGTGATAGGCACCCGGCCCAACTTCACCCCCAGATGAGGCACGCCCTTACCGTGGACGCAGCTATTCGCGCGCGAAAAACCACCCGTGTGGCCGCCCTGTCGGTGGCCTCCAACACCCTCCTCGTGGTGCTGAAGCTGATCGTCGGCATCATGATCGGCTCAGTGGCGGTAATCAGCGAAGCGGTCCACTCGGGCATGGACCTGATCGCGGCGCTGATTGCCTACTTCGCCGTACGCACCGCCGCGGTCCCCGCCGATGAGGAGCACCCGTACGGTCACGGGAAAGCTGAGAATATCTCCGGCGTCATCGAGGCCCTGCTGATCTTCGGCGCAGCGGCTTACATCATCTGGGAAGCGGTCCGGAAGCTGTCGGGCGACCATGAGGTTGAGATGCTCGGCTGGGGCGTCGGTGTGATGGCCGTCTCAGCCGTGGTGAATGTGGTCATCTCGGAGATTCTCTTCCGTACGGCGCGGGAGACGGACTCTATCGCCCTTGAGGCGGACGCCTGGCATCTGCGCACCGATGTCTACACCTCGCTCGGCGTGCTTGCCGCCCTCGGCTTCATCTGGGCCACCGAGCACTACCTGCCCGTCCTGCACTACCACTGGATGGATCCGGTGGCTGCCATCGGGGTCGCGCTGCTGATCGTACATGCCGCATGGCATCTGACGATCTCGGCGGCCCGCGATCTGATGGACGTGTCGCTGCCCGAGGAAGAGGAGCGTAAGATCCGCTCGGCGCTGCGTGAGCATGCACCGGAGGTCTGCGGCTTCCATCAACTTCGCACGCGCAAGGCCGGTAGTCAGCGCTTCGTGGACGTGCATGTGCTGGTTGAGCCGCGGATGACGGTGGCACGGGCGCACGACGTGGCAGAGGCCGTAGAGGCGGGGATCAAGGGGCGGCTGGCGAGAACGGCTGTCGTGGTGCACATCGAGCCGTGCAATAGCGGCTCCTGCGGCCGATGCGGCCCGAACTGCCTGATCGAGTACCCCGCGGAGTTTGCCGGGCAGGCGAAGGCCGCTACATGAAGCACGTCAGACCACCGGTCGCGTGACCTCCACCTCGGCGTAATCAATCAGACCACCGAGCGGCACGGCCGCTTTGCGGATGCGAACCGTCACCTGACTCACGTCAAAGTGCTGGAGAATGCCCTCCGCGACCGCATGTGCAAGCGCTTCGAGCAACCGAAAGCTGTGCCCCCCCTGGATCTGCGCCACCAGCTCATACACGGCCTTGTAGTCAACCGTATCGGCGATCTGGTCGCTCTCACCGGCGGCACGAAGATCGAGGTTGAGTTCCACGTCAACGTGGAATTTTCCGCCGAGGTCGCGTTCGGACGCATCCACGCCATGATAGCCGTAGAAGCTCATGTTGTGGATGCGGATGGTATCCATGTCAGTGCGGCCGCCGGTCACTCATCGCTCTGATGTTTGGGGATGAGCGAGCGGAAGGTGCTGCCCTCGCCGACGGTGCTCTCGATCTCCATGCGCCCGCCGTGGGCCTCAGTAACGCGGCGGGTGTATACCATGCCGAGGCCGATGCCACCCGCCTGCTTCTTCGACAGATCGGTGCGGAAGCCCGCCTCCTTGCCGATCTTCTCGATGGAGTCCAGCGGGATGCCGATCCCCTGGTCCGTCACCTCGATCGCGACCATGTCGTCGTCGGTCTCGTAGAGACGGATGGTGATCGTGGTGCCGGTATCGGAGTACTTGGCTGCGTTCTTGAGGTAATTGTCGAAGATCGAGATGATCTTGGCGCGGTCGCCGTCAATCATGATCTCATCGGGCGCCTGTATGTCAAGCTCATGGCTCAGCAGGTAGTCGCCAAGCTCCTCGAGGATCTGATTCAGGGCGTCGATGAGGTTGAAGTGCTCGACCTCAAGCTCCAGTTCCTTGCCGGCGTGGATGCGCGAGATGTTGAGTGTCTCGGCGATGAGGCGGAACATGCGCGAGGACTGGATCAGCGCGGTGGAGATGAACTCCTGGATGATATCCTGGTCCTCGGGGTGGATTCCGCCCTCGATCATGACCTCGATCGTCTGCAGGTTCCCCTGGATGACCGTGAGGGGCGTGCGCAGTTCGTGCGCCACCTGCCCGGTCAGCTCTTCGGCGGCGGTGCTGAAGGGCGACTGCGTGAAGGCGACGATAGCCTGCTTCTCCTGCGTAAGCTGGGCACTGGCGGAGTAGCTCTCATTGTCGCGGCTGACATAGGCGAGGGCAGAATTCCCGTCATTGCTATCCCGGGCTTGCTTCAGCAGGTCGGTCAACTGATTGCCGTAGTCAATGTTCTCGATGCGGCGCCCCTGCAGCGGGTCGACACCTGTGACCAGCATCGCCGCGGCGTTCGCCACGAGTACGCTGTTGTCGGGCGCGACCAGCATCAGGCCAACTGGAACGGTCGAGAAGGCGGCCTGGATGTCATCGAACTCATCAAGCTGCTCCTCGACGAGGAGAGCGGCCGCCTGGCCTGAAAGCGTCTCAGCGAGCTTGTAGTCGTCCTCGTCGTATCGGCCGCCGCGTTTCTCCCACAGCGCCAGCACGCCCACGGCGCGCTGAACGGGCTCCTCCTCGCTCTCGAGCGGCTCCCGCTCCCAAATGATCGGCATCACCAGCACCGGCGGGTTGACCTTGAAGTCATCTATCCTGGTGGCCTCGTCAATGACCACCGGGCCCCTCTGACTGAGTGCCGTGCTGACGGCGGCAGAGAACGCGCCGCCCGAATCCACATCAACATGCCCCAGTGAGTCGCGGGTGATGCCATCGCGCCTGCTGATGACGGCCTGCGGGTGGAGACGGTTATCCGCGACACCGAGAGAGAAGCAGGCGGCCCCCTCGGTCTGAATGATCTGCGCGACCTTTTGCACGAAACGGTCCAGTATGATGGAGCGCACTCAATTCACCTGTGCTACGCAGGATAAGGCGGGCGGGGTACGGCCAAATATGTATGCCCTGAATGTAACCGAACTGCAACGGCTCAGTCAAGCCGCAGCTCTCCTCCTGCGCCCTTCGGGGGGATGATCGCTATTTGATCGTGATGCTCGGTCGGTATCAGTCCGCCTAGTCAATGAAAAAGTTCATGTCCTCATCGTTAATCGGCAGTGGCGAGCCGAGACGGATGGACTCGATGGCGCGCACGCTCAGATACGTGGCCCTTGCGCCCGCCAGTTCATCGATCGGAGAGGGCCGGTCTTCGATGATGGACCGAGCGAATGCCTCAAGCAGTTGGAAGTGCCCCTTGTCCGGCGCCAGATCGGGCCACTCCTCTCCCCCGCTTTCGGCGTGACGCTTTGCCCGCTCATTGAGCTTGTTCACGTAGCCCTCAAGGCCGATACCGGGCACATCCGGCATCCCGTCATACTGCAGGTCGAAGTAGGTTACCTCCGGCTCGCCACGTCCGTGGATCTGCGTCTCCACGAAGCAGAGGTTGCGGAAGAGCGCGTTGTGATCGGTCAGTTCGTAAAGCTCCTTCGGGTAGCGGAAGGTGCCGGTGGGCGAGAACCAGATGCAAGCGCGCGAACCGCCGTGAAAGTCGAGCGTGATGATGTGATTGAGGCGCGCGGAGCCACTGGCGTAGATACGCGTCGGTTCGGCGTCGAGCATCCAGCAGGCGAGGTCGAGCCAGTGGCAGGTCTCGCCGATGATCTGCCCGCCACCGGTCTTCCAGTCGATGTGCACGGGGCGGTAGGTGCTCGACTCGTCGTTGATGCGGATCATCAGCATCGTCGCGTCTTCTTCGGGCAGCATCGGCCGGTCGGCGGCTTCGATGAACTGGCCGGCGCCTACCGATGGCGTCGAACGGTGCTGGTGGTAGGCATTGCGCATGTGCACCATCGATGGCGAGAAGCGGCGGTTGTAATCCACGCAAAGCTTGACGCCGGCGTCCTTGACCGCCTTGCAGACGCGGTACGACTCATCCTGCGTCATCGTCATCGGCTTCTCAGCAAGAACGTGCTTGCCGGCCGCGATCGCCTGCAGCATCAGGTCGAAGTGAACGCTGTGCGGGACCGAGAGCACGACGAGGTCCACGTCAGGATCGGCGAAGACCTCTTCGGCATCCGCGGTGGTGTAGGCGGGGCAACAGGTCTGCTCGACCCACGCGCGGTTTGCTTCGCTGCGCGAGCAACCGGCTACAAGCTCGGTAAGCTCAGAGCGCTCGATGTTCGGAAAATGCTGATGCTTGGCAAACGCGCCGCAGCCGATGACAGCTACTTTGATCTTGTCCATGAATGTCTCCTGTCGCGCACTATGATCGGGCAGCCAATCCGCGCCGTCGAGGTCACGTGCATGCAATTTCGACGCCGCCGCAGCGGAAACCTCCAGACTGAGCCGCTGCAAATCAGGAGTCTGTGATCTCCTCGTCTTCTGCTGCCGTCTGCCGCAGCACGATCACCACCGCGGCCGCCGTCATCCCGATCATCGCCCAGATGGCGCCCGACACAGGTGCGGCGAGAAGCGGCGTCACCTGCTCATCGCCGCCGGCGAGAAGCCGCCACGGCAGTTCGCCAAGCACTCCCACCGCACGAAGCAAGTCGCCGCCGATGCGGGCGATCTCGCCAAGTATGCCCTCATGCATCCAGCAATGTGCAAAGCAGGCGGCGAGCGTTCGGGAGATGGAGGGGATCAGCCAGCCGAACAGCATACCGCCGAGCGCCCCTGCGGCCAGCCCGGGCATCAGGTCATCGCTCGCGTGAGATTCGCGGACTGCGGCAACGAAGCTCCCAATCAGCAGCCCCGAGAGCATCCATCCGATTGCGTTGATCAGGTCAAGAGCGGGGAGGGCGTGCGTGAGGTGCTCAGCAATATACATTCCCGGCGCTTCGGCGATGTAAACAAGCAGGCCGCCGGCTCCGACGATGGCATCGCTCAGGCGCGGATCGTCCCGCAACGTGGGCGCCCAGGCCGCAATCGGCGGCCCGAGGAGCGTCGGCAGCAGCCACCCGAGCAGCAACCCCGCAAGAGCGCCGATGAGCAGCGGTAACTCCCGGCGGTGCCGCCTCATGATCTCTCCCCCACCATCGGCGGCCGCAGCATGTCCCGGAGCGCGAAAGTCAACAGATTGGTCGCTGCTCCGATGATCGCCCAGCCGAGGGTCGGGATAACGATGGCGGAGAGCGGCGAGGCAACGCTGAGGGAGGTCGCACCTCTCAGCATCGTGCGCGGAAGGTCCATGAAGCCGAGCAGCAGGGGAACGATGACGTCCGAGAGCCCGCGCATTGCGCCAAAGATGCTGCCGCCGAGCATCGCCGGAACGCCACCTGCCAGCATCAGCAGCAACGGCAGGACGATTCCCGCGCAGACCCCGGCTACACCGCCGCGAAGTGCCCTGCCAATCAGTCGCCGCTGCAACATCACTTGCTCTCTCCCGGCCCTCTCAGCTCACCGCGAGCATGCGTTCCACGGTAAGCCGCGCGCGCTCGGCAACCTCTTCGTCTACCTCGATGGGGTACTGCATCTTCTCCAGCGAGGCCAGCAGCTTCTCCACCGTGGTGCGCTTCATGTTCGGGCAGACGGTGTGCGGCACGATGTAGAAGATTTTGTCTGGGTTCTCCCGCCGCAGCCGGTGTACCATCCCCTCCTCGGTGCCGACGATGATCTCCTTCGCATCGGTCTCACGCGCGAACTTGACCATCCCGCCGGTGGAGGCGACTTCATCCGCCATGTCCAGGATCTCCCGGCGAGCCTCCGGGTGGGCGATGAAGAGCGCATTCGGGTGCTGCTCGCGCATGTACTTGATCGTCTCGGGGCTGATGCGCGCATGCGTCGGGCAGTAGCCGCCCCAGGGGATGATCTTCTTGTCGCTGTGGCGCGCGACCCAGTCCGCAAGGTGCATGTCCGGGATGAAGAGCACGGTGTCGGCGTCGAGTGAGTTCACGACTTCGATCGCGTTCGCCGAGGTGCAGCAGATGTCAGACTCAGCCTTGACCTCCGCGGTGGTGTTCACGTAGGCCACCACCGGCGCGCCCTCGTGCTCGGCCTTAAACTGCCGGGTCTGCTCGGCGGTGATCATGTCCGCCATCGGGCAGCCGGCGCCCGGGTCAGGCATCAGCACGGTCTTCTGAGGCGACAGCAGCTTGGCCGTCTGCGCCATGAAGTGCACGCCGCAGAAGACGATGACGTCCGCATCGGTCGCGGCAGCCTGCTGCGAGAGCCCCAGCGAATCGCCGAGGAAGTCGGCAAGCTCCTGCACCTCGGCGATCTGATAGTTATGCGCGAGGATGACCGCATTGCGCTCCTCTTTGAGCTCTGCAATGCGCTGTGCGATCTCTGCCTGGCTCATGTCAACCTACTCCGGAGTTGTGCTTCGTAACGCTATCGGCGCGGGTAGAGCGGCGACATGTCCCGCAGCCGCTGGATGATCGGTGGCAGCACCTCGAGCACGGTGTCAATCTCCTGCTCGGTGGTGTAGCGACTGAGACTCAGCCGCAGCGAGCCGTGCGCGATCTCGTGCGGGTAGCCCATCGAAAGCAGCACATGCGAGGGGTCAAGCGAGCCCGACGTGCATGCGGAGCCGCTTGAGCCCGCAATATCCTTCATGTCGAGCGAAAGCAGGATGCCCTCGCCCTCGATGTAGCGGAAGAGGAAGCTGGCGATGTTCGGCAGGCGCTCGACCGGGTGGCCCGAGAGGACCGTCTCCGGGATCGCCTCCAGCACGCCCGCGATCAGCTTGTCGCGAAGCGCGCGCATCCGCTCAACCGGCTCATGACCAAGCTCGGCGGCGAGAGACACCGCCCTGCCGAAGCCGACGATGCCCGGCACGTTCTCAGTGCCCGCGCGCAGCCTCCGCTCCTGTCCGCCACCGTGGATAATCGGCTCAGGCCGGAAGCTCTTGCGGATATACAGCGCCCCTACTCCCTTCGGGCCATGCAACTTGTGCGCTGAGAAGGACATCATGTCCACGCCCAGCGCGTCCACATTCAGCGGGACCTTGCCCAGCGACTGCACCGCGTCGGTGTGCATCTTGATGCCACGCTCGCGCGCGATGGCCGCGATCTCCACAATCGGCTGGATCGTGCCGACCTCGTTGTTGGAGTGCATGATCGTGATCAGGCGCGTGTCCTCGCGGATGGCGTCCGCAACCTCCCGTGGATCAACCAGCCCGTGCTGGTCCACGCCCGCCACGGTGAGGTCGTAGCCCTCTTCCTGCAGATACTTGCAGGTGTGCAGGACCGCATGGTGCTCGATGGCGGAGGTAATCATGTGCCCGCCATCTTTCTTGCGCATGGTGCCCTTGATGGCAAGATTGTCGGCCTCGGAGCCGCTGCCGACAAAGATGATCTCCTCCGGCTCGGCGCCGATGAACTCCGCCAGACTGCGCCGACCATCCTCCAGCGCGGCAGCGGACCTTCCCGCCAGCGCGTAGACGGAGCTTGGGTTGCCGTATTCATCCTGCAGGAACGGCGACATCGCCTCGAAGACTTCCGGGGCGACGCGAGTGGTTGCTGCGTTATCCAGGTAAATCACGATTCGACTCCTCCACAGCCGGCGTCCGGGCAACTCAATGTGAATGATTACCCCGCGCCGGTAGCCTGAGCCCAAGGTGAAGGGGATATTACGCCCGCGGGAGGTACTGCGTCAAGGTGAACATGGCGCAGAGCCTGTTGCGATAGCGGGCTTT
>LSQX01055671.1_pt1 | contig 21327 bp, 17 predicted proteins | sample 654561 | NCBI WGS metagenome assembly LSQX01 (sample SAMN04489861, study PRJNA283612) | anaerobic digester metagenome | isolation source: 4 biogas reactors fed with cattle manure at either 37C or 55C with and... | place: Denmark: Kongens Lyngby | collected 2014 | reverse complement strand
CCCTTCCCTTTTCCGGGTTTCGCTTATTTCGGGCTTTCGCGATTTTCGGAAATTTGTGTGGCCGGGACAGACCCCGGCCAGTTAATTAAGTGTCCTGATAATGATGCTTAGTCGTTTCGCATCACGTCCGGGTTCCATACGCCCAAAGGCAGGCGCGGTTTGTATTTTGTATGCAACAACTTATGCGCCAGCTCACTGTTCGGCTCACCCAGATATTCTTTATAAACCCGCACAACATCAGGGTTTTCATAGGATCGTTTGAGGGTCTTGCCTGCATCAATAGCCCGCAGCGCCTCGGCTCGTTTTTTGAGCGTCTCGATATCCAGCGGCATTGCTTCTCCCGCTCTTGCGTATGGCTGGCCGCCCCCTCCGATACATCCTCCCGGACAACCCATAATTTCGATGAAGTGGAAATCACCCTCACCTCTGCGAACCATTCCGAGAAGCTTGTGCGCATTGCCCAGGCCATGGGCAACGCCGACCTTTATAGACCTGTCCCCGATATGCGCTATCCAGGTTTTGATGCCTTTGGCAATGCCGCGAACTTCCTCTACGACCACTTCGGCCAGAGTTTCGCCGGTGAGCAGATAATATGCTGTGCGATAGACCGCCTCAGCCAAGCCGCCCGTGGCTCCGAACAGCGCACCGGCCCCTGTCGAGATTCCAAGCACAGGATCGAAATCCTCGGCAGGCAACTGAGCAAAATCCAACCCCGCGTTTTTGATCATCCAAACCAGCTCACGCGTGGTGATTACGCGGTCAATGGAGGGCATAAGCTGGCCGTCGATGTCAAGCTGCTGCTCCGGCCTTGCCGCCTCAAACTTCTTGGCCGTGCAACACATCGCGCCAACGGTAAATATATTTGACGGATCGATCCCCTTGCGCTCGGCATAATAGGTTTTGATCAGCGAGCCAAGCATGCTCATCGGGGACTTTGCGCTGGAGATATTCTCAAGCAAATCCGGATAGAAATGCTCGGCGAACTTCATCCACGCAGAAGAACAACTGGTGATGAGAGGAAGCGGGCCTTCGCCGTTGAGCCGTTTGACGAATTCGGTGCCCTCCTCCATAATCGTAACATCCGCGCCCATCTGGGTGTCGAATACCTCATCAAACCCAAGCCTGCGCAGGGCCGCCACCGCCTGGCCGGTCATAGGCAGACCCGGTGCGATGTTGAATCCCTCGCCAATGGAAGCTCGAACGCTGGGAGCTATCTGAACGATCACGTGTTTGTCAGGGTCGGCGATTGCCGCCATAACGTCTTTTGTGTGGTCTCTTTCCAAAAATGCTGCCACCGGGCAGACGTTGATGCACTGGCCGCAGGCGATGCACACGCTTTCTGCAAACGGGCCATTATATGCCGGGCCAACGAATGTTTTGAAGCCGCGATGGATATAGCCCAAAGCCGACACGCCCTGCACTTCGGCGCACACGCGCACGCATCGTCCGCAGAGGATGCACTTGTCCGGGTCTCTGACAACCGAAACGTAGCTGAAATCCTTCTCGTTGTGCTTCTTTTCGCCCTCATAAGGCCGCTCACGAGCGCCGGAAATATAGGCCAGGTATTGCAGTTCGCAGTTGCCATCGCGCTCGCAAGTCTGACAATCCATAGGGTGATTAGCCAGCAACAACTCGATAATCGTTGCGCGAATCTCCCGTATTTCCGGGGAATTTGTATGAACGACCATCCCTTCGAACACGGGATAGCTGCAAGACGGCACCGGATTTCGCATCCCCTCGACCTCGACTAAACATACGCGGCAGGAGCCTTCGAGGTGCAACTGCGGGTGATAGCATATATGCGGAATATGAATGGCCAGCTTCTTTGCGGCCTGCATTATCGTTGTGCCTTCCGGGACAGTCAGCGCCTGACCGTCAATAGTAAGGGTGATTTTCTTTTTTTGCGTATCGTGTTCCGCTACCGCAGTATTTTGATCGGTTTTTTGTGTCATATTACCTAACCTTATATGCTTAATATACAGACGACGCGACTGAGCCGGAATATCAGTCGATTTTTACCAGCCCATCTTTCCAGGTGGCATAGTTGCGTTTTACCTGTAGTTCATCCGCCCACTTTCGGGTTTCCATTGTCGTCCACGGGCCGGTATCATATCCTCCGCCCTGATCATTTTCCCACAACCACTTGGGTGTCGTCCAGAGGCAATATTTCGGTTGTATCGCCTGATATACATCGCCGCGCACTCCGGACTGCCCATGATGCGCCATCTGGCAATAGTCTGACTTCAGTTTTTTGCCATAAGGCCCTGCGAGCAGCTTGCTTCCGCCCTCAGGGCCGAGGTCCCCAAGAAATATAACCGACTTTTCAGCGTCCCATACACGCATGACTATGCTGGAGTTATTGATATAGTTCGCGTGAATCTCCGGGTTCTTAATACCCAGAATATCAAAATGGACACCGTCGATGATTAGCTTTGCGCCGAGCGTCAACTCTATCATTCTGCGGTTGGTCTCTTTTACCACCGCATCGATTTCCGCCTGCGTGTGCGCCGAGGAGGGTTCGTATTTCTGTACTTCTGACACCTTCAGGTTTGAGGCGTAGATTTTATCGACGGTAATGCCCTTCGGGTCTTTCAGAATCTCTATCGGCGCGCCAACATGGTCGGAGTGAGGATGGGTGAAAAACCACACATCCACGTGCCCTCCCTGCTCTACAATAAATTTCCTAAGATAATCCGCATCCCCTTCAGTGCCGCCGTCGATTACGATTAGCTTGCCGCCCGCAGTTCGGATGGCATAAGACATCATCTGGCTGTGGGTCTGCTCCGGAAGTTGCCAGAGAGTGAACGACTTCGGTTTCGCCGATGCTTGAGTCGACGGAACCATAATTGTAAGCGCAATAGACATCACAGAAAATAATAACACCATTTGACCCTGTTTCCCATTGTAAGTTCGTTTTTTTGCCAGCGCAGTATGCCTCGCCGGATCATGGACAAAATGAAACAGCGCAGCAGCCGCTCTGATATTGATCACTTCCCTAAATTCCCCGACATTCCTTCACCAAACAGCTCACATGCGCAATAGTCAACAATACGAACCCAATAAAGGTCGCCGCGGATATCATAGGAAATGCGCCGGTTGATTGATCGGCAATCGGAGCAAATCGGCGAAGCTCTCGCCATACGCTATGCCTGATACGCCCAGCGCTTCGGCAAGGGTTGCCGCAAGGTCGCAGAAGCAGGACCTGGTCCCGATATCTATTCCGGAGCCAATTGCTTTGCCGTAGACCAGCAATGGAACATATTCACGAGAATGATCAGTGCCGGGCATAGTGGGGTCACAGCCGTGGTCTGCGGTGATAATCAGAATGTCGCCGTTATGCAGAGAGGTAAGGATGCGGGGAAGCGCGTCATCAAAATCCTGCAACGCCTTTGCGTAGCCGTCGGCATCGTTACGATGGCCGTAGACTGAATCGAAATCGACAAGATTAGTGAAAATCAAGGTCCCCTGCCCGCTTTCGATAGCGTCAATTGTGGTTTGAACGCCGGACTGATTATCGACGGTATGTATGGACTCGGTTATTCCCCTGCCGGAAAATATATCCTCTATCTTGCCTATCCCTGTGACAGTTCCGCCGGATTGCGTTATCCTGTCCAGCAGGGTGTCGTGCGGAGGAGGCAGGGCGTAGTCCCGTCTCCCGGCTGTTCGCACATAAGACCCCGGTGAGCCTGTAAATGGCCGTGCAATGACGCGCTGGATGTCGTCTGGCGGCACAAGAATCGACCTTGCAACCTCGCACATCGCATAAAGCTCATCGACGGGTATCACATCTTCGTGACAGGCGATCTGAAACACGCTGTCGACCGATGTATATACAATCGGCCTGGCGGTGCGCACGTGTTCTTCGCCCAATTCAGCGATAATCACGGTTCCTGAGCAGGCTTTGTTGCCTATGGTGGCGCGACCTATGCGGGACTCGAACTCTCGGATAATTTCTTCGGGGAACCCGTCCGGGTATGTGGGAAATGGGCGAGCGGTGATAACTCCCATCATCTCCCAATGCCCGGTGGCCGTATCTTTGCCGACGGACGACTCCGCCATCTTTCCGAAGCATCCGGCAGGGTTTTTCGAAGCCATAACTCCGTTTATCGGGATAATATTACCCAGTCCCAGCTTTGCCAGGTTGGGCAGATGAAGCCCTCCCACTGCATCGGCAACGTGTGCCAGAGTGTTGGAGCCTGAATCGCCATAATCCGCTGCGTCAGGCAATGCTCCGACACCGACTGAATCCAAAACGATCACTATCGCTCTATCCGCGGTCATGCCCTGGGGTGAGCCTCCTTATATATTTCGCGCAAATGGTCGCGGGTTACGTGTGTGTAAAGCTCAGTTGTTGCAATCCCCGCGTGACCCAGCATTTCCTGCAGGCTTCGCAGGTCCGCTCCTCGTTCGAGCATATGCGTGGCGAAGCTGTGACGCAGCATGTGCGGGCTGATCGGCCTGTCTATGCCCGCCAACAGCGCATATTTTTTCACAATGGTATGAAACATTCCCCTCGTCATCGGCTTGCCTTTATAGTTGAGGAACAGATATTCCGATCGTTCGAGCTTTGTAAATTCCGCCCTTGCGCTTGCGATGTAGGAATTTATCAGTTGTATTGCGATCTCACCTATCGGCACGATGCGTTCCTTGTTGCCCTTGCCGACGCAGCGCACAAAGCCCATCTTTAGGTTAACATCGTCTATTTTGAGGTTAATCAGTTCGGATACGCGCAAGCCGGTGGCGTAAAGGGTCTCCAGCATTGCCCGATCGCGCAGGCCGATGCTTTTTGATATATCTGGAGCCGAAAGAAGGCGGGCGATCTCGTCCACATTGAGATGTTTCGGCAAAACGCGGGGAGGGCGAGAGTTCGGGATGCTATCGAGACAACTATTGGATACATGCCCTAACCCTATGAGATATTTAATGAAACTGCGCACCACGGTCATCTTTCGGGCCAGGCTGGTTGGCCGCAGTTGCTGCGCGGTGAGCATATCCGCATAACCAAGCAGGGTATTTTCGTCGATTTTGCCGGCCTTTTTTATACCGGCATCTTTGAGATATGAGGCGAACTGAGACAGGTCGCTTCCATACGCCTGCTGAGTTTTGGCTGAAAGCCGGCGTTCTATGACGGCATAATCCAGAAATTGTTGTATGTGCAGGTCAATCATTTTTTGCGCTCGTATATCCATATAGTCGGCGCGCAATAGCGCATATCATGAGGGAGTGATCTGGTAGAACCGAGATAAATGCCGCAAAAGCTGAGAGAGTTTCGGAATGTGCGGCGCGTGTAGTATTTTTCCAGAGCCTCCCTTGCAGCCCTCAGACGCTCCCATTCTTTTCTGTCGGATTCGCTCATACGCTCCGATGCACGCTTTAGCCGTGTCGCGTCGTCCAGTTCATAATCCGACACTACCCACCAGTGCCTGTGTCGATATTGTCCTGACCGGGTCAACTGCAGGTAGTATGGGGCCTTGCGCATTTCCTTTTCGCGCTGTGGCAATGTCCCAAAGCCTGTGTTTTTTGAGTAGGGAGGGGAATAGAACCACGGGACATCTGCCACTCCAATGGCGCTGCCTGTCGGGATATTTGCAAAAATCCATTCCGCAGCGCGATCCCTTGGGTCGGAAATAACAAACAGGCGGCACAGTGCAAGTGTGTATAACATTGTGCCCAATAATATGACAGCACACGCACCTGCCAATCCATATTGCCAGCGTTTGGATAGCCTTGTCCATATATCGCAGATCATCCACGCTATCAGCAAGGCGGCGGCGGGAAACAACGGCAAGGCATACCGCGCGAACCGCACCTGTGAAAATGAGATAAGCAGGTAATACGGAACCGCGAACGCGAGTATGACCAATGCTTTCTTATTCGTCCTTACGGCATAGATCGATGCTGCCAAAAAGAATATGGCCAGCGCAGGGCCGAGACCATACCATAGAGATGAGGTGAATGTGTAGATTAAACCTGAACCCGTACCGGCAAATACCAAACCGTGGCCCTCGGATGCGTGCCTGAGTTCATAGGTCAGTCCGTAAAAAAAATGTCCGGGTCGCAATATGACTGCGGGAGTGGAGATGACAAACGCGGCCAATGCGCCTCCGAGAGCGGCAAGCAGCCTTCTCAAGCCTGCGTTGCGCTGGCTGCTGCCAAGAAAATGAGCGGCAATCAACGATAACACAACCAGTCCGGCATTATACTTCGTGCCTGCTGCCAACCCTGCCATTAACCCGCAGAGCAGGTAATCGCGCATTGATCCGCGCCCAAACACCATAGCAGCAAAGCCCAGACAGGCGGCAACAAAGACCGTGCAAGGCACATCCACCGTGGCGAAATGCGAATGCTGCACGTGCAGAGGAGCTATGCACAGAGCTATGGAGGCAATGATGGCTTCGCGATTGCCCCAATATCGTCTGGCCGCCCAATAGGTGAGCAATATCGCGCATACGCCCATTATTGCGGTGACGACTCTGGCCGCCAGATACATCTCCGCCATACTCGGAGACGGTATATATGCGGCCACAGATACTATCGCCAGTGCAACCAGATAGATGAACAGCGATGGGTAGTTGTATAGACCGGGCAAGCCGGTAACCAGTGCCGAACCCGCCGCGCCTAAGACGAGAAACTCATCAGGATGATATGAATATGAGCGCAGGAAGTTGGGAAGGCCCCACCCCAGACCCCAGAACCTCATAGCCGCGGCCACTGCCAGAATGCTCAGCAGGGACAGCCTGTCACGCCACACAGATGAAACAAACATATATTCTCCCTGCAGCAGGGCGGAGTGCGATTATTTAAGCCACCCTTGCAAGCTCCGACACAAGCACGAATCCCTCCCCAAATACATCCAGAAAAGCCTCCACCACGGCAGGGTCGTATTTTATGCCAGCGCTGGCCCTGATTTCCTCTAATGCCCTGTACGGATCCATCGGCTCAGCGTGATATGGTCGTTGAGAAGTCATCGCGTCATAATCCGAAGTCACCGCCAGAATTCTGCTTCCGAAGGGAATCTCCTCTCCTTTGAGCTTATCCGGGTATCCCGATCCATCCCAGCACTCATGGTGGTGGCGCACATAATCCGCGGTATCCGACAAAAACGGAACCGACGCCACCATATCGGCCCCCAGAAGCGTATGTGACTGCACCATCTTCCATTCCTCTTCGGTTAGCGGAGTTGTCTTGGCAAGAACAGCCTGCGGAATGCTGGCTTTTCCGATATCCCGAAGCAGGGCGGCATACTCAATTCGCTCCAGTTCCCTGCCGTTTATCCCCAATATGCGAGCCACCGCAACCGTCAATTCCGCAATTCGTCTGGCATGGCCAACGGTGCCGGAATCTTTTGTCTCAACAGCCGCCGCAAGAGCAGTGATAGATTTGAAATAGGCCCGTTTCATCTTAGCGGGCAGCACAACCCTTGAAACATATATGCTGGCTCCGGACATAGACAGAGCCGCTATCGAAACCGCAGCCACGCCGGAGTCTAATAGCTCAAGCAACATCCGTATGCATCCTTTCCTTGTCCAGCATCTTCAGAAACGCCTGCACGACCGCCGGATGAAACTGCGTGCCACTGCCTCGGCGCAACTCATCAATAGCCCCTTCGAGCGTTCTCGGAACCCTGTATGTTCGTCGCTTATGCGCTCCGCACAACGGGCATTGGGCAGGACGACCGTCATCATCGGGACTGTAGCCGCACGAGTCGCATATCCACTCCAGCGAAAGTTCCCTGTCGTCGGTCATTGCATCAAAGGAATCGGCAACCGCTATGATCGACGCCTCTATCGGGATCGCAGATCTCGTATTTGTTTCGGGATAGCCTCGGCCATCGTGCCATTTGTGGTGGTAGCGTATCCAGTCCACAATGCCCTCCACAAAATCGAGATGGCTTATGATCTCGGCGCCTTTATCCGGGTGCTCTTTGATCATATCCCACTCCTCCGGCTCCAGCGTTGAGGTCTTATTTAGAATCTCCTCGCTTACGCCTATCTTGCCGATATCGTGGAGCAAACCGGCAGTGGTAATATTATTTATGCTCTCCGCTGAGAGTCGCAGTTCCCTGGCAAGCTTCTCCGAAATGTCGGCGACGCGCTTGAGGTGACCGCGGGTATAGGGATGATAATGCTGCATATAGGTAGCGAGAGTGGTTATCGTATCCAGATAAGCGGACTGCTCGGCGATTCGCTGATAATAATAGTCCCGCAGCCCAACTATCGGCAGACTGGTCAGTATGAACGCCCATGCTCCGAGGTTTACATACAGATATGACAGCATCATAGATACGATGACCAGCAGACTCTGCGGAGGAATCAACGGAAGCTCGTTGCCTATAATCACATTGCCTGTTCGCGCCAGCCAACCCAAAATACCGTTTTGGCGGGGAATGGGATCATAAAGAACGCTGGCCAAAGCGTTTTGCACAACGTCAAGGGCAATCGCCGTAGCCGCCAACCCAAGAAAAGGAAAAATGAAACCAAACCATATATGAGTCGGCCCGCCGTCAAGCAAAAATCGTCCGCCAAGCCAGTGGTAAACAACGGATGCAAGCCCGATGGACAATACCAGCGAACACGGACAACTCAGAGTTGTCTCGATCAACCTGCCCTGTCCGTCACCCTGCAGTCGTCGCTCCCAGCACCTGCCGGTCTGCTTCAATCTGCCAATAATCGGCTTCCATAGCAGGCCGTTGCCGTTGGAGCCGTTTTGAGGGATTTCTATGTTGCGGACAAACCCGAAGACAATCAAGCCAATGATATCCGCAAAAATATAGCTTCCAAAGCAGACGGCTATTGCCATCGGAGGTCCTAATACACAGGCCGCCGCCCAGTAGATCGGAGCGCTTGGGGTGATCTCGGTTCGGTTCTCGTTATCCTGTCCCTTTACCAGCAGTTCAGCCAGTATGCCGGCCAGAAGAAACCAGGCCGCCGACGCGAAATCAGCACGCCTGACCTGGAAAACATCCCACGTAACCCACGTCAGCCATACTGCCAGGACCACTGAAGTCCATCGAAAAACCCTATATGCTATCGGCGCAGTTTGCATAGCACAGCACTCTTTCGGTTGCCGATCGTCGGTCGCTGTAACCGTCAACTTTGGGCACAAATTACCTGAAACCGGCTGCAAGATTGCGAGACAGGGCCTTTTTTACATTATCCAGGACGGAGTTGACTTCCTCGTCGGTTAGAGTCCTTTCGCGAGATCGAAAAACCATCGAGATCGTCAGGCTGGTTCTTCCTGTCCCTACCTGCTCGCCTCTATATACATCCAGCAACTCGGTTTTTTCAATAAAACCCTCGCCGGATTGTGCAATTACTTGTTGCAGTTGCTCATATTTGACTTCATCGGATACTACCACCGCCATGTGCATGCGCAGAGCGGGATATTTCGGCACGTGATGATACGTGAGCGTATCCGGCACACAGCCCATAAGGGCGTTAAAATCTAATTCATATACCTGCGATCGACCCTTCACGTCGAACGCCTCCAGCATCCCCGGAGCCACCTCGCCGAGAACTCCTATCTCAACTCCATCGACCAGAATCTTCGCGCATCTGGTGGGGTGCAGAAAAGTATCTTCTGTCGGAGCAAATTGCACGGACTTAATGCCGAGCGCGTCCAGCAGGTTCTCAATTGTCCCCTTGCAAAGGAAAAAGTCGGCGTCCAGAGCCTCACTCGACAAGTTCCAGCTATTTCGCCACAAGTTGCCGGACATCGCTCCCGCTATCGCCAATTTCTCGTCGATGACGCCTTCGGGCGTGCGGAAATATACTTTTCCAACTTCAAAGATGCATACGTCGTTGATTTCATGAGTCTGATTGCGCTCAATCACGCCCAACAAATTGGGCACAAGTCGCACTCGCAGGGAGTCTATCTCCTCGGTGAGCGTATTTCGGAGGCGGATCATGCTCTCATCACATCCGCAAAGCTCGGAAAGATTGCTATCAACCAGGCTGTGGGTCAGTGTCTCCTGAGCGCCGCAGGACATTAGAATTCGTCTGATCCTGTCCCTGAACAGGCCTTCCTTGCTGTCCATGCCTTTTGTTCGAGCTTTCGGCAGAGTCAAAGGCAGGTTCTCATAACCGGAAGCGCGTCCGATTTCCTCGATAAGGTCGATTTCGCTGACGACATCCGGGCGGCACGTCGGAACCATAGAGACCAGCAGGCCATCTTCCAGCGAAGTTTCAATCTGGAGTGCGTTGAGATGCTGCGCCATCGACTGCGGGGTAAGCTCTATTCCCAAAACGGCGTTTGCCCTTTCGGGCCTTGCTTTGATCTGCCGAGGCTCTTTGACGCAGGGATACGCGTCCACTGTCCCCTGAGCGGCCTCTCCGCCGGCAATTTCGCATATCAACTCAGCCGCACGCAGCGCAGCTTTCTTAGCAATCGATGGGTCAACTCCGCGCTCAAATCGATATGAAGCCTCGGTTACAAGGCCGAGTTTTTTGGAGGTGCGGCGGATGCTTGTGCCCGCAAAGTTGGCCGCCTCGATTACCACATCTTTTGTCTGCTCATTGATCTCAGAATCAAGCCCGCCCATAACTCCCGCAATGGCCACCGGACGATCGCTGTCGGCGATAACCAGCATATCTTCTGTGAGGTCGCGAGGGCTGCCATCAAGGGAGATGATCTTCTCCCCTGCCCTGGCCCTGCGGACGATAATGTGCGAGTTATGCAGAAGGCTGAGGTCGAACGCATGCAAAGGCTGACCAAGCTCAAGCATCACATAGTTCGTGGCGTCTACGATGTTGTTTATAGGCCGCATCCCGGCCGCTGTCAGCCGGGACTGCATCCAACCCGGAGACGGCTTGACCTGCACTCCGCGAACCACCGCGCCCACATATCGGCAGCACAGATCGGGGTCCTCAATATCGATGGAGATAGATTCACCAGCCGCCGGAGACGCGCCCTCGATTATCGGATCGGGCATTTTCAAAGTCCCGTCCACAAGCGGCGCGGCTTCCCTGGCAACGCCAAGCACCGACAGCCAATCGCCTCGGTTTGGGGTCACCTTTACATCGAAGACCGTTTCGTCTTCAAGCTGCATTATCTCCTCAACTTCAAGCCCTGCCATAGTCAGCTTATCGGCAAGCTCCCTGGGCGGACATTCATAGTCGAGCAATTCCTTCAACCAGCCAATGGGCAGTTTCATAACCTACAATTGCCTCAGAAATCTCAGATCATTATCCATAAACAGCCGCATATCGTCTATGCCGTGTTGAACCATCGGCATTCGATCTATGCCAAACCCGAACGCAAAACCCGTGTACTCCTCAGGATCGATCCCCGCTCCCCGGAGCACGTTAGGATGAATCATCCCCGCTCCAGCCAACTCCAGCCAGCCGCTGCCCTTGCAAACATTGCAGCCTTTACCCGCGCAAATAGAGCACGTCACTGCAACTTCGGCTCCCGGCTCGACGAACGGGAAGAAATCCGGGCGGAAGCGTATATTTGTGTCGGCTCCGAACATTTCCACCGCAAACTGATATAAAGTGCCCTTCAGGTCGGCCATAGTGATTCCACGATCTACGCAGAAGCAGTCCACCTGGTGGAATGTGTGGTTGTGCGTGGCATCGACGGCGTCCACCCGATAGCATTTGCCCATCGTGCAGACCATAATCGGCGGCTTTCGTTTTTCCATTTGACGGTGTTGATATGCCGTAGTATGCGTGCGCAGCAGCCTCTCATCGTTAATATAGAAACTCATCTGCTCGTCGATGGCAGGGTGATCCAGTGGGTAGTTCAGAGCTTCGAAGTTATAGTGATACGATTCAACTTCCGGGCTTTCGACGATCTCATAGCCCAGCCTTATAAATATATCTTTAATCTTAGCGAGGGTCTGCACCAGGACGTGCGGCCTTCCGATGCGATAGAATCGACCAGGCATGGTGATGTCAACTGCTTCGGCGGCCAGCTTTGCGTCGATTTCGCCGCCCGATATCGTCTTTTTGCGAGCTTCAATGGCGTCGGTTATCCGAACTTTGATATCATTGACCGCCTGACCGAAATCTTTTCTTTGATCTGCAGGCAGCGACCCGATTTTGCGCAACTGCAGTGTCAGCTCACCTTTTCGGCCAAGATATTCGGTATCTATCTCATCGAGTTGAGCGGAGGTGGCGGCCTGTGCGACTCGCGCCAACGCCGACTTTCCCAACTCCTCAAGGTTATCCTGTTCGCTCATCAATTACAGACCCCTTAAAAGACCAGCGCCCAATTGCATACGATCGAACCCACCGCCAAACACTGTTCCGGCATAATGACCGGCTTGAAAGGTATTTCGGCTATGTGTTCGTCCTTAGGCTATTGGACGCTGGGCGAAATTGTCTTTAGCTGTGCCCACTTATGTGGGTGATAATCTCTTTTACGCGGTCGCTATCTGGTTTTTAGCCTGCTCCACCAGAGCGGCAAACCCCTGTGCGTCTGCGATTGCCATATCCGCAAGCACCTTTCTGTCCAGGTTTACTCCGGCCTTTTTCAAGGCCTCGATAAATCTGCTGTAAGGCATTCCGTAGGCACGGCAACCCGCGCTGATCCGCGTGATCCACAGTCGACGGAAGTCACGTTTTTTGTTCCGTCTGTCTCTGTAAGCATAGTTCCCGGACTTCATAACCGCTTCTTTGGCGGTTTTGAAGAGCCGACTTTTGCCACCCCAGTAACCACTGGCGGCTTTAAGGACTTTATGGTGACGCTTATGCGTCATTGTCCCACGTTTTACGCGTGGCATCTATATGTTCTCCCTTGCTATCGAAATCCGAGGCATCGGTGATCCCTGCCGCCCCGCTGCTGATTAGACGAGACTACAGCCCCGGAACCAGCTTCCGGATGACTCTTTTTTCTCCATTTGTCACGCCGGACTTCATAGACAGTCTGCGCTTTGCAGAGGCCGACTTTTTCATTTTAAGGTGGTTCATACCCGTGTTGCCACGGCGAATTTTACCCCTGCCGGTCACTTCAAATCGTTTTGCCGCTGTCTTGTTTGTTTTCAGTTTCGGCACAATCAATACCTCGTTATCTCACTCCCTCAAGGGAGCCATGCTGACTGTTTTATTTCTCTACAATGGGGGCAAGGATCATAGTCATTGTTCTGCCTTCCATTGACGCGGGCTTTTCTACCGTGCCCAGGTTTTGTTCCTTCACAACTTCGGCCATGCGTCCAAGTGACTCCCTGGCGAACTCGGGATGCGTGAACTCCCTGCTTCGGAAGATCACGGTCACCTTGACCTTGTGTCCCTCTTTGAGGAACTTGAGCGCGTTTCTCAGTTTGAACTGAAAATCGTGCTCGTCAGTACCGGGGCGCATTCGAATGCCTTTGATTTCGGACATCCGTTGTTTCTTCTGCGATTCCCGTTCCCGCTTTCCTAGCTCATATTTATACTTGCCGTAGTCCATTATACGGCAGACAGGCGGATTGGCGGTTGGGGAAACCTCGATTATATCGAGGCCGCGCTGTTTTGCACTCTCCAACGCCTCGCGGAACGGCAATATTCCCACTTGGGCGCCGTTCTCGTCAATCAATCGGACTTCGCGCGCCCGAATGCGCTCATTAACCCTGAGGTCCTTGGCTATTTTTACATCACCCCTGATGAGATTAGCCGGCCACACGAGTCAAAATGCCCGCCCAACCGACAAGACGAGTAAAGTATATCGGAAACCGCCTTACTCTGTCAACTCCTTTTTGAACTGCTCAATGAGATCGGCCACACTAATTGCGCCCAAATCACCCTCAGAACGAGATCGAACTGCTACTGCGCCCGCTTCCTGCTCACGGTCTCCGACCACCAGCATATATGGTATTTTCTGGAGCTGCGCTTCTCGTATTTTATATCCCGTCTTTTCGTTGCGATCATCAACTTCGGTTCTAAAACCCGATGCGCGCAAGTCGTCGGCCACTTTACCGGCGTATTCGGAATGACGATCGGCGATCGGTATGACCACCGCCTGCACCGGCGCCAGCCATAGCGGGAACGCTCCGGCGTAGTGTTCGATGAGCACGCCCATAAATCGCTCCATTGAGCCTAACAGCGCCCTGTGAATCATAATGGGTCGATGATGAGCGTTATCCTGGCCAACATAGGTCAAATCGAAGCGCTCCGGCTCGTTAAAGTCGACCTGAATGGTGCTGCATTGCCACACGCGCCCGATGGCATCTTTGATTTTAACGTCGATCTTCGGGCCATAGAATGCGCCGCCGCCCTCATCGACCTGATAGCTCAAGCCCTGTGCATCCAACGCCGAACGCAGCGCATCGGTCGCCTGCTCCCAGACGTCATCGTCGCCGACCGACTGCTCCGGTCGAGTGGAAAGAAATACTTCGTAGTCCGAAAAACCAAAGCGCCTCAACATACTGAGGACAAATTCGAGCACCCTTTTGGTCTCAGAGTCCAACTGCTCCCTTGAGCACATTATATGCGCGTCGTCCTGAGTGAACCCGCGAACCCTCATCAAGCCGTGCAGCACGCCGGAACGCTCATAGCGATACACCGTGCCCAACTCCGCCCATCTTATCGGCAGTTCCCGATAGCTGCGCACACGCGATTTGTAGATCAGCAAATGGAACGGGCAGTTCATGGGCTTGATCAGATAAGGCGTCTCATCAACCATCATCGGCTGATACATATTCTCGTTGAAAAAGTCCAAATGTCCGCTTGTGCGCCAGAGATCCTGACGGGCGATATGCGGGGTCATAACCAGATCGTAGCCGTTATTGAGATGCTCCGATCTCCAGTGATCCTCTATCACCGTGCGCACAAAAGCCCCTTTTGGATGCCAGAAAACCAGCCCGGGGCCGGCTTCTTCCTGAAGCGAGAACAGGTCCAGCTCACGACCGAGCTTTCTGTGGTCGCGCTTTTCCGCCTCCTCAATCATCTTCAAATAATCATCAAGTTCCTGCTGAGTGGAAAAGGCGGTACCGTAGATGCGCTGAAGCATCGCGTTGCGCTCGTCGCCCCGCCAATATGCACCGGATGATTTTAACAGTCGGAAAGCCTTGATCTGCCCGGCATTGTCGATATGAGGTCCCCTGCAAAGATCAATAAAGTCGCCCTCCTCATATATGCTTATGATCTCATCGGACGGCAAATCCTCGATTAGCTCGACCTTGAATGGTTCGTCGGCAAAGAGCGCCAAAGCCTCCTCGCGGGATATTTCCTTGCGCACAAATGGTTTGCCCGCCTTGATGACTCGCTGCATCTCCGCGCTTATCTTCTCCAGATCATCCGGAGTGAACGGCGCACTGACTCCAAAGTCATAGTAGAACCCGTCTTCTATAGAAGGGCCGATGGCAACCTGCGCATCAGGGAAGAGATTTTTGACCGCATGGGCCATTACGTGCGCCGTGCTGTGTCTCAGGGATTCGATATCATAACCAGCCATTTTAATTCCTTTGATAATTGACCCGCCAGGTCAGATATTCATAAAAGCAGATTTCCAGCGTGCGTGATCTGCCTCTTATTTACTTTCCATACCCATCAGGATGTCCGCTGTGCCATTCCCACGCACTTTTAACTATCGTCTCAAGCTCCGGATAGTTCGGTTTCCAGCCCAACTCCTCGCTGATCTTCTTGGAACTGGCGACTAGCACAGCCGGGTCGCCGGGTCTGCGGTCGTCAGCAACGGCCTTAACCGGCCTGCCGGATACCTTCTCAACCATTTTGATGACTTCCATCACCGAATATCCGCTGCCGTTGCCAAGGTTGTAGGCCGTAGTCGACTTCCCCTGCCGAAGTGCGTCGAGGCCGAGGGCATGGGCCTGCGCAAGATCGGTAACGTGGATGTAGTCTCTGATGCAAGTCCCGTCCGGCGTAGGCCAATCTGTGCCGAAGATATTGATCTGCGGCCTCTGACCCATAGCGGCTTTAATGATCAGCGGAATGAGATGATGCTCCGGCGTATGGTCCTCCCCGATGAGTCCGGACGGATCCGCGCCCGCCGCATTAAAATATCTCAGCGAGATGGACCTCAACCCGTAAGCGTGCTCATATTCCTTGAGGATATGTTCGAGCATGAGCTTTGATCGCCCATACGGATTGGTTGGATTTTGCGGATGTTCCTCGACAATGGGAACCGTTTCCGGCTCGCCGAACGTTGCCGCGCTGGACGAAAAGATCATCAATTTGACGTCGAATTCCAGCATAACCTGCAGCATAGCCAGGCTGTTGGAGATATTATTAAGATAGTATTTCTGGGGATTTTCCACCGATTCCCCGACAGCGGCAAAGGCCGCAAAATGCATTACCGAATCGATTTTGTTTGCGGAAAATATCTTGCGCAGCAAATCCTGGTCGCCGATGTCACCAACTATCACTTCGCTACCGCTGGAGGATTGCTTGTGGCCAAATATGAGGTTGTCGAGACAAATGACCTGTTCGCCCCGATCCACCAGAAGTTTTACCGCATGGCTTCCCACATAGCCAAGCCCGCCGGTTACAAGAATCGCCATCTAAGCCCGCTCCTCCTGAAAAGACTTTCAGATATATCCATCGCAGCAAACGCTCTGTGCAGCCCAATGGATTGTTGGAGCGCTCTTGCCACAGTTGATGTTCAAACCTGCCACATTATACTCTCACACACATTCATTGGCAAGAAGCACGACAGGCATCGATTCGTAAACCGACGCCTGTCGAGGTTCAGACTGTACAGCAATTCTGATCATGCTGCAGGCTGAACTTTATTATCTTTTGATCGGTGTTACAGGTTCAGACCCGCATAGCGAAGCCCCTGTCTTGGCTCGGCCATCATATCCGCTACGGTATCTCGCCACAGAAGATAGTGATCGGTTCCCTTGTGAGCGACCGCATCCTCTGCGGTTTCGTATGCTTCATACAGGACAAACCGGGTCGGGTCATCGGCTGACTGCAAAACATCGAACCTCAAATTGCCGGATTCTTCTACCGAAGCGCGGGAGTTATTCAGGGAAGCTTCGATGAAATCGTCGACATATTCCGGCTTCACTTTGATATGCACTAGAGTAACCTGCATTGTTTGTCACCTTTCTGACTAAAGCCGCAGTGCGCCCGCGTTATCAGAAATTATTCGCACTCAGCCTCACTTGTTATGGCCTCTATCATCGCGCCAGTCTCCTCGACCGATTCAGCTATTATTTTTATCGCCCTGTCAAGCTCGTCCTCCGGGATAATCAGCGGCGGCTCAACCCGAACGACTTTCGGATTGTTGAGGCTGTATGCCGCGAGCAGATCACGCCTGCCGCACCCTGCTATAACCAGCGCGGCAATGTCCTCCTCGGCAAACTCAATGCCGGCCAGCAAGCCTTTGCCCCGCACGTTTTTGATCAGCCAGGGATACTTTGAGCGAACTGCCTGAAGGCCGCTCAGCAGTTTCTCTCCGAGGATCTCGGATCGCTGCACCAGGTTTTCTTCTATCGTCGTATTGATAGCCGCAATTATTGCCGAACACGCAAGTGGATTGCCGCCAAAGGTAGTCGAGTGCAAATATGGATTGCCGCCAAACATGGACTCCCACACCGCCTGAGTCGATGAAAACGCCCCAACCGGCATTACGCCTCCGCCGAGGGCCTTCGCCATAGTCACAATATCCGGCACAACGCCATAGTGCTCACTGGCAAACATTTTGCCCGTACGACCGAACCCTGTGCGAACTTCATCCAGGATCAGCAGGGACCCATTGGCGTCACAGATTTCTCTTACCCTGCCAAAGTAATCGCTCGGAGCTATATTTACCCCGGCTTCTCCCTGCACAACCTCAAGGATGACAGCAGCACTGCGATCGCTGATGGCATCGGCTAGCGCGTCGGCATCACCGAACGGGACCAGTTTTGTCTCCTGCAGCAGCGGCTCGAAGTCCTTTTTATATATTTCTCTGCCTGAAACCGAAAGACTGCCGAAGGATTTGCCGTGAAAGCCGTTTGTTGCGCCGATAAACTCAGGGCGTCGGGTGTGGATTCTTGCACACTTTAACGCGCCTTCGACCGCCTCCGTGCCGGAATTGCAGATAAATGAATATTCAATGCCCTCCGGCAACACCGAGGCCATCAGTTCGCAGGTGTCGGCAAGTACCGTAGACATAAAAAAGTGGCTCTTGAGAGCCTCCTTTTCGAGCTGCTTTCGAACCGCATCGACGACCTTTGGGTTCAAATGACCCAGGCTGAAAGCGCCGTAACCGCCTACGCAGTCCAGAAACTTGCGACCGGACGCATCCCAGATGTAACATCCCTGCGCCCGCTCCTCCGGCACGCTGAAACCGCTGAAGTTGAGAATCCCGGCGATACCGGGGTTCACATGCCTGCGATATTTTTCCGTTGTCTCCTCGCTAAGGCGATCAATCGCCGCTTCGTCTAACACAGTATAAGCCTCCATCCAGCCAAATGGCGCCGCTCGATCAGCGGACGGCTCTATCATACATCCTATGGCATAACTCTTTCAAGATGCATTCGCATACTAAGGAGCAAGGGCATTCTGGCCGATTATTATATAGGAGCAAGGCATCGCATAGGGATAGGAATTGGCCGAAAACGAGACAAAACAACCTGCAATAAACCTCACAGGCACCGAGAAGGCATCTGTGCTGCTGGTTTCGCTTGGCCCGGAAAAGTCGTCAAGCGTCCTGCAGCAGCTTACCTCGGATGAAATCGAACGCCTGACAGCGGAAATCGTTTTGATGAAGCGCATCGATTCGTCTCTGCGTACGCAGGTTCTCGATGAGTGCAAAAAATCGCTTGCTGACGGAGCCATTTTGGGAGGCACCGATTATGCTCGTGTCATCCTCGAACAGGTAGTAGGCGATGCTAAAGCCAAAGAGCTTCTGTCTCGTCTGACATCCGGCAGCGGAGTTGGAAGTTTCAGATGGCTCAGGGCTGTTTCTCCTCAACAGTTGGCGCAGTGCATAAGAAGCGAGCGGCCGCAGGTCATGGCCCTGGTGCTGGGTCATCTTCATCCGGAGCAGGCCGCGCACGTATTGAGCGCACTGCCGGAACAGGCTCAAGGGGAAGTCGCTTTGAGGCTGACTATGATGCAGCCGACTGATCCGGAGATCGTTCGCAGCATTGACGAGATTCTGACTCAGAGACTGTCGACCAGCGATAACGCCGCATTTGCCGAAGTGGGAGGCAGCGACGCGGTCGTCAGTATCCTGAATAACGTTGACCGAGGCACTGAGAAGAAGATTATGGAGTACCTCAGCGAAACTGCCTCGGAAACCGCCGATGAAATCAAAGAGATGATGTTCGTTTTTGAGGACATTCTCAATCTCGACGACCGCTCCATACAGATCATTTTGCGCGACGTTCCTCAGGATGACCTCCGACTGGCCCTTAAAGGGTCCTCGGAAAATGTAAAGGATGTGTTCTTCCGAAATATGTCTCAGCGCGCCGTAGAGACTCTGAAAGAGGACATGGATTCGAGCGGCCCGGTGAGATTAAGGGACGTAGAGGCGGCGCAGGGACGCATATCCAATATCGCCAGATCGCTTGACGAGGCAGGGGAAATCAACATTCGCGATACAGGTGACGACGTGGTTATGTAATAGCCCGACTATCGCATTGGCCAGACAAAATAAAACGGCCCGGACTGACTCAATTGAGCAGACCCGGGCCGGTATTTTATTACTGATTTACTTTACAGCGTAGACCGATGAGCCGAGCCTCCCGGAGGCCAATCCCATCTGAGCGGCCATTTCCTCCACGGCATCGCCCGCCTCTGCGGCATCGACTGCAACTGTGAACAATCTGTTCATCTGATGAGCCGGAGCCATTATCACAACGCCATAGTGCGCAGACATTGCGCTGAGAATATCATAGCCGGCTACGTTGGTCATCGAATTGCTTTCGCTAACTACCGATCCGAATGTCCAGGGTATGAAGACCAGTTCCTGATAGTTTTCTTCTCCGCTCGACCAGGACACCATCGCCACCTGCGCCCTGCGTTCCGCACACTTGGTTATCACCACCGGAACCGCGGCCTGTTGGCCCGGAGATACCTCGCCCATATACAGAACGTTATTCAGATCGTCGCGGTCAAGCCCATCGCGCAGTGCGTCCTCTCGCAGCAGATGCACCCGCACCGATATTGCCTGGTTTGCCTGCGCACCGAGCCTCAATATGTAGACCGTGCTTTCGCGGCTGCTTGTATCGACATTTACGCCCATCGTAAGCCCGCCGCCGACCCCGGCATGTTTCGCACCAACCACAGCCGCAGCTCCCCACGGCATCGGCATCGGAGCTACTGTGGAATCATCCGCCAAAGGAACAGCGTGCTTTTTGGCTCCGAACAGGTTCGCCGTGACCGACTGCAGCGGTGTAAATTGATACAGCATAATAGTCGCCATAAGCATGGCCAGTCCCACTGCGAACGCCCTTGCAGGAACTCGCAGGGTGAATACTCTCGGCCAATGGAAATGCAGCAACTTGCCCCTGTTGGGCGATGTTCGTCGCGCTTCCTCAATGCGTGCCATAACTGCAGAGCGCAGATGAGGCGGCGGCTCAATCGAGGGTATTTCGTCCAGCACCACAGCAGTGGCGTGGAATTTCTCGTATGCTGATTTGCACTGAGCGCACTCTGCCAAGTGTTGCTCAAATGCTACGCCCATCGGCGGTTGGATTGTTTTCTCCAGGTAAGTGGAAAACAATTCCTGGGCTTTAATGCATCTCATAATAACGTGCTCCGTCTTCCTCTGACATCCATAGTCAGCCTGAGTACGCTTCCTGCGTTATAACCCGAATGGAATTCTGCCCTTGCCACTCGGATTTGCCAGCTACATAAGCACACATAGACTTAAGTGCTTTGCTTTTCCACACAGCGTTCTACTTAGCTTTTGTATGGTCTAGTTGGTAGACTGATGATCTATCCGAAAAGTTCCGGTTTTGCCCCCAATATTTCTGCGAGAGCCAATCTCGCTCGATTTAACCGTGATTTCACAGTACCTATGGGAAGCTGAAGAACTTCCGCTATCTCGTCATAACTCAGACTTTCCATGTGATATAGCGTGACAATAATACGCTGATATTCCGGCAGGGAGTTTATTGCATTTTGAACTATTTCCGCTCGCTCGGTTGCCTGAACAATATCCACAGGCAGCGGGCTGTCGTCCATTATCTGCCGTGCAACTGAGCTTTCGTCGAGTTCGATATACTCGTCAAGGGAGGTTTGTCGGTGCGCCTTGGATTTTTTGCGCTCGTCGAGGTAGACATTGGTTACAATTCTATATATCCAGGTGAGAAAATTGGCGTCTCCTCTGAACGTCTGGATGGAGTTAAACACCCTTAAAAACGCTTCCTGGGTTATGTCGCTTGCGTCGTGGTAGTTGCCGCAAATATGAAAAGCGCAGTTAAATACCCGTTTTTCGAAGCGGGTGTAC
>LSQX01324470.1_pt1 | contig 21331 bp, 13 predicted proteins | sample 654561 | NCBI WGS metagenome assembly LSQX01 (sample SAMN04489861, study PRJNA283612) | anaerobic digester metagenome | isolation source: 4 biogas reactors fed with cattle manure at either 37C or 55C with and... | place: Denmark: Kongens Lyngby | collected 2014 | reverse complement strand
CACCGGCTGGGAGCCAAAGGGTTCTCTAAATTTCAGACTCCAACTATTGTGTTTAAATATCATATTTTAATATTTCCTGTTATTTTTTTATAGAAGTATAGATATTCTGAAGCTGATTTTCTCCAATGGAAATCGGATTTGGTCGCATTTAATTCTAAGGCTGCCCAATTATCTGGATCATGGTGATACATGCCGACGGCCTTTTGAATCGTAAACAATAAATCATGGGCATTGTAGGTGGCAAAAGTAAAGCCGTTACCTGTTTTTTCCGATGCGTTGAAGTATTGAACGGTGTCCCTTAAGCCGCCGGTTTCTCTGACAATGGGAATAGCGCCATAACGGAGTGCAATCATTTGAGAGAGACCACAGGGTTCAAACTTAGATGGCATTAAGAACAAATCGGCTGCTGCATAAAGCTTATGGGAGAGGGGCTCATCGAATTGAATCAGGCTTCTCATTTTGTTCGGATAAGTTGCCGCTACATCGCTGAGCAGGTACTCGTAATGGCTGTTGCCGGTTCCCAAAACCACAAACTGCAAGTCCAATTGAAGAATCTCATGGATCACCGCAGTGATTAAGTCGATTCCCTTTTGTTCATCCAAACGGGAAATCATGACCAACATGGGTACTTGTGGATCGACGGGTAAACCCAAATCTTCTTGCAGACGAGTTTTGTTCATGCGTTTTTTCTCAATGCTGTTGATGTAGTTCTTATAAATATGCGGATCGGTTTTTGGCGAATATACAGAGGTATCGATGCCGTTTAAGATCCCTACGGTTTTGTAGGTGATATCCCGCATGACACCGTCCAAACCTTCGCCGTAGTAAGGATCTTTTAATTCCTCAGCATAGGAGGGACTAACGGTGGTTACCAAATCTGCAGAGCAAAGTGCTCCTTTCATCAAATTAATTTCGCCGTAATATTCTAAAGAAGGCGGCAAATAATCGATATTCAGGACGCCTTGCAAATCGTGAAAGCCGTACCGTCCCTGAAACTTCATATTGTGAATGGTAAAGACCGTTTTTGTATTTAAATAATGGTGCTGGTATTGCTCTTTTAATAAAAAGGGTACCAGCGCGGTTTGCCAATCGTGACAATGCAGGACATCAGGATAAAAATCAATAAAGGGCAGCATTTCTAAGACAACCCTCGAAAAATAAACGAATCTTTCGCCGTCGTCGTAGTAACCATAAAGTCCCGGGCGTTTAAAATAGTATTCGTTGTCTACAAAATAATAGGTGACATGGTCTTTTTTATAAGTCATAATGCCCGCATACACATCGGTATAACCGATCCGTACATAGAAGACGTCGACCAACCACATTTTGTCTACAAATTCCTTAGGGATGCTACCATATTTGGGTATGACAACGCGGACATCCACTTCATCCGGAGAAAAAGCTTTGGGCAATGCACCGATAACATCTGCCAATCCTCCCGATTTTGCAAAAGGAAACGCTTCGGATGCTGCAAATAGAACTTTAAGTTTTTGCATTAGATTTTAGTTCCTTTCTTTAAAACAATGGGGTTGTTTTTGTTTCCAATTAATGTGGCGTTGTCCCTGATCACCACATCTTTATCCAAGACAACATAATCTAAGGTGACGTTTTCTCCAATACTTGCTTTTTGCATGATGATGGAGTTGGAAATTTTGGTGTTCTTTTTGACCGTTATTTCTCTAAATAGAATACTCTTTTCAATAGAACCTTCAATTCTGCTGCCGCTTCCTAAAATAGAGAGAGACGTTTTTGCGGTTGGCGTGTAATAGGTGGGATGATTGTCCTTGACTTTGGTATAAATAGGTTTATCGCCTAAGAACAAAGATCTCAATATTTCGGCATCCAACAAATCCATACTGGCGTTAAAATACTGTTGCAAATCAGAAATACGTCTGAGGTAGCCTACATGGGGTGCAGCAAATACTTTGACAGAATCCAAATTATCTTTAATCATATCCAATAAATCCATTTCGCCGGTGTCGTCAAATAGATTAATAAAGGCACTTAAGGTTTCACGGCGAATGATCATCATATCGGCGAAATAATAATCCGTCACTAATTCGTCTTCATGGCTCATAGAAGCGACTTTATATTTATCTAAATCTAAGAAGATATCATTTTCGAGGAAATTATTTTCTCTGGTAATCTTTTTAAAGATTAAGGTGATGTCCGCTTTGTTTGTTTTGTGAATACGAAGGGCTGAGCTGAAATTGAAATTGGTCACTAAGTTTGGAGAGACAATGATAAGATCATCGATGTTTTCCTTTTCAAGAAAACGTTGATTGATTTTGAGCTCTCTCATATTGATCTTTAAGAGACTATCCAATCGACCGGTGGTGCTATTGGATAGGATGGTTAAGTTTTGATTTTTTCTACTGAGCATCCACTCTTTTCCGGTGCCTAAGTGATCCACTAAAGAGGAGTATTTATAAGAACCGATAGCTCCGATTCTTTGAACACCGGAGTTCACCAAGTTGGATAAGGCAAAGTCAACCAGACGATACCGACCACCAAAGGGCAATGTGCTCAAACTACGGTAGTGTAGTAAATCTTTTAAGTTGGAATGTTCGCCGTCTACATTTAATATTAATCCCGCTGTATTTTTCATGACAAACCCCTTTATGAATTGATCACGTGGATCTCATCCGGATTATCGCTTTCTTTTGCAACAATGCGCGTTTTTCCGGAAACGACCGCCTTGGAACCGATAATGCAACGCTCCAAATGTGCACCATCTTCGATAATTGCGCCATTATGGATAATAGAATCTTTGATGACGACATTTTTCTTGATTGTGACACCATGGGATACGATGGAATGTTCGACTTGTCCCAGTACGATGCAGGAGTCGCAGACTAATGAATCTTTGACGATGGCGTCCTCTCCAATGTAATGCGGATATAGGCTTTGGTTGTTGGAGTAGATTCTAAAACTGGTATCATTTAAATCGAAATTACTGGCCGGATCCAATAAGTCCATGTTGGCATCATAATAACTTTGGATGGTTCCCACATCCTTCCAATAACCTTGGAAGGGATAGGCAAAGATGCGCTTATTGTTTTCGTGTAATAAGGGAATGACATTCATGCCAAAATCGTTTTCGGAATTGGGATCGGCATTATCCATGGTTAGATATTTTTTCAGGACTTTCCAAGTAAAAGTATAAATACCCATAGACGCATGGTTGCTTTTCGGTTTTTCCGGTTTTTCTTGGAATTCCAAGATGCGTTTGTCATCGTTATGGATCACCACACCAAATCGGTGAGCCTCTTCAATCGGAACATCCATGACAGCGATGGTCAAGTCGGCTGATTTTTTGATATGGAAGTTGATCATTCTGGCGTAATCCATTTTATAAATATGGTCGCCGGATAATATGAGGACGTATTCAGGATTGAAAATCTCAATAAAATCCAGATTTTGGTAAATTGCATTGGCGGTGCCTTTGTACCATGTACCACCACCTCTGCTGACGTAGGGTGGCAGAATTCTGGCTCCGGCATTCATTTTATCCAATGCCCATGCAGAACCGTCGCCTATATAGTTGTTCAACACATAGGGATGATATTGAGTGAGTACACCCACAACATCAATATCGGAGTTCATACAATTGCTGAGTGGAAAATCGATAATTCGATATTTGCCGCCAAATTGCACGGCTGGTTTTGCATTCGTGGCAGTAAGGGATTCCAGGCGACTACCCTGTCCTCCTGCTAGCAACATTGCAACACTTTTTGTTTTCATGTTTGCTACCTCCTTGTGAATAGGTGTTTTTCAAACTATCGTAAGAAAAACACCTTACATGAATATTGTATACGACAAGGCTAAGATTAAGATTAAAAAAACATAAATTTGATTATAAAATCAGAAATATTTATTAAAACTATGATAACTGTGGAGATTAATCTTTGTAGGTTTTCCAGATACGTTTTTGATAATCTCTAATAGAACGGTCAGAGGAGAAGAAACCTGAATTTGCAATGTTGTGAATAGACATGCGGTTCCATTTGTTTCGGTTTAAATACTCCATGCTGAGATTGTGTTGGGTTTTCGTATAATCATCGAAATCGGCTAACACAAAATATTGGTCGTTATGAATTAACAAAGAATCGTAGATTGAGTGGAAAACATTGGTTTCCATATAGTTTTCATCGATCAATTGTTTTAGAACTCTTTGAATCCGCTCATCCTTGTTAAAATAATCGATGGAATGGTAGCCACCATTTCGTTGATAGTTGGCAACGGTAATATCGGACAAGCCAAAGGTGAAAATATTATCCAAGCCGACGTTTTGAGAGATTTCAACGTTGGCGCCGTCCATCGTTCCGATGGTAATGGCACCGTTCATCATAAATTTCATGTTACCGGTACCGGATGCTTCCTTCCCGGCTGTAGATATTTGTTCGGATACTTCAGCAGCTGGGTAAATTATTTCCGCAACGGAAACATTGAAATTAGGCATAAACACCACACTGAGCCGATCTTTCATTCTTGGATCGTTGTTGATTTTAGTTGCCAATGTATTGATTAAGCGTATCACTTCCTTTGCAAAAGCGTAAGAAGGCGCCGCCTTTCCAGCGATGATAAAGGTTCTGGGAACCCAGTCCATATTCGGGTTGTCTTTCAGCATGTTGTAGCAATGCATAATGTGCAGAGCATTGAGCTGTTGACGTTTGTATTCGTGGATTCTTTTTACCTGAATATCAAAGATGGAATAAGGGTTAATGTGGATACCTTGGGTGTGGGCGATGTGCTCCGCCAATCGCTTTTTATTTTCCAGCTTGATGTCTTCTATTTTACTTTGAAATTCGGCATTGTCTTCGAAGGCTTCCAAATCTTTTAAGGCGTTTAAATTATTTGACTTTTTAAAGTCATCTCCAATGGTGTCGCTGATTAGATCGATCAGCTTCGGGTTATTCCCGAACATAAAACGCCTGGGTGTTACGCCGTTGGTAACGGAATTAAATTTATGCGGATACACTTCGTAGTAATTTTTAAAAGTGTGTTCCCTTAATATTTTAGAGTGAAGGGCTGCTACGCCGTTCACGGAGCTGCTGCCGATAATGGCTAAATTGGCCATGTGGACCTGATCTTCCTTAATAATGGACATGGCATAGTTGCGTGCTTCAAAATGTGGGTAGAGGTGGTTCATCTCTTCCATAAAGCGTCGATCGATTTCTTTGATGATCATAAAAATGCGAGGCAACAAATCCTTCATCATGTAAACCGGCCATTTTTCCAGTGCTTCAGGTAAGACGGTATGGTTGGTAAATGTCAACGTTCTTGTTGTAATCTTCCAAGCTTCATCCCACCCTAAACCCTCTTCGTCAATTAAGATTCGCATTAATTCCGGTACGCACAATGCAGGGTGGGTGTCATTGATATGGACACATGTTTTTTCTTCGAAATGGGCAATGCTGCCGTGATGGTGTCTTTTATAACGGCTGACGAGATGCTTTAAACCTGCGGAGACAAAAAAGTATTCTTGTTTCAAGCGCAATAATTTTCCATCAAAGCCGCTGTCGCTGGGATAGAGGATGTGAGAGATGGCAGCCGCTTCCGATTGTCGTTCAATGGCCTGCAGGTAATTGCCATTGTTAAAAGTTGTCAAATCGAAATCGTCTACGGGTTCGGCATTCCATAAACGCAAATAATTGGTTGTATCGTTGTGATAGCCCTGAATCGGTATTTCGTAGGGGACAGCTAAAATCGGCGAATAATCTTTGTGGATGAACACCATTTTATCTCCAACCATTTCCTGTTGGACGTGTCCACCATATTTGACGACGACCGCTTCATCGTGTTGGGCTTGCTCAAAGGGGTAACCGTTTTTCAGCCAATTATCCGCGATCTCAACCTGTTCGTTGTTGAGGATTTTTTGCTCAAAGAGACCGTATTTGTAACGTATACCGTTTCCGAAGATGGGCAATCCCATAGAAGCACCGGAGTCTAAAAAACATGCCATCAATCGGCCGAGTCCTCCATTGCCTAAAGCAGGGTCGTGTTCCATTACTTGTAGGGACTCAAAATCGATGCCCAGCTCATCCAAAGCTTCATAGATAAAGTCGTCCCAACCTAAATTAATAATATAATTGCGCATCATTTGGCCGATTAAAAATTCGATACTGAAAAAGTGTATTTCACGTTCTTCGTGTTTCGTGTATTTTAGATTGCTGTCGGCCAGACCCGAGTTGACGTGTTCCATGATCATTTCGGCCAATGCTCGGTAATTGTGCAAAGGTAAAGAAACCTCAAACTTTTTTCCGGAGACCTCTTCAACTTTCTTTTTAAAAGTCGCCTTGAAGGCTTCCTTTTTTTGCTGCAATTCGTACTGTGTAAAACGACTGAGATTTGTCGTTGTGTTTTGTGTTTTAGTTATTGATTTTTCATTCATAGTTAATGTCACTTTTTAAATCCTTTAATCCAAATATATTATTTTTTTGTCTTGCTTTTTCTTTTGCGTTTCTTTGGCTTAACCCGTGGTACGATTCCCTTCATGACGATGGCACTACTGGGTGGTATGTTCAAGGTTATGCTGTAAGGTTGGTTTTTCCAAGGCATCTTTTGTGCTTTGGCAGTTTTCTTTGCCGGATAACCATGACCGTTAAAAGCTTCATCATCACTGTTAAAAACAGTGCGATAGGTTCGGTCTGTGGGAACACCTATTCTAAAATCTTGCCTCTCGATAGGGCAGAAGTTAATAACGACAATGAGGTCGTCGTCGGGGTTGTCCCCCATACGTCTAAAAGAGAGCACAGAGGTTTCGCGATCATCGGGGTCAATCCATTCAAAGCCCGTCCAGTCGTGATCATCTTGCCATAAAGCCGGCTCTTTTAAGTAAACCTTGTTCAATGCTTGGATATAATCCTTGGTCAGGCGATGGGGTTCGTAATCGAGCATAAACCATTCTAAGGATTCGTCGTAACGCCATTCAATAAAAGGAGCAAATTCGTTACCCATAAAATTAAGTTTTTTCCCTGGATGAAAAAACATATAGGCGTACAACAACCGGAATTGGTCGAATTTCATTTCGTAGGATCCAAACATCTTGTCTAAGATGGAGGCTTTGCCGTGAACCACTTCATCGTGGGACAAGGGTAAAATAAAGTTTTCGCTAAAGGCATAGGCCATCGAAAATGTCAGCTTGTCGTGGAACTGACTTCTAACATAGGGATCGGTTTGCATGTAAGATAGGGTATCGTGCATCCAACCCAAATCCCACTTATAATTAAAACCTAAACCATCTTTGTTGACCGGCATGGTCACTAGGGGATAGGAGGTCGACTCCTCCGCTGCCATAATGGCATAGGGGTAGTCCTTAAAAATGGCGGTGTTTAACGCTTTAAAAAATTCGATCGCTTCCAGGTTGGTGTCTCCACCTTCTCTGTTTTTTAAATTTGCATCGGGCATACCGTAGTTGAGATAGAGCATGGAGGCAACGCCGTCGACTCGCAATCCATCTATATGGTATTTGTCAAACCAAAAATAAGCATTGGAGATGAGAAAGTTTCTGACCTGTGGACGTCCGAAATCAAATTCTGCGGTACCCCATTCCGGATGGTCTTTATTGTCATAAAGCCTTTCACCGTCAAACTCCGCAAGGCCGTGGGCATCTTTACACATATGGCCCGGTACCCAGTCTAAAATGACGGAGATGTCCGCTTGATGTAGGGCGTCGATCAAATGCATTAAACCCTGAGGATCACCGTAACGGGAAGTTGCTGCGAAGTAGCCGGTCAGTTGATAGCCCCAAGAACCACCGAAGGGATGCTCCATAACGGGTAAAAACTCCACGTGGGTGTAGCCCATTTCCTTCAAATAGGATGGCAATTCACGTGCCAGTTCTTCGTAGGTGTAGGGTGTCTGGTCTTCGTGTGTTTTCCAAGAACCCAAATGCATTTCATAAATGTTCATGGGTTCTTTCATGACATTTTTTTTGCCTCTTTTTAAACACCAGTCGTCGTCTTGCCACTGGTAATCGCTAATATCCCATACCATCGAGGCGGTTTGGGGAGGTTCCTCCGCTTTTAAAGCATAGGGGTCCGCTTTGTAAGATTTTCTGCCGTTGGGGTTGGAAATGTAGTATTTGTAAAGATCGCCTCTTTTGATATCGGGTATCTCGCATTCCCATATACCTCCCGAATCCGGTAAACAAGTCATCGGGTTGACGGCTTCGTCCCAGTCATTAAAAGAACCGACAACCGCTACGTAGTCGGCGCGGGGAGCCCAAACGCGAAAAGTGCAACCTTTTTTGCTTAGATGAGACCCAAAAAACTCGTAACTTTTTTTGTAATTTCCTTCGTGAAATAAATAAATTGCTTTAGATTTTTCCATAAGATCATCTCTCCTTATTGTTGGCAAGATTGCATTGATCATCGAATCAATGTAATCTTGGAATTTATCATGTTTATGCATTGATTGTAGCATAAAATGTATATTAAAGCCTTATAAGCAAATCAATCGATGGTAAAAATTTGGACATAAAAGAGCATGTTGAAATAAAAACCTAAGTTATTGATCGTTATACGTTGTCGCATAATAAGAGTTCATATTGGCGCCGATATTCAGCAAAACGGAGTACCAATAAACCATCACCAATAGCACGAAAAGTCCGGCAAAGTTACCATAAACCTGTACATATTGGGTTGATCGGTTAGCAAAATAAATGAAAATTCTCAAACCCACGTTAAAGCCGACGGTACAGAGAATAGCTCCGGGTAAGGTGTGTTTAAAGGACAGCTTTTCCATAGAAACTAAATAATAGATACCGGAAAACAAAGCGATGGACAAAAATGAAGTCAGTATGAAGAGATAATGGCTGATAAATGAAATGATTGAAAAATGTATAGAAAAGGAAGATAAGATCCTTTCTAAAACATCACTTCCGAAAAGAACGGTAACGATCATCACCAATACGGAGACATTAAAAAACAAGGTAAAACCGACAGAGCGCAACAACAATGCCATAGGCGAAAAGGTACGATTATACTTGTGGTGCCGATGGTTTAATCCTCGAATAATATTTCTAAACCCAATAACGGTAAAGACAAAAGAAAAGGCCAGCAATACGATATGGTTTTGGGGGTTATCAAAGTTAAAACGCATTAGAACACGACTGACATAGTCTGCTGAGATATCCGGCATATAGGTCACAACGGTATCGATGATAATTTTACGATAGTTGCTTGCAAAAGCACCCACAAAATTGATCAGAAATATAAATAGCGGAAAAAACACCATCATCATATAGAAGGACATTTGTGCGCAAATACCAAAAAAGTCTATGTCTTTTGTCTCTTCAAGAAAGTGCTTAAAATAATCTGTTACAATTCGAAGTGCCTGTTGTCCTTTATTCGATCCTTTCAATTTTTGACCTCCTATCAATAACATATTCGTTGATGATGCAACCCATCAGTAAAACAACGCAGGCAAGGTACACATAAAGCAAAAAACTAAACAAAGAGATTAAAATATAAGTCGTATTCGTCGTAATTCTTTCCAAGGTTTTTCCAATTTGCGTCAGCAATGGCGGAGAGATCGACCACAGGATGACAACAAACAAACTGCCCGGTATCGCTTGTTGGTAAGTGTAACTGGAGGAGGGCGCCCTTCGGTACAGAAAATTAAGGACAAAAAAACCAATAAAGACACCAGAATAACGCAGGATCATAGAAAAAATCTTTACTAATGGTTGCATGTTTAAGCGCGTAAATAAAAAATTGATAAATGTTTCTACTATCTGGGTGCTAAAAAACAATAGGACGATCAATAATAACATGAGAAATGAGAGCTTCAATGCACCGAGCCATAATTTTGCAAAGGAACGGGTTTCCTCCATGTTTCTCATATTATTGATGATTTTCATAAAAGTACGAACAGCGGCTACGTAGATGCGCACAAGAAAAAGAATCAACAAAAAGTTGGCGAGGATAAACTCCGGTGTCAAAACAAAATTATTTTGTGCGATGGATATCATGTCATCAAAGAGTCCCGGCATCGACATTTTTAGACTTTCCAAATAAATACCGGGGATATAACGTGAAAAAGTATTCACGAATTGGTACAATAACATCAAAAATGGCACAAAGGCCATAATAAAACGATAGGCCAATTCTGCGGCATGGTCGAAGATTTGAAATTGTTTTTTCTTGTTTTGATAAAAGATAAAAAAAGGACTCATACGTACATCAGCTTTCTTAAATGATAAAAACAGCGTTTTTTATATTATAACACGAAGAAAAAATGATTGAAACAATGAGCGGAGAGCAGCACAGATTATATTTGTTCAGGTATTGCAATTATGATACACTAAAGAAAATTTGTAAGATCTATCAACAGAAGGAGTCACTATGTCATACACAATAACCGAAAAGATTATCCAAGATCATTTAGTAGAAGGTGAGATGATAAAGGGCGAAGAAATCGGCATACGCATCGATCAAACCCTTACCCAAGATTCAACAGGTACCATGGCTTATATGCAATTGGAAGCCATGGAAATTGATCGCGTCAAAACAGAACGATCTTTAGCCTATATCGATCACAATATGTTACAAGAAGGTCCGGAAAATATGGACGACCACTTGTACATTCAAAGCGTGGCAAAAAAACACGGTGTTTATTTTTCCAGACCCGGTACCGGTATTTGCCATCAAGTTGAAATAGAACGCTTTGGTGTACCGGGGCAAACGCTCTTAGGTTCTGACTCCCATACACCGACGGGGGGCGGTATCGGTATGTTGGCCATTGGTGCCGGCGGTTTGGATGTCGCCGTTGCCATGGCAGGTGGCGCCTATAACCTGTTAATGCCGCAAATTGTCAAAGTGCACCTTACGGGCAAATTGAGAAAAGGTGTCTCTTCAAAAGATATTATCTTAGAAGTACTGCGTCAATGTACTGTAAAGGGTGGAGTAAACAAAGTTTTCGAATACAGCGGCGAAGGCGTTGCAACGTTAAGCGTTCCTGAAAGGGCAACCATTACCAATATGGGCGCAGAACTGGGTGCGACGACCTCCGTTTTTCCATCCGACGAGAACACGCGTTTGTTTTTAAAAGCACAAAACAGAGAGGACGACTACACACCGCTGTCGGCAGATGAAGGTGCCGTCTACGACGAAGTGGTAGAGGTTAACCTATCCGCATTAGAACCTTTGGTGGCTTGTCCCCACAGTCCGGACAATGTAAAAAAGATTGCTGAACTGCAAGGGTTAAAGGTCGATCAAATTGCCATCGGTTCCTGCACCAACTCTTCCTATATGGACTTGATGAAGGTCGCGGCGATTTTAAAAGACAAAACCGTAGCGGAAAACGTACAATTGGTCATTGCCCCGGGTTCCAGACAGGTGTTATCCATGTTGGCGGACAACGGCGCGTTGACCGATTTATTAAATGCCGGTGCGCGGATTTTAGAATGTGGTTGCGGTCCTTGTATCGGTATGGGGCAAGCACCACGTACCGATGGTGTCTCTTTAAGAACCTTTAACCGAAACTTTAAAGGTAGAAGCGGTACCGTTGGAGCCGATGTGTATTTATTAAGCCCGGAAGCAGCGGCGGTGTCCGCAATACGAGGCGAATTGACCGACCCCTTAGGTTTGGTAGATGACATCGACATCACCATGCCGGAAAGCTTTTTAATCAACGACAACACCATCGTGCCACCGGCGCCGGAGGGAGAGCATGTAGAAGTAGTGAAAGGTCCGAACATCAAGCCCTTTCCGTTAGGAGAAGCCTTAAAAGATCGATTTGAAAGCAAAGTGCTGATTCATCTCGAAGACAATATTACGACCGATCACATCATGCCTTCCAATGCAAAACTATTGCCCTATCGCTCGAATATTCCTTATTTGGCTGACCATTGTCTCGTACCTTGCGATCCGGACTTCCCCAAACGAGCTAAAGAAAACCCCGGTGGTGTCATAGTTGCCGGACACAACTACGGTCAAGGCTCCAGCCGAGAACACGCTGCCTTAGCACCGGTGTACTTAGGTGTTAAAGCCGTACTGGCCAAATCCTTTGCTCGTATTCATAAAAACAATTTGATTAACAACGGTATTTTACCCTTGGTGTTTGAAAACGAAGAGGCATACGATACCATCGAAATCGGCGATGTCTTGGTGTTTGATGATGTGCTACAGCAATTGGAAGATGAGACGTTAACAGTTGTCAATCAGACCAAAAATAAAACCTATACCCTGATTTTAGACGTATCCGAACGACAGAAAAAAATGTTAAAACACGGCGGATTGATTCTACAAATGCGTCACGACGCGCAATTATAATGACCTGCCTTTAATAGAATTTTAGGGGCTTCACATAAAAAGAACCCAAGCTGCGACGTTGTATGGAAAAGTCGCAGCTTGGGTTTTATGATGTTACTTGTCGGTTAACTCAACATGGCACGTCCGGTATAAAGTTGATAGTAAAACCCTTTTTCTGCCATTAAGATGTCGTGGTTGCCTTTTTCCACGACTTTCCCTTTATCGATAACCAGTATTTGATCGGCATTGTAAATCGTCGATAGGCGGTGGGCAATCACAAAAACGGTACGGCCGGTCATTAAGCGGTCCATGCCTTCTTGAATGTGGCGCTCCGTCATGGTGTCGATGGAAGAAGTGGCTTCGTCTAAAATCAGTACCGGAGGGTTGGCGATGGCGGCCCGGGCAATGGACAATAATTGCCTTTGGCCTTGACTGAGGTTGGTGCCGTCGGTTTCCAGTAGGGTTTGGTAACCTTGAGGTAACCGGTTGATAAAGTCATCTGCATTGGCAAGTTTTGCCGCATGAATGACCTCTGAATCCTCCGCATCTAAACGCCCGTAACGAATGTTCTCCATAATGGTTCCTTCAAATAAACGCGTATCTTGAAGCACTGTTCCTAAGGATCGTCGCAAAGCAGATTTTTTAATGCTGCGTACATCAAAACCGTCGTAGGCAATTTGGCCTAAATCGACATCGTAAAATCGTGTCAATAAATTGGCGACAGTGGTTTTACCGGCACCGGTGTGCCCCACCAAGGCAATTTTTTGACCGGGCTTGGCACGGAGTTGCACATTGGTAAAGACGGGTTTGTCCTCTTCATATTGAAAGCATACATTGGAGAAGCGTACATCTCCGGCTACCTTTTTATAATAAAAATGCGCATCGTCTCTACCCGGCACTTTCCATGCCCACAGCCCTGTAAAAGCATCGGTTTCTATCAGACCGTCATCCGTTTCTATGACATGGCACAGGTCTATGATGCCTTCGTCTGTCTCTGGTTCTTGTCCCATCAATTCAAAGATTCTCTCTGCTCCTGCCAGTGCGGAGAGAACGACGTTAACTTCTTGGGACACCATGGAGATGGGTTGTGAAAACTGACGGGTATATTGTAGGTACGCCGCAATGGAGCCGATATCCAAATGGCCTTTCAAAATCAGTATAGCGCCGAACATGGCGGTGGTTGCATATTGAAAATGAGATAAATTACCCATAATCGGCATAAGGATGTTTGCGTTGGAGAGGGCATAGGTCGAAGCAGCCCTCAGTTTTTCGTTATAGTCATCAAAGGTTGTTTTGACGTGCTCTTCATGACCAAAAACCTTGATCACTTTTTGCCCCGACAACATCTCTTCGATATAACCGTTTAATTGGCCAATGGCGGCTTGTTGCTCGACAAAACCTCTGGAGGATCGGGATCCGATCAATCTAATGATCCCGTACATGACAAAAATCAACAAGATGGTAATGACTGTTAAGGGTCTACTCAACCATACCATCATAATAAAGGTGCCGGTAACGGAAAAACTGATGCTGATTACATGGGGAAAGGAAACGCTGAGCATTTGCCGCAGCGTGTCGATGTCGTTGGTATAATGGCTCATGATTTCCCCGTGGGAGTGGGTATCAAAAAAACCGATGGGAAGTTTTTCCATGGCACTGAACAGATCCCGCCGAATGTGGTTTAAAACCTCGTGGGTAATTTTAACCAACATGCGACTTTGCACGTACATGATGACGGTGCTTGTCAAATGAAGGACAATCGCCAAAAGCACCAACTTGACAAGGGGCGATAAGGCGCTTAAAGTCGGTTGGGTTCCAATTAAAGGTAAAATACCGTCGTTGATGATGGGTTTGATTAAATATTGGCTATAAACGGTTAAGACCGATGAGACGATGACCATCAAAACAATTAAGAATAATTGATTACGGTAGTCTTTAAAGTAGCCCATCAGGGCAGTTACCGTCGATTTGAGATTTCTCGGTTTAGAAGGTGCTCTTTTATTCATGACAAAGACCCTCCTTGACTCTGATAAATTTTTTTATAAATATCGCTGGTCTCTAAGAGTTGCCCGTGGGTACCACTACCCGCCAACTCGCCCCTGTGGAGTAAAATAATTTGGTCGCTGTCCACGATGGATGCAATGCGTTGTGCGACGATTAGAACCGTTGTATCGGTATACATTTTCTTTAATGCCGTCTGGATTTTTGACTCTGTATTGGAGTCGATGGCAGATGTGCTGTCGTCCAATATTAAAATTTTAGGTTTCTTTAAAAGTGCCCGTGCGATGCACAGTCTTTGTTTTTGCCCACCGGATAGGTTGACACCGCCTTGACCCAATGGGGTGTCGTAGCCCTTGGGCAACTCCTGAATAAAATCGTGGATTTGTGCAACTTTGGAGACGTCGATCAATTCCTCCAAGGTGGCATCGGTATGGCCCCAACGAAGGTTTTCGGCAATGGTGCCGGAAAACAACGTGTTGTTTTGAAGCACTACGGCGATATCCTTTCGCAAATCTGCCAAAGTATAGGCTTTCAGAGGAACGCCGTCAATTGTAATCTCTCCGCGATTCACATCGTATAGTCTTGGAATTAGATGGATCAAAGTCGTTTTTGAAGAACCGGTGGCTCCGACAATGGCGACGGTGGATCCGGCTTCGATTTTCAAATTGATGTTGTTTAAAGTCGGAAGTGGGGCATCTACGTCGTATTGAAAGCACACATCTTTAAAAACAATCTCGCCTTTTCGGATGCGCTTGTTGGAGACGACGTCGATATCGGTGATATCGGGGTTTTCATTTAAAACAGTTACAACACGATCGATGGAAGCTCTGGTAATGACTAAAAATACCATTACCTGTGCAATGGACATCAGCGAGAAGACAATTTGTCCTACATAGGCAATAAAACCGATGAGTTGTCCAACCTGCATGGTTCTTGAAATAACCATGTTACCACCGAACCATAGAATAGCGACGATGGTCAGGTTCATAGTCAGCATCACCAAGGGAATGCTTAAAATGATAATATTTTCCGCCTGAATCGATCTGTTCATCAAGTCGTCGTTGGCGGTTTTAAATTTTTTCTCTTCGTAATCCTCGCGAACAAAATTTTTAATGACGCGAATATTTCTTAGATTTTCTTGCACCTTAGCGTTTAATTGATCGTATCGTCTTAAGACTTTTCCGAACAAGGGGAAAGCTTTTTTAGTGATAGAAGCAATGGCTACGATCATTGCAGGGATAAAAAGTAAAAAAACAGAAATGAGTTTGGGGCTCACCAGAGTCGCCATGATCAAAGCGGCAACAACCATGACCGGACCTCGCACCAATACCCGGATTACCATCATATAAGCTTGTTGGATATTGGTAATGTCGGTTGTCAATCGGGTGATTAAGCCGGGTATGCTGTAGTGGTCAATGTTGGAAAAGCTGAAATTTTGCACATGGTAAAAGACACCTTTTCGCAATTCGGAGGCAAAGCCGACGGCGCCTTGTGCAGCAAATTGACCGGAAAAAATGCCGCAAACCATTGCACAAAGGGCAATGAACATCATTGAAAACCCGTTTTGCAATACAAAAGACAATTGATTTTGTGCAATGCCGACATCTACAATTTTGGACATGAGAAAAGGTATTTGAACCTCCAACAAAACTTCAGCGATCATAAACAAAGGTGCTAGGATTGAAGGTAATCGATATTTTTTTGCATATTGAATAAGTTGTTTGTACATAGCGTCTCCTAATCTTCAATCTATTCTACAAAAGAAAAAAATAAATGTAAAAAGTTTTAATCTTAAATAAAGATTATGAAAATCAATTAACAGCGCCAAGCAGATAGATATTTGTCCTATTTCACGAATAATTCATGATCGTATTTATATCAGAGGTAAAAATGTTATAATTGTAACAAACCTTCTTCAGTTAAAAGATTCAAAGAGATGGGGCGTGCGCAATGAGTAAAATGGAACAAACGAGATTTTTTCAAGTCAAACCGGCGATCTATTACGGACTGAATTCTATTCAAAAACTCAGTGAATTGAATTTGGGAAGGGTCTGTATCGTCACCGATGAAGGAATGGTCAAATTCGGTTTATTGAAGATGATCACCGATGTATTGGATCAACATCAGATCCGGTACCATGTTTTTGACGATGTAGAACCGGACCCATCCACCGATATTGTCGAAAAGGGCTTATACCACATTTTGCTGGAAAAACCCGATGCTCTCATCGCTTTGGGCGGAGGCTCCGCGATTGATTCTGCAAAAGCCATCATTTATTATTGCTATCACTTTAAAGAAATTTTCATTGAGCCGGCATTGATTCAAAAGCCGATCTTTATCGCTTTGCCGACCACAGCGGGCACCGGTTCGGAAGTGACAAATTATGCAGTGATTACAGATAAAAATAACAATGCAAAAATTGCTCTCTCCGATACGTTGATGATGCCCGACATCGCTATTTTAGATCCAAAATTAATAGAAAGCGTGCCCGCAGGTGCTACCGCCGCAACGGGTATGGACGTACTGACCCACGGCTATGAAGCGTACGTTTCTACAGAAAACAATCCCTTCTCCAGGGCTTACGCCATCAAAGCCATTGAATTGGTGTTCAAGAATTTGTATGATTCCTTTGCGGACGGTTCCGATATCCATGCTAAAGCCAACATGCAAATTGCATCTTGTATGGCGGGTATAGCCTTTAACTCTGCAGGTTTAGGCATCACCCACAGCATCGCCCATGCCATAGGTGCCCGATGGCACTTGCCCCACGGTTTTGCCAATGCCATTGTATTGCCTTACGTCATTGCTTTTAACGGTAATTGCCCCAGGGCAACGCACTTTCATGGTCGAATCCTAGACGCGATGCAAATCGGTTTTAAACCGGATCACGCCACAGCAAAATTATTGGCAGATGTGAAGGCATTAAAAAGACAACTTCAATTGCCCGCGTGTTTAAAAGAACACGGTATTGTAGAGGAAGAGTATCTAGCCTCTAAAGAAAAAATTGTCCAACAAGCCATGAAAGATGTCTGCACAACGACAACACCCTTGCCCCCAACCTTGGAAGAAATGAATAAGCTGTTCGATGACGTGTACTACGGGTGTTAAACAAAAAGTCATGACACGAAATATAATCACAAAAATTCAAACTTCGGTTTATTCCGGAGTTTTTTTATGACCCTACGGATGAAAAAACATCTGCCTTTTGATATGATGATTTAAAACGACTAAGGTGTAGGCACAAATGGACATTAACGACTTTACAAAAAAATACGGCATTGTTCTAAACCGACAACAAAGAGAAGCGGTGGAGAGAACCGAGTGTGCAACGTTGTTGTTGGCAGTTCCGGGAAGTGGAAAAACGACGGTTATTTTGTGTCGTATCGCTTATTTGATATTGGCTCAAAACCTAGCGCCCTCCCGAATTTTAACCTTAACCTTTTCCAAGGCAGGTACCCGGGAGCTAGAACGGCGCTACGCATCGCTTTTCGGCTTGGAGAGACATCCCATGCCGCGATTTTCCACCATTCACGCTTTTGCATTGAAGGTTATCAGAACCTACGAGGGGCACGTTCATCGACAGCCCCATCGCGTGTTGGCGAACTCCGGGAAATTGCTCCTAACTTTGTATAAAAACATGTACGGCGGCAAGAGTATGTCCTTAGAAAACGATTTGTCCGACATTGCCACCGCAATTACTTATGCGGTTAACAATCTATTGACCGATGAGGAAATCAAAAAAATAGATTTGGGAGAGATACACTTTCAATCCATCTACAATGCTTACCAGGACTATAAGAAAAAGCACGACATGATAGATTTTGATGATATGTTGGTATTAGCTTATCGTTACTTAGTGCAAAATCCGGGATTGTTGCGTGCCTTTCAAAAGCAATACCGCTATATTCATATCGATGAAGCACAGGATACGTCTAAACTGCAATTTAAAATTTTAGATTTATTGGCAGAAAATAGCCAACAACTCTTTATGGTTGGAGATGAGGATCAAAGCATCTATGCCTTTAGAGGAGCCCATCCGAAAGCGTTGCTCAACTTTAAAAAACAATACCCCGAGGGTCGGGTGTTGTTGATGGAAACAAACTACCGAAGCAACAAACAAATTATCGAAGTGGCGAATCGCTTCATCGTCCATAACAAAGACCGTTATGTAAAAAAAATGGTCGGGGTTAGGGGCACGGGGTTGCCGGTGGTCCATCATGTTTTCAACAACAGCAAAGCACAGTACCGTTATTTATTAAATGCCATTCAATTGGAAAGCAAGGAAATAGCCATTCTTTATCGCAACAACGAATCCGCCATCCCTCTTATCGATTTGTTTGAAAGAAAAGGAATTCCCTATCAAACGAGAGAACACCACCCCTTGTTCTTCAGTCATTACTTATTAAGAGACTTTAATTTGTTTTATCATTTCGCAAAAAACCCGTCGGATCTTAAAGCATTTCAACAATTGTATTTTAAAATAGGATGTAAAATGTCCAAAGATCAAGCCATGGCTGTTTCGTACCATCACATGGATGGTAGTGATGTGTGGTCGACCATCGAAGGTTTGGAGTCTTTGCCGTCTTGGCTCAAAGACAAAATGAGAGATAAAAAAACAGCTTTTGAAAAATTTGCAGATACAAAAGCAAAAAATGCCATCGATTTCTTCTTATATGAATTGGACTACGCCAACTATTTGGAGTACCGCGTCAAAAAAGGCCTGTGGGATGAGAATATCCGCAAAAAAACAAACGTCCTTCGCTTTATTGCTGAAAACGAAAAAACCATTGAAGACTTTTTAGAACGTTTAACGACTTTAAAAAGAAAAATTGAAGGACTGGAGCCCGATCATCAAAACCAAGCCGGTGTGATATTGTCGACGATTCACTCCGCTAAGGGTCTGGAATACGAAAAGGTGTTTTTAATCGACTTATCCGACGGCGAGTTTCCCTCTCAAAGATCCTTGGATGAAAGAGAAGAAAATCCCGATCTTTTGGAAGAGGAAGCACGGCTTTTTTATGTCGGTATGACACGGGCCAAAGAAGAGCTTGAATTACTCAGCATCAAATCAACCTTTTCAAACAAGGTACCGTTGTTTATTCAAAGATCTTTAGAAAATAAACCGAAAAAAATAATATCAAACATCAAAAACCGATTAGCTCCAAGAAAAAAACAATGCTATCAAAGCACAAAAATTTCGTGGAAGGTTGGCGATGCATTGCAACACAAACGTTTTGGAAAAGGCATCGTGAAACAAATCAATGCTGCGGTTGCTACCGTATCCTTTCAAGAAAAAATACGGAAACTGGACCTAATGATATGCGAAGAAAACCAATTGATCGAAAAACTGAAGGAGACCCAATGAACTTAAAAGGAATACTGATTACCGATAATCCGGGAAACCCACAACATATACAAAGCATTTCAAAGCTCATGCTAAAAGAAAAGCCCCAAACTATTTTATTGATATCCAGAGGAGGTGATATTTTCAACGATGGCATCTCTTTAAACTACGCATTGAAAACTGTAGGGGAAACATTAGAAAGCGATGGTCGAAAAACCTTTACCGCGCCGACGGATATGGAACTCCTCGGTCATTTACGCTATCGATTGACTGAAGATCATCACGAATTTATCGCCGTTAATGACCGCATCGCAGAGGAGTACGGTGTGAGTAGAAGGTTGGACCAGCTTTACGCCTCTTTGATGAAAGACATTCAAAAATACCATCCGGATTTTAAAATGGTAGAGTTAAAAATATCAGGACAAAATCCCTTAGAGCACTATGCAATCGGTACGACCGTTCGTCGAGCCATTGAATCCGGCGATCAATCTGTTTGGATCATAGCTGAAAGTTATACGGATCAGCCACTACCACAGTTCAAGGGGCTATTGGAAGAAAATAAGTTTGAGGCGTTCTTGAATCTCATCATTGAAAAGAAAAATCCTGATCTTAACTTTGCCATCAAGGGCATCTTGATGGCGTTGGGTGCAACCGATGCTGTTCAGGTTCAAACGACCTCATTAATCCAAGATCCTCAATCTTTTTGTATAACCTATCGGTATGACTTAGAAAGCGACAGCACAACAGAAAGTGGATTGCTAAAAAAGATTAAAGAACAATACGATTACTCTTCAAATCGCAATGAGCATCAAAATATTTATTTAAACTTAGCATGGCAAACACTGGAAAAAATAATCAAATCCAAAAGACGTTTGTTCCTCAATGACTATTTAGAAGATAAAAGTAAGGAAGATCAAGAAAAACTGGTGGAAATTCAAAAAGGAATATTCGTGACTCTCTATGAGTACGGTGAATTAAGGGGATGTATGGGTACCTTGTATCCTGTTACGGAGAACCTAGGAGAAGAAATCATTCGCAATACCATAGAATCCGCATTAAACGATACTCGTTTTACACCTATAGAAGAAAAAGATCTTTCTAACCTGGAAATCGTCATCGATATTATCGATGAAATTGTACCCTTACAGGATTTAACCCAAATAGATCCCAAACGTTTTGGACTCATCGCAGAACAGGGCTTGAGTAAAGGCATCCTATTGCCGGATCTTGGTGGGATCGACACAGCCGAACAACAAATCAACCATGTCTGTCGGGTAGGTGGCATACTCAAAGAAAACCAAGATATAGAGCCCATTTACTACAGTCTTTTGAAGACTATTAAAATAAAGTAAAATAAAATTAAAAAAGTGCTTGACAAAAGGCTGGTACATCCTATAATATAAATGCGTTGTCAAAAAAGACAAAACAAGTATAAAATAAAAAAACAAAAAAAGACTTGACAATTAAACCAAAGCATTTTATACTTAAGAAGTTCACCCATTGTGGTGGGCATGAGGTCATAGAAAAGAGAATAGTACCATAAAACCAAGTTAATTCAAGAAGTGAGCGAACACTTCTAAAACAAACGAACCAGAACTTTGAGCTTAACAGCTTAAGATACAAACTTTATTTATTGAGAGTTTGATCCTGGCTCAGGATGAACGCTGGCGGTATGCTTAACACATGCAAGTCGAACGATGAAATTTCACTGAACCTTCGGGTGACGTGA
>LSQX01213513.1_pt2 | contig 21331 bp, 19 predicted proteins | sample 654561 | NCBI WGS metagenome assembly LSQX01 (sample SAMN04489861, study PRJNA283612) | anaerobic digester metagenome | isolation source: 4 biogas reactors fed with cattle manure at either 37C or 55C with and... | place: Denmark: Kongens Lyngby | collected 2014 | reverse complement strand
ATCGATTGCCCGCCATCGCTGGGGCTGCTCACTGTGAATGTTTTGACTGCGGCTCAGTATGTGATACTGCCGATTCAGTGTGAATACTATGCACTAGAAGGCATAAGCCAATTGCTAAAGACAGTTGAGTTGGTAAATCAGCATCTAAACCCGGGTCTGGAAGTTGCAAAAGTTCTGCTGACGATGTTCGATTATCGAACGAATCTATCTCAACAGGTGGTAGATGAGGTGAGAAGGTTCTTTGGTGAGCGAGTATCCCCGGTGCTTGTGCCTAGAAATGTAAGATTAAGCGAGGCTCCCAGTCACGGGCAGCCAATATTGACCTATGACCCCAAATCTAAAGGGGCGGAAGCGTATATGAAGTTTGCTGCGGAGGTTGCTACCTTTGGAAAAGAAAGGTCTCGGTAAAGGATTGGGAGCCTTGATCCCGATGGCGGACAAGGAAGTGAACTCGGGTGCGGTATCAGAGGTGGATTTGGAGCGAATTAGCGCGAATCCATATCAGCCTCGCAAAGATTTCGACGATGAGAAATTCCGAGAGTTAGTCAACTCGGTTCGGGTTCACGGGGTTCTTCAACCGGTAGTTGTCCGCTCCAAGGGAGAAGGCAACTATGAACTGGTAGCCGGTGAACGACGCCTCAGAGCAGCAAAAGCCGCTGGTTTGTCGAGAATACCGGTAGTGGTGCGGGAGCTTACAAATGAGCAAAGTTTACAGGTAGCGCTCGTCGAAAACCTCCAAAGAGAAGATATAAACTCAATTGATGCGGCATTGGCTTATAAACGCTTAACTGAGGAGTTTAAGCTGTCACAGGAAGACCTCGCGTTCGCTGTTGGAAAGAGCCGGTCAACGGTGGCTAATACAATGAGACTGCTCGGCCTGCCGGATGCTGTGAAAACTGCTCTCAAAAAGGGTAGGATAGCGGAGGGGCATGCAAGGGCGATCCTTTCAATTGAAGGCGACCCGGACAGGGTGGAGCTATGCAAGCGAATCGCCGACGCGGGTCTGTCTGTCAGGGATGCCGAACTGTTAGCTAGGGAATGGAACAGAGATGTCGACAAGCAGAGCGAAAATGTTTCACGTGAAACATTACTCGCGGACCAGGATCCGAATTTGCTGGAAGCCGAAGCACAGCTTCGCCGGTTGTATGGAACCAAGGTGTCGATTATGCAGGGCAAGGATCGAGGTCGGATTGTGATGGAATACTACTCCGATGATGATCTCGAACGCCTGTTAATTATGTTGTGTGGGAAGACTTAGGTTTTGAGGTCTCATCGACCGGTGTTTGGTTGTCATCCGCTTGATCATTCCTGAGCTGTGGAATTAACTCCAGCATCAGCACGCGAATGGTTGCGCCTACTGGCACCGCAAGTATCATCCCTGTAATGCCCATCAAGGACCCACCCACCATTAAGGCAAGAATACTCCAGGGTAAGCTCAGCCCTACGGATCCGCCTAATATCCGAGGAGCAATAAAGTTGTCAAACAAGACGTTGTTTTGCAGGGTCATGGCGATGAGTACAGCAATGACGTATCCGGCGGATGGATTGGCTGCATACGCCACAATTCCGGTAGAGAGCATAATAATCATTGAGCCGATATAAGGTATCGGCGAGACCAGCCCTGCAATCAAACCTAGAACCAGCGAGTATGGCATCCGGAAAATAAGTGCGAGAATTAGTGCTGTAACTGCCCCGTATAACACAGCTACTACTATCGCTCCTCTCACGTATGAGTTGAGAACCGATGCTATGGTATCAATGATCCCGATCATGCGCTCTTTGTGCGCCTTCGGCAACAGGCGATAAAATGCAGCACACTGCGAATTCCAGTTGATAAGCAGCCAAACGGTCACCAGTGGAACTATGACAAGCCAGGTCACCTTGCTTGCTACGGAAAGGACAAAGCGGCTTACAATGGTGAGGGCAGAGGTCGAAAATATGTGGATTTGATCCGGAAATTGCCGTAAAAGCTCCGATGCTGAAGTTGGAAGGCTGACTCGTTTCAAAATAGTTGCCTGGCTAGCTAGAAAGTGGTCGACACCTTTTTCGAGTGATCTAGCGTATTGTGGCATGTTTCGTGCCAAATCTGCACCTTGTGAGACTAGTTGGGGAACAAGTAGGAATACAACGGCGGCGAAAACGGCTACAAACAGCGTGCTGGTTAGTATCACAGCCATCAGGCGAGACAGACCTTTATTTTCCAAACGAACCAACAGCGGATTCAGTAAAAATGCAATAAATAAAGCAAGAAGGAACGGTCCCAATGACGAAATAATAGGGCTGAAAAGCCATTGCAAGTGCTCTACAAGCAGGTATCCAGCCAACAAGCCCACCAATATCCCAGCCCATCCGGTTACACGTCGCCAACTCTTCTCCGTCATTTGCGTTTCATCCTTTCCGTGTTATCCTCTTATCGCTTACGACGATATAACTCTCCTCATACACATAAACTAACACACAATGGCAAGACGAAATGGCTAAAAGATATAGACACATGTCTACATGCGTTCGTTATTCTAAATTACGTTTTGTTCTGCATAAAAGATTCGCTAAAACCTCTGTGTTTCCTGCACAACCATTTGACCTGAACTTTCCTACGCAATACCATGTTACTATGCCAACAGTTGCTTATTGCACGCTTGGGTGTAAAGTCAACCAATATGAGACCGAGAAGATCCGCCAGGCGCTGGAGCAAGCCGGATTTACTACCGTGCCGTTCAACACCCCTGCGGATATCTATCTTGTTAACACCTGCTCAGTTACCGCTGTAGCCGATAGCAAGTCACGCTCAGCCATTCGAAGGGCTTTGAAGTTGAATCCGTCAGCAGTAGTTTTTGTAACTGGATGTTATGCCGAGTTGGAGCCTGATTTTATTCGTAACGCACTTGGCATAAATCATATTATCTCTAACCTCGATAAAGAAACTGCTGCACAGAAGATTATTGCACAGTTTAATACAGATAGTTCGGTACAGTCTATTGTCTGTGCGACTGAAAAGCCAGTTCCGCAGTTGCGTATCAGGACTCGAGCTGTCGTCAAGGTCCAGGATGGTTGTGACCAATTCTGTTCGTACTGTATAATCCCGCACGCTCGAAGCATCAAGTCCTCCAGATGCATAGCCGATGTGGAGCAGGAAATCCGGAGCCTGGCGACATTCGGCTATAAAGAGGTTGTGTTAACAGGGATACGTCTGGGTAGTTATGAATCGGATGATTCCCAAGTGGACGGTTCCAAATATCACGCTCAAAAAAAGCTGCCCGATCTGATCACCGCGGTGGCGGAAATTGACGGTATCGAGCGAATACGTCTCAGTTCGATAGAGCCGTGGGAGGTTGATGAGGCTCTGTTGGAAGCGATGAAGTCGGCGAAAGTGTGTCGCCATCTGCATATCCCGTTGCAGAGTGGTGATGATGAGGTGTTGAAATTGATGAATCGGCCCTACACAGCCGAGCAATATCGTCAAACGGTCGATGCCGTCAGGTCTCAGATTCCCGACATAGGGATCACTACCGATGTTATTGTCGGATTTCCCGGCGAATCAGAACGTGCGTTCGGCAATACGTGCGCGCTTATCGAGGATATCGGATTCTCCCGGATTCACGTATTTCGATATTCTCCTCGTGAAAGGACGCCTGCGGCCACAATGCCCGGCCAGGTGCATGCGGAAGAAAAAAAGCAGAGAGCCGAGAAACTTATCTCAATTGGCATAGACGGACAACGCCGGTTTGCCAAATCGCTTATTGGTAAATCAGCCAGTGTTCTGGTCGAAAGACAGGTGTCGGGGTCTAATCATCTTGCCGGCTTTACCGATAATTATGTCGAAACCCGTTTTCCCGGGGATATCAGCCTGCGTGGGCAGGTGGTTTCGGTGAAGATCGTGGCAGTCGATCAGAACTGTGCAATAGCAACGATGCAATGAAGGGGGTCAAATACAATGGACGACTGCATTTTCTGTAAGATCGCCGCCGGAACCATAGGAACACTTGCTTATGAGGACGATGAGGTGGCGGCGTTTGATGATCTCAATCCACAAGCGCCGGTTCACGTTTTAATTGTTCCCAAAAAGCACATCACACGCATTTCGGATGTGACCGATGGCCCCGATGCCTGTTTAATGGGCAAAATTCTTGTAGTTGCCAATCGGATCGCGGCTGAGCGGGGAATATCGGCAGATGGCTACCGGATCGTGATTAATTGCAACGAAGGCGCCGGCCAATCGGTATGGCATGTGCATTTTCACTTGCTAGGCGGCCGTCAGATGGGTTGGCCACCGGGTTAGCAGGGTGAATCGTGGATGAAAACTTGACACTATGGTGGCACAACGGGTATAATTCTGTTAGACGCAAAAGTAGGCAACAAGCAACGTATGTGGACCAGCGGATTTGGCGAAATAGTTGCTGCACTTAACTCAATCGCTTGAAGATAGTATAGCAGCGTTGCCAATCCTCTCCCGACACTGACGCGGTGCTACCTGCCCGATACTGTCGATGGAGGAGGGATCATGGTTGGCACAGGTTCAAGTAAAACCTAATGAAAGTTTGGACAGCGCTCTGAAGCGATTCAAAAAAGCGCTTCAGCAGACCGGTGTTCTGAAAGAAGCTCGTGAGCACGAACACTACGAGAAGCCGAGCGACAAAAGGCGAAAAGCCGAGGCCGCACGGCGCCGGAAAATGCGAAGAGCATAAAGTCCATGAGCGGACCTATGTCGTTAATTGAACAGCTTCTGCAAGATCAGAAGTTGGCTATGAAATCTAAGGATGAGTTGAGACTGGCAACCATCCGGCTTCTGCGATCATCGGTGAGCTACGCCCAAATTAATAAAGGCGAAAAGCTCACCGATGATGAAGTTTTAGAGGTGCTTTCTCGCGAGGCCAAGCGGCGCAGGGAGGCTATAGATGCCGCTGCTTCCGGGCAAAGATATGACATTGTCGAAAAAGAGCGGGCGGAGCTGGAAGTGATCAATTCCTATCTGCCCAAGCAACTTGATGAGGCTGAAATAGAAGCTATTGCACGCGAAATTGCGGCACAGGTCGATGCTGTCGAGCTTAAAGATCGAGGCAAGGTTATGGGGCCGTTGATGCAGAAAATTCGCGGTAGGGCGGATGGTAAAGTTGCAGGCCAGGTAGTCGAGAGGATATTGCGAGGCTGAGGCCAGCGTATCGGACAGGCGTCCATACCATCTGGGCAGCCCGCCTGCCCCTTGGCTTTTCTAAATGAAACCCTTTATGCCCCTAATTATCCGACGCGCAAAAAAGAATTCCGATAAAAACGCGCGACCTAGAAGAGTAGACCTCAAAAGGGCAGGACTCGCCTTTATCACAATCGCCATCTTGTCTGTTCTGCTGTCGATACATATGCTGCCCAGCAGGATAGATCTCAAAGTTGGAGATGTCTCGGCTGACGAAATCATTGCTCCGAAGGCGGCGAAATACGTTGATTCCACTGAAACAAGGCTACGGAAAACGAAAGCTGCGGCCAGCGTAGGAAAGGCCTACGATATTTTGCCCGGCGCCGAAGATCAGGCCGTAGCAACCCTGCAGACTATTTTTTCCACCATCGAATTTGTGCGACAAAATCATACCTCTCAATCGGCAGAGGCACAACTGGCAATAGTGCGTGACCGAATGGGAGCTGCACTGGGAGCGCGCATACCTGACTCCACATTGCTATCATTGCTTGCCATAGATGCCGCCTCTTTGCGCCAGATAGAAGATGAATCCCTAAAAATCGTTAGCGCTGCAATGACCAAGGAGATCAAGGATCATCCATCTGATGTTCGAAGTGCGCAAAATTCCGCGTCTGCCGCAGCTAGAATGCTGATTTCCGACCCGCAGAAAGCAAGCCTGACAAGCCAGCTTGTTAGCGACTCGATCAAACCCAACCGAATCTACAATCCAATGCGCACCATCGATTTGCAGGAGGCTGCGCAGGCTCGAGTGCGGCCACACTACCGGCTTATTGCCCGCGGCGAGGTGATTTTGGCCAGGGGTGAACCCGTCCTGGAGGAGCATCTGGAGAAACTTCAGGCGTTGGGCTTGCGTAATCCGCAGATCGACTATGGCACGGTCAGCTCTCTGACTGCGCTTGTTATGCTTGCGGTATTGTTGGTCGGCGCATATCTGGCAAGATATTACCCGGAAGTATATCACAACACAAAAGCTCTGCTGCTGCTTGCGCTTCTAGCTGTGATCGGCACCCTTGCGCTGCGCATCAGCGGCAGTATGTTGGGTATCAATCTTACCCTCGATCAGGTAGGATATCTGGGCGTGCTTTGGGTAGTAACGGTAGGCATGCTTGTTAGCGCATTAGTCAACCCGCAGGTTTCGGTGGTGATCGCGGCTTTGCTGTCGATCGTATTGTCACTAATGCTCAATGGAGAACTGCGCTTTGCCGTCAGCGGATTTATGACGGCGATAGTCGGTATTTTGGGCGTAGCCGACATCAGGGATCGCACGCATCTCGCACGCGCGGTCGGTATGCTGGCCGGGGCAGGGGTGGTATTAGTCTGGGTCACAGGCGGGCTTGCCAACGATTCTTATTACAATATACGCATGGGCACGGTATGGGCGGGGTTGATCGTGCCGATAGGAGCGGGCGCGGTCTTTCTGATTGGCACGGTTCCTCTGGAAAGACTCTTTGGGCTGACCACTCATCTTTCCCTGCTCGAACTCGCCGATACAAATAAACCACTGCTGAGAAGGCTGGTGATGGAAGCCCCGGGGACCTATACGCACAGCATAGCTGTCGGACATCTGGCAGAGGCTGCAGCGGAGGCTATCGGAGCGGATTCGCTGATGGCCAGGGTAGCGTCATATTATCACGATATAGGCAAGATCCGAAGGCCGCACTTCTTTGTGGAAAATCAGAATTTAGAGAATGTGCACGACCGCATTAATCCCACGCTGTCCGCCCTTGTGATAACCTCACATATAAAAGACGGGGTCGATATCGCCCGCGAATATAAACTGCCCAGGGTTGTTATAGAGGTTATCAGCCAGCATCACGGCACATCCCTTGTTCAGTATTTCTATGAACAGGCGATTGGCGTCCAGGATTCTGCCAGCGGATTGGAGAGCCAGTTCCGATATAATGGCCCTAAGCCCAAATCTAAGGAAGCGGCATTGATAATGCTTGCGGATTCGGCGGAGGCGGCTTCCAGGGCGATGTCGAAGCCTACCAGGGCTACTATAGAGTTGATTGTGAACAAAGTTGTGGCCGAAAAGCTTCGTGACGGGCAGCTCGACGAGTCGGATTTGACGTTTAAGGAAGTGAGCAAGATCGCTGAGGCGTTCACAAAGGCCCTCACCGGCACACTGCACGCCCGCATTGATTATGCCGAAGTACTGGACAGGAAAACGAGCAATGGAGATTCTGATTCAAAACCAGCAGCCGGCAAGGGTGAAAATCACCAGGCTGAGGAACAGCGCTCTCAAAGTGCTGCAAGCTGAGAATTGCAGTGACAGCGCTGAGGTCAGCGTCTTGCTAACAGACGACGAGACCATTAAAATACTCAATAGGGAATATCGTGACATCGACGACTCGACCGATGTGCTGTCCTTTTCGCAGCACGAAGGGGCCGATGAGTTTTGTGGCGTTCAAGATGAGAATCTTTTGGGGGATATAGTTATTTCGGTGGAAACTGCAAAACGCCAGGCCAAAGAACGGGGAGTTGATCTTTGCGATGAGCTTGATATGTTGCTGGTGCATGGGCTGCTGCATTTGCTGGGATATGACCACGACGAACAAAAACAGGAGGAGTTAATGTTCGCCCGGCAAACGGAGTTGATACGGCAGATAGAGTTGGCGGACAAAAAGATATTAAGGACTGGCGATTAAGGAATGCGTTTTCTTCGTAACCCTATGAACGGGTTTAAATATGCGGTTGAAGGGGTGGTGCACGTTTTCCGCACACAGCGACACATGCGCTTCCACTTCCTTACGATGGTGTTGGTGCTGGTGGTAAGCCTTGTGTTCAAGCTGAAGCGCGAAGAAGTGGTCGTGCTTTTGTTTACTATAACGCTGGTGCTTGCGGCAGAGATGTTTAATACGGCGATTGAGGCGGTGGTCGATCTGGTGACGCAAACCTATCATCCGCTGGCCAAGTTCGCCAAAGATATTGCGTCCGGCGCGGTGCTTATCACTGCGATCAACGCGCTGGCTATAGGATTTTTGCTTTTTCCGGGGGGCGCAAGGCTCAATTTGCTGAGCGAAGAGGTGGGATTGCATACCCCGAAATGGTCAACGGTCGGCTCAGTTGCGTTTTTGTTGCTGGGTATAATGGTTCTTATGTGGAAAGTGGCGGGTAGAAAGGGCAAACTGTTGAAGGGTGGGGTGGTCAGCGGCCATTCCGCCGTTGGATTCTTTCTCGCGACTACTATTTTGTTCATGTCGGACAGGATGGCGATAGGGATTTTGGCGTTTATGCTTGCGGTGCTGGTTGCGCAGAGTCGGGTGGAAGGCGGCATACATACGCTTGCCGAAGTTGTGCTCGGAGCTTTGCTGGCGACCGGGGTGGCTTGCATTGTCTACGGTGTTTTATCGCCCGTGTTCCCGTTATAGGAGAGAGGTGAAGTTGGGCTAGTGGAAACCGACCCAAACCGTATTTTCACAGGATTAATTTTGATTGTGGCGCTGGTGATGCTCAACGCGTTCTTCGCAGCGGCTGAGATGGCGCTTGTTTCTGTAAGAAGAACTCGAATCAAACAGTTGGTGGAGGAGGGGGACGCGCGCGCGGTTACGGTCCTGCAGTTGCTGGAGCGCCCTACGAGCTTTATGGCCACCGTGCAAATCGGGCTGACGCTGGTCGGATTTATGGCCTCTGCGTTTACTGCTGTCAGCATTGCCGAGCCGATTGCGATTATTCTGCACACATCAAGATCGATGGTAATCTTCGTGGGCACCGTTCTTCTAAGCTTGTTTACCCTCGTATTCGGCGAAATTGCTCCGAAATCTTTGGCAATTCAACGTGCCGAAAAGCTGTCTCTGGCGTTCGGCGGCACGGTGAAGTTTATGTCGATTGTGGCCCTGCCTGCGGTGAAACTGGTCAGCTATCTGAGCGATATTGTAGTTCGGCCGTTCGGGGTCCAGGCTCGCTTTACAAGTCCGACTCTTACGGAGGAAGAGCTGAAAATGCTGGTGGAGGCGGGCGAGGAAGAAGGCGTCATCGAAGAGGAAGAAAAAGAAATGATTCATTCCATCTTCGACTTCACCGATACGGTGGCAAGGCAGGTGATGGTTCCGAGGACCGATATGGATGCCGCGCCGGTGACAAGCACCCTCGATGAACTTCTGGATATCATCACGGAAACCGGCCATTCGCGCATACCCATCTATGAGGATAACGTTGACAGCGTAATAGGGGTTGTCCACGCCAAGGACCTGCTTTGCGTGCTGCGGCAGGATAAGCATGTCTTCAATATCAGGGAAGTAATGCGGGCGGCTTATTTCATTCCGGAGACAAAGGACGTAGACGAACTGCTCGCGGATTTCAAAAAAAGCAATGTGCACATGGCTATTGTGCGGGACGAATATGGCGGCACGGCAGGGCTGGTCACGATAGAGGACCTGCTGGAGGAAATCGTCGGAGAGATTCGAGATGAATACGATCAGGAAGAGCCGCTTATAGACGTCGAAGACATCGACCATGCTCTGGTCAGCGCGCGTATGAGCATTGATGACCTCAACGAGCAGATGAATATCGATATTCCGGAGAGCGAAGAATTCGAAACTATCGGAGGGTTCGTATTCGATTTATTCGGCAGACAGCCCGATGAAGGGGAAGTGATAAGCTGGAGCAACCTCGATTTTGTCGTCAACAGCCTCGAAGGCGGCAGCTTGAATCGAATTCAGGTTATCCGCACCGACAGACCCACAATCGAGGAAGAGATAAACAGCTCTAACGGCAAACCCTCGAAGGACAACGGCTCAAAGACGAAATAAATACAATTACGGCCGGCTTTTGCCACCGGCCACTCATTATAAGAATTCACCGTTGCGCAGTCTGGACTCCCGTAGTCGTCCGGGGACCTGTTTTCGACATATCAATCTGCCGGAAACCCAGATCGAACGCCGGGGAACCCGGTTTTAGCCTGAAGTCATCTTTTTCCGGATCAACGAACATAGGATCGGCGACGATACTATTCCGATCGTGGCCTCGTTTCCGCCATTCCTCCAGGCTGGCGTTGCCAAATGTGATGGGTTGACCGGAGGCGTTATGGTAGATGTTGTAGTCCATTATATATTTGTCGTCGTCCCAGTTCCCGCTCATCAGCCCGCCTTCTTTGTAGTAGATGATATTGCGCTCAAACGTAAACCCCCGGTGATCCTCGGCTCGCGTTTTCTGAAGTTGATATATCTTTGCGCAGGCGAATATATTGTTGGTTACGGTGTTATTTTTGCCGTAGTGCTGATGAAAGCCGCCGGTTTTGGTGCGATAGACTACGTTATTCTCGATCAGTATGTCGCTGCTGCCCTCATCGGTGTAGATCCCCCAGCCTCCATAGCCGGAGCAATCGCAGTCGTGAATCAGATTATGGCGCAGCACTGTGCCCGGGGAGACGCCGAGGGTGTAGATGCCTCCGAGGTCGCTGAGCAGCCCGCGGCCTATGTGGTGGATATGATTATTGGCTATCAGGTTATCGACCGCCTCGCTTTTGGCATAACCCCAACTCCATCCCGCTGAGACTCCCGTGTAATATAACTCCGCTATTTCGTTGTTGATCACCTTATTGTGAGGGCTTTCCGCGACCCAGATGCCGACCGCGCTTGCAAATATCTTGCCACCGTCAATGATTTTATTATCCGAAACGGTCGTATATCGAGACCCGGCTTGTATCTTGACTCCGCCTGCGCCCATATCTCTGATGAGACAGCTTTGAATGGCGCAGCCAGAGCAGCCCGCGCCGAATTCCACGGCAGAGTTGCCGATTTCCGAGATCTCGCAATGATTTATTTCGCAGTTGCGGGCGTGGGCATAAGTGATCGCTGCCGGAACCTCATAAGCTGCCTGCACCGATCCTGCGCTTGTATCGGGCAGAATATGTTGAGTGTGCGCAAATTTCAGGTTGCGGAAGCGCACATGTTCGATGGGCTGAGAAACATCCCCGGCCAGTCGAATCGTGGTATCCAGAACCGGAGCTATAAACTCGGCCTCCCGCCAGTCTTCTTTGGGCTTCGGATAGTAGTAGAGCCTGCCCGCCGAACGATCCAGATACCATTGGCCGGGCGTGTCCAGCGCCTCGAAGACGTTTTCCAAAATATAGCGCGCGAAATTACGTCGATTATGTTCACGAGCGAGCCAGAACCGGCTGGGTTTTGTGAAATGCGCCGTATTGGTTGCCTCATCGATGGACCTTATCGGCAGCCGCGAATCCACCCACAAATTGAACGTTCGTACGTCTACATCACAAAGATTTTGCCAATCCGCGTTGATTTCACCCTGGTTAAATACGAATTGATCCTGTCCGTCCTGCCATTTGTCCCCTATGGGCGCGGATTTTATGCTGTAAAACCCCTGCTTGGGCAGACGGGTCCTCGGGGCGCGCCTGCCGTCTACGAAAAGCTGATCGGGATTCCAGTTGTCTGTCTTAACCGTCGGCGCGTTGGCAGCGATCACGTTATGCCCGTTTGCCTTGGCGGGCGCAAAGCCGGTGATCTGCCTGCCTCCGCTGATAATCACGCGCTCTACGCCCGCGGATGTTGAATATGCCTGGTAGGTTATCGGACATGCGGATGTGCCGGAGTCTGGCGCGGTTAATTCAAAGGTTTTACTGAGAAAGTAGCTGCCCTTACGTATAGAGACAATCAACGGGTGCTTGAGGCCGCTTTGTTCGGATTTGATGCGCCGAATAGCGTCCCTTGCGCCCTCCAGCGTAGCCAGCGGGCCATCTGTACCGGTTTTATTTGGACAATCCAGCCTGCCGCTCCAGCTATCATTGCCATTTGTTGCCACGTAAAGCCTGTCTGCGCTTTGGGCGTGCGCCGCGTGTGAGGTAAACGAGATTATCAGCGCCAACCCAATACAATGCCATAGCGACATTCGCTGCCTCCTCAGTTTATACGCTCTGCCTGGCGATTTCCCGGCCTCGATCTATGAAATATCGCATAGTCTCATAGTTAATGGTCGGCGGTTCCGAGTGATCAGTGTGCAGAATATAGCCGCCGCCGCCTTTTATTACAGGCGGAATCTTCTTTTGCAGTTCGGCGTCAATCTGCGCGAAATCGTTGGATATCAGGGCGCGGACGTCTATGCCGCCGAAGAACGCTATTTTATCCCCGAAGCGGTTGAACAGGGTGGGGAGGTCCATCCCCGCCTTGACCTCCATTGCCTGCAGGCAGTCCATTCCTGCCTCGATCAGCCCCGGCACCAGCGGCTCCACATAACCGCACGAGTGCACGATCACCTTGCAGCCCATCGAATGGGCAAAATCAAAGAGCTTCTTGTGGCCGGGCTGAATTATCTGTTCATACATCGCAGGGGACATAAAAGGCCGGTTTTTGAAGCCCATATCCTCATAAAAGAACAAACCGTCCGGTTTGCCCTCCTCGGCAAATAGCGTTTCGAGGTGTTTGATGGTCAAATCCGCATAGACATCGACCATATCCTTCACCCAGTCGGGGTCCAACGCCATGCCCATCAGCATATATTCGTGACCGCAGAGTGGGTGAATCTGCTCAAACGGAGCCACTCCTCCCCAACAAAAATACCGATCTCTGCTTGATGCGAACTGCTTATCGCCTCTGTACCATTCCGGATTTATTCTGCGTCGGTCAAATTCGATGAGGCGCGGGCGGGCGTGTTCCTCCCAACTCTTCCTGTCTTTAACCAGAAAGTCTATGTGTTCAGGGGTGGAATCGTGCAATTTATGCCTGCGCAGCTTCGCTCCGTTGCCGTCCAGGTGCAGAATCGTCTCCTCGGTTTCCTCAATTACGACCGGTTGGAAATCGAGATCAACCACACAGTTGAGCCAGCCCGCCTGCCGCAAATCCTGGCCGAAGTGTTCCGCTATGTCCTCTTCGGGCGCAATGTGTCCCTCCTGAACCCATCTCTGAACAGTCGCCCCCCAGGGGGTGATAGAGATGGGAAGCATATCTACGGGTTTTCTGTCTAATGCCGCCTGCATTCGCTCCTGGCTGGTCATCTGCATTCGGGTTCCTCCATATATCAGACTCCAATAGGATATTCCGACACGCTGACTCGTCTAACCTTCAAAATAAGAGATACTTCTTTTTCGCAGGTCAAATGAGGTTGTTCGGCGAAGGTTGCAATGGCGGTTATGCCAGCAGAGAGGGTTGCATAATGAGCGAGACATCGTTAAAGCGTTCAAAAGAGTTTCTTGAGGTGGCGGATCAGTTTAAGTTGGGCGTGCTTGTGACTGAGGCATCGCATCCGGTGACTGCGGAGCTTAGCCGGACAGCCAGACAGAGTATTGCCGATGCGCTGAGGCTGCTTTTCGAGGTCGACAAGGATGTTATCGACAAGTATCGCGAGTGGTCGGCAAGCGATTCGCCAAGAAGAGTCGCAGATACTATCCGTGATGCCATCAGCGCCGGAGGAAATATATTTTTCACCGGCTGCGGGTCTACCGGGCGTCTGTCGATTCAGCTTGCGTCGATATGGCGTGATTTCTGGCAAAAGCGCAGGGCAGGCGGCCACGCTGATCCAGAGGACTTCGAAAATCGCGCGTTCAGCGTAATGGCAGGCGGAGATTTCGCGCTGATCAAGGCTGTGGAGGGCTTCGAGGACTTCACCCAGTTCGGCGGCAAGCAGATAGGGGACCTTGGAGTAAGCCAGGGAGACGTGGTTTTTGCGATCACCGAAGGCGGGGAGACATCTTTTGTCATCGGAACTGCGTGGAAGGGCCTTGAGCGGGGAGCGAAGGTCTATTTCGTATATAATAATCCCGACGACATCCTATGCGAACATGTCCAGCGCAGCCGGGAGGTCATCGAAGAGCCTCGCATCGAGAAGATCAATCTAACCACAGGGCCGATGGCCATTACAGGCTCGACGCGAATGCAGGCTACTACAATTCAATTGTGCGTAATGCTGACGGTTTTGGAGATGGCGCTGAGGGATATAATCGGGGATTCCGCGCTCAAATCCGATGTGGTTCCTGCTCAGTTTATGGCCAGCCTTGAGGAGATGTATGCCACGCTGCTGTCCGGGCCGTTGTGCGATTCTCTTGCAAAGCTCGTCGAATTGGAGGAGAGCGTCTACCGCGCGGATCATAAAAACAACTACTTCGCAAATCTCATCGGAGTAGACGTGCTCACAGATACCACGGAGCGATCCCCCACGTTCTGCACGCCTCCGTTCCGCAAATTCGACGACGTTAGCGCGGCGGAGAGTTGGGCGTTTCTATACCTGCCATACGAGAAAACTGAGGATGCCTGGAACTGGATACTGAAAAAACAACCGAGTTGTGTGGAGTGGACCGAGGAAGAGGTCCGCGAATTAGTCGGGGATACGAAGCTCGCCGCCACATTCGAGGTGGTAAAACGCATATCCCGCGAGGAATTGATGCGATTCAAGATAGGCAGGGACGGCTTGAAAAATCGACCCCTTGGCGTCGGAGACAGCGCGGTGGCTATTTTGCTGGAGGCTGAAGCGGATTCGATCACTGCGCCGGATGGATTCTTCAGAAGGCGGCTCGAAGAAGCAAAATCTGCCGGAGCGCGCACAGGTATGGTCTATATTGGCAGCAAGGATGGGGTCGCCGAAATAGAAGATTACGTCAAAGGCTGGAATCCGGATATCGCGGCGGTCTTTGCCGAGGCTCCGCAGACCGATTTCCTGCTGGATGGAGTCACGCGAGCGGGCGCGAAAATGCTGCTTAACGCGCACTCTACCTGCACGATGGTTCGACTTGGCAGAGTGCTGGGCAATGTTATGATATGGCTGGTGGCCTCCAACCTGAAGCTCATCGACCGCTCCACGCGCTATATCTGCAATCTGACCGGACTTGACTACGTGGCGGCCAACGAACTGCTCTTTGAGGTGGTGGAATACGTCGAACCGAGGATGAAAGCCGACAAAAAATACCCGCCAATTGTCGGCACATCGGTGATGCGTGCAAGATATAATCTCAGCAACGAAGAAGCTGAGGCGAAGCTGATGGAGGAACTTGGGTAAAACCCTGCTAAGCAGTAAAAGTAACTTTTAAGAGAGGTTTTAGCATGACTGACAAATATCGAATTGAATACGACATCCTCACCGAGAAACTTGCCGCTCGCGGAGTGGATGCGGACAAGGTGAAGGCAAGGCTGAAATCGCAGCATATCGAGACTCCAAGCTGGGGTTTCTCTGATGCCGGAACGAGATTCGGCACATATCAGCAGGAAGGCTCCGCGGTTACTATCGAGGAAAAGATAGCGGATGCCGCCCAGATAAACAAATTTACCGGCGTTGCGCCTACGGTCGCCGTGCATGTTCTCTGGGACTTTCCTAATGGAGTCTCTGACGCGCAGGCTCTGTCCGACTACGCAAAATCCCTCGGCGTTGCTATCGGCGCAATCAACCCGAATGTATTTCAGGGCAGGGAATATGCCTTCGGAAGCATTACAAGCGAGGATCCCGGAGTGCGCCAGCAGGCCATTGACCACATGCTGTATTCGGTGGAGATAGGCAAGGAGCTTGGCTCGGAGCTGCTCTCGCTGTGGTTTGCCGACGGCACAGATTATCCGGGACAGGGAGACTTCAGAAGACGCAAAAACTATGCCGAAGAGTCCCTCAAAACGGTCTACAAAGCTATGCCGGATAACATGCGAATGCTCATCGAGTATAAACCGTTTGAGCCGGGATTCTACCATACGGACCTTGCGGACTGGGGGATGAGCTATGTTACAGCGCAAAAATGCGGCCCGAACGCTCACGTGCTCGTAGACCTCGGCCATCACCTGCAGGGTGCAAATATCGAGCATATCGTGGCGTTTTTGCTTGATGAACAGCGACTGGGAGGATTCCACTTCAACAACCATAAATACGCCGATGATGACCTTACGGTCGGGTCGATTAACCCATACGAACTGTTCCTGATCTACAACGAACTCGTCAAGGCGGAGAATGCGCCCAACAATAATCCTGCAGTTGCGTATATGATTGATCAGTGCCACACCACTAAGCAGAAGATGGATGCGATGATACAGACGATTCTTCACATCCAGACGGCCTATGCCAAGGCAATGTGTGTCGATACCGGCAAACTTCTCGAAGCGCAGAAAGCAAATGACATCGTGTCGGCGGAAACCTGCATGCAGCAGGCGTTCAATACCGACGTCGAGCCGCTGCTTAAGGTTGTGCGCGAGGAGATGGGACTCGATCCTGATCCGCTCCGGGCATTTCGCGCCAGCGGATATTGGAAAAAGGTATGCCAGGAGCGGGGAATCCGCGCAGGCACTGGGCTGGGAGCCTAGTCCGGCTTGCAGTTTTCGGTTTCATCGAGGCTCAGCTATCCGCTGGGCCTCTTTTTTTGCGTTTTCGTAATTATTACAGTCAATATATACGCCCCGCATGTGGAATAAATCCCTGATAATGTATCCTTGAAAGCCGTCGAGGTTCGCTATATGAGAATGCGACTCAGCCGGGACAACAAAGGGTTCACCCTGATAGAGATAATGATTGTGATCGCGATAATTGCCGTCTTGATGGCGATTGCGCTGCCAAACATGATGAGGGCGCGGGAGGCATCTCAAAAAAGAGCCTGCCTGTCTAATTTGCGGGAAATCAATCAGGCAAAAGAGCAATATGCTATGGAGTGTCGAAAGCAGGAGGGGGATGAGGTGAGCTGGAACGATATAGTGCCGGGTTATTTGAAAACTCAGCCGGCCTGTCCGCTTGGCTCGGCCTATGGGCTGCAGATCATTGGAACCTATCCCACATGCGCGAATCCTCAACACGTTATGCAGTAATAAAATTGCTCGAAGGTGCTTTTTATATCAGCGCCGGCGGTGTTGTGGATCAACTTTATGTGCATTCCTGCCGATATATGAGGATGGCACAGAGGCTTATGAAATGCTCTCCGGGTAAAAAGCCTCGCGCTCATAGAAGAAATGCTTGTTCGGAAATCCGCTCGGACTTGCCAGGGTATTTAACCGTGGTTCAGCCAGGGCCGAGGAGGTATCATTGATGCGAAAGTCAATCAGAAAAAAAGGTTTTACGCTGGTGGAAGTTATGATAGTGGTGGCGATGATTGCTATGCTGCTCGCCATTGCCGCGCCCAGCTTCGTGAAAACCAGGGACACTGCGCGAACGACTGCCTGTCTTTCCAACCTCAAATCAGTCGATGACGCCAAGATGCAGTGGGCTATGGAAACTCACAAAAGCGACGGGGACGCAGTGCTATGGGCGGATCTTTCCCCGTCATATATGAAGTCGCAGGTGGCTTGTCCGTGGGGATATGAATATACCCTGCAGCCTATCGGCGTGCCGCCATACTGTCCTGTGGTCGGCCACCACTAGCTTTAAAAACAGTACATAAGCAAAGGGCCTGACGGGCGCGCCCGATCAGACCCTATGTCTATGCCACACTTGTATTAAAGCTGGTTTCAACGTTGATTTATAATCCACGCACACTTCAAGTGTCTGCAATTATTCCCAGTTCTACTGCCCTTTTGAACGCTTGAAAGCGATTCGAGGCTCCCAGTTTGACGTATGCTCTAGCCAGGTAAAAATCTACTGTCCTCTTGCTGACTGACAGTACACTAGCTACCTCGCTGGAACATTTGCCGTCAAAGATTAACTTGAGAATCTCGCGTTCCCTATCCGTAATTTGGGCCAGGGTTTCCTTATCCCCGGGGCCTAACGCAGTTCGCTCGGTGCTCTCCATGCTTCCCGTGCCCCCTCTCAAGTTTCGAAAAAAGTCTCAAGCCAATTTCTTGTCACCGCTAATTTTAGTTTTTTAAGCGCCCTTGCCTCCAACTGCCGCACCCTCTCCCGTGTAATGTGCATTTGTTGGCCAATTTCCTGAAGAGTGGCGACTGAACCATCCTTAAGGCCAAAGCGTTTTTCGATTATATTCTTTTCCTGAGGATTAAGCCAGGTCATCAACTCGCTTAGCACCTCAAGAGTTTCTCGCTTCATCGCATCATGTTCGGGGTTCGAAGCCCCCGAATCCGTCAGGCGTTCGAGAAGCGAAGTCACGCCATCCTCCGTGACAGGTTCATCCAGAGACACTAATGCCTCGGATGCTTCCAGCAAACGCAGCACCTTCTCCCGGGGGAGCTGCATCTTCTGGCACATCTCTTCAATAGTAGGTTCTCTACCGAATTCGTTTACGAACGAAGTGCCGATCTTATTCAGTTTTCGTATAGATTGAACAATATAGCTTGGTACTCTGATTGCGCGCCCCTGTCGTTCGATAGCGCGCATAATCGCCTGTCTGATCCAAGCAACCGCATACGTGCTGAACCTGAAACCTCTGTCCGGGTCAAAAGATTCCACTGCCTTCATCAAGCCTATATTGCCTTCTTGAATCAGGTCCGGCAATGGAACCCCCGAACGAGAGTAAACCTTGGCAATGCTCACAACCAGTTTCAGGTTGCATTCTATCAGTTGGCGATGTGCAACCAAATCGCCTGCCTTAGCTTTTCGTGCCAGGCTCTGTTCTTCCTCAGGCCCTAGCAAAGGCCATTTGCCAATCCGATCCAGATACATATCCATCGAATCGGCTACTTCCGAAGTAACGGGCAGCGCTTCTTCAAGAACCGGCTCCGTCAATTCCAGCGGATCGCTGTGCATCGACAAGCCTCCTTCCTCCGATCACCTCACCACGAGGAACGGCAACTTGATATTTCGCACCTCCGGGCATTTGATATTTCCTGTGCCCGGCGTCTCCCTACTAGCAACTGCCTGCCCGCCTACCGCGGTTTCCTCCCGCTAAGCAGGTTTACACATCGCCCAGCGTAGACACATTAACTTTCCGACACATGCGCCACGCTGGATACCTTTGCCATGTTTGCTCTTCGGCGACCTCCTTGTCGTCCTGATACAGAGTTGTAAATCCGGCTGCTGCCTTCACGCTGCGGCTAATATTTGCCCGCGAATGTAAAGAATATTGATATACCACTTGCGTCTATTAATATAGATGCGTTAGAAGTTGATATCAAAACCAAAACCCCGCCAAATAATATATTATCACAAATATTGTGATGGTTGCGGCGGTTGTAATGCCATACCGTGTGGGCCGACAGGCGTCTAGACAGATGTAAGCTACCGCCCCTGTTATAAACAGGTCATACTGTCCGCCTGCCCGCATCGAATTTAGTGGTTGTTCTGTGCGTAGTCCTGTGCCCTACATGCTAACATACGTTAACAACGATTTGACAACATATATGTAACAGACTTGTAAAATCTGCTGCTGCGCGATTGGAATCTAGTAATAATACAGCATATCGGCACGACGCCCAGCACAAACACACCGTACCTTCCGTATTACACTACAACACTGCCCTAACCACTTCCTCTATAAAAATCGCTCTACAATCAAATAATATGGCAATTAATGTGCCAAAGGGCAAATGCCCGCCAAACCCGGTATCCTTACCCGGTTATAGGTTACCTTCCAGGTGATGTTTCTAAACGAAACAGCTCTTTTCGGCGGCTTTGCAACTTTTACGCGTTGCAGTATCTGCAAAAAATAAAAGGATAGACACGGCATCTGCCTGATGCTTTCTTGGTATAATATGGCGCTGAACAGGAGAAACAGATGATTGTAAGAAACCCATCAGGCAAAGCGGAACTGCAAAGGGCAATCGAGGTGGCTGCGGTCGCGTTTCCCGATACGCCGATTGAGCAATGGGCGGAGTCCTTTGAAAATGTGGCGGAACTCTTCGGGCTGCGCTATGTGATGATAGTGGAGGATGAGGGTCTGATTGTGTCTACCCTGATCTGCCAGCCAAGACCCGTATATATCAACGGCAGCCCGGTTTCGCACGCATCAACAGGCGCAGTCGCCACCCTTCCGGAAGCGCGTAAAAAGGGTTTTGCGGGAGAGATGCTTGCACAAACGGTTCGAATGTTGCGCTCCGAAAAGGTCTGTCTTTCCTCGCTGTGGACAGGTTTGTATCCCTTTTACAGAAAGGTCGGCTGGGAGGCGGGGTCGGAGGTAAAGATATATAGCGCGCCGGGGAAAGTGTATGCGGAAATTGGCGATGCAAGCCGGGTTCGCAGTGCGAAAGAAGGCGAACTTGGCAATATCAAGGCCATCTATGACGACTGGGCGCAGGATCATAACTGCCTCACCAGTCGCAGCGATGTCTGGTGGGATAAAGTGACGAGGGTGCGTGAGCCGTTGAAGATGATCGCTGAGCCTTGCGCTGATGTGGGCATCGTTGTGCATACGACGGGGGATCAGATCGATGGCTATGCGGCCTACAAATTCTTGCAGGACAAAGAAAATCAGGTTATTAACGTCTTCGAGATTGCGTTTTCGGAACCGACTCACCGCAGAGATATGCTGGCCGCCCTTGGATCGCTCGTCGGTGACGGCAGGCTCGCTATGTATGCGCCTTGTGATGACTTGTTTTTGCACGAAGTTCCCAACCCGCGGACTATCAGCACAAGCGTAAATACGTCTTTTCAGTTTCGGGTAGTCGACCCTGTCGAGGCGATGAAAAACCTGACAATCGACGAAGGCGCACAGGGCGCGGCGAGCTTCTCGATAAGCGATCCGGTCTTTAATGAGGGATGGGATTTCGGCGTTGAGGCGGATGGGGAAAAACTGCGAATCACAAAGCCTGCGTCGAAGCGCCGGCTGGAAATGGATATTCAGACATTCGCCCAACTCTATTCCGGATACCTCAAACCCTATGATGCGTGGGAGTTGGGCAGGATACGAGCCGACGGAGATGCGATGGAGATGCTGATTTGCGCAGGTGATATATTTTCTCCCCTGACGCCATACCGAACCTGGCTGGAGCCGGGTTAGAGATGAGAATCCGATGCCGGGTCCTGCCGTATAATTTCCGCGGCTTTCCCTGCATCGCGGGCCGGCACTTTCAATTCAGGTGAATTGTCGGCTATTGACGCCTCGATTCCCCGTTCGCGCAGCTTCTGCGCCCAAACCTTTGCGGGTTCCATCTCCCGAAACCAGGCTATCGTGACGATCTCGTCGGGATTCAGGTGCGCGCTGGCGGGTATTTCCGCAACATAATACGCCGGAGCCTCGCGCTCCCGTCCCCACAGCCGTCCCAATCTGCGAAAAAATAAATAGGCCGCAAAGATGGCAATGGCCAACTGCAGTGCTATTGTGATCTCTCTTGATGTCATCAAGGGTTCCTTCGGCGATTTTAGCTCGGTTACCTCTATTGAAGTAACAACTCACTCTTCGTGAGT
>LSQX01126690.1_pt1 | contig 21334 bp, 38 predicted proteins | sample 654561 | NCBI WGS metagenome assembly LSQX01 (sample SAMN04489861, study PRJNA283612) | anaerobic digester metagenome | isolation source: 4 biogas reactors fed with cattle manure at either 37C or 55C with and... | place: Denmark: Kongens Lyngby | collected 2014 | reverse complement strand
CAAGGAGGATAATCATGGCAAAACAAAAATTTGAGAGGACAAAACCCCATGTAAACATAGGAACAATCGGTCACGTAGACCATGGCAAGACCACCCTTACAGCAGCAATAACCAAAGTATTATCAACAGCAGGCTTATCAGACTTCATTGACTACGACAACATTGACAAAGCACCGGAAGAAAGAGAACGTGGAATAACAATCGCCACATCCCACGTAGAATACGAAACCGAAAACCGTCACTATGCCCACGTAGACTGCCCCGGTCACGCAGACTACGTAAAGAACATGATAACGGGTGCAGCCCAGATGGACGGAGCAATACTCGTAGTATCAGCAGCAGACGGTCCCATGCCCCAGACAAGGGAACACATACTTCTAGCAAGACAAGTAGGCGTACCCTACATCGTAGTATTCCTCAACAAATCCGACATGGTAGACGACGAAGAACTACTAGAACTAGTAGAAATGGAAGTAAGAGAACTACTATCAGAATACGAATTTCCCGGAGACGACGTACCCGTAGTAGCCGGATCAGCCTTAAAAGCCCTAGAGTGCGGCTGCAGCAAGAGAGAATGCGAATGGTGCGGCAAGATATGGGAACTCATGGATGCAGTAGACGAATACATTCCCACACCTGAAAGAGATACCGACAAACCCTTCCTAATGCCGGTAGAAGACGTATTCACCATAACCGGTCGTGGAACAGTAGTAACCGGCAGAGTAGAAAGAGGCACCCTAAAAGTAGGCGACGAAGTAGAAATAGTAGGTCTAAATGACGAGAGCAGAAAGACCGTAGTAACCGGAGTAGAAATGTTCAGGAAACTACTCGACTCAGCGGTAGCCGGAGACAACATAGGCGCCCTACTTCGCGGAGTAAACAGGGACGAAGTAGAAAGAGGCATGGTATTAGCCAAGCCGGGCAGCATCAATCCACACACCAAATTCAAGGGTCAAGTATACGTACTGAAGAAAGAAGAAGGCGGCAGACACACACCCTTCTTTAACGGCTACAGACCGCAGTTCTACTTCAGGACAACAGACGTAACAGGCTCCATCACCTTGCCGGAAGGCACCGAAATGGTAATGCCCGGTGACAACATCGAAATGACCATAGAACTGATATCACCCATAGCAATCGAGCAGGGTCTCAGATTTGCTATTCGCGAAGGTGGCAAGACCGTAGGTGCCGGCGTAGTAGCTGAGGTAATTGAATAAAATAAAAACCCATAATTCCGAACGTAAGGAGGGACACAAATGGCCCATCAAAAAATAAGAATTCGCTTAAAGGCTTTCGACCACGCAATTCTTGACCAATCGGCCAAAAAAATTGTAGAGACGGCAAAGCGGACCGGGGCCAAAGTATCGGGACCCATACCTTTACCCACGGACCGGAGTATCATAACCATACTTCGGGCTCCGCACAAGTACAAGGATTCCCGAGAACAGTTTGAATCCAGGACCCATAAGAGATTAATTGATATTAAACAACCCAACCAAAAAACCGTTGACGCTCTTATGAGATTGGATTTGCCCGCAGGAGTAGATATTGAGATAAAGCTGTAGCAATGGGAGGTGACTTAGATGATTTCAAAGGCCATATTAGGCAAAAAAATCGGTATGACTCAGATTTTTAGCGATACAGGTGAATCTTTACCTGTTACCTTGGTGCAGGCCGGGCCATGCATTGTAGTTCGCAAAAGGACCTTAGAAAATGACGGCTACAGTGCTATACAAGTTGGCTATGAAGATATCAAAGAAAAAAAATTAAACAAGCCCCTGCAAGGCCAATTCAAAAAGAGCCAAGTACCATTTAAGCGGTACTTAAAGGAATTTAAAATCAAGGATGCCGACAAGTACAACGTTGGTGACGAAATAAAGGTCGACATTTTCCAGCCCGGAGACAAAGTTGATGTAACGGGCATATCAAAGGGTAAGGGCTTTGCAGGAACCATTAAGCGTTGGAACTTTAGACGGGGCCCTATGTCTCACGGCTCAAAATCTCACAGAATCGTAGGTTCCATAGGTGCTGCCGGTGTCGGGAAAGTCGTTAAGGGCTTAAAAGCCGCGGGGCATAAAGGAGCAAAGAAGGTCACGGTACAAAACCTGGAAGTAGTCAAAGTGGACCCCGATAACAACCTTTTGATAATCAAGGGTTCAATACCAGGACCCAGAAAATCATTACTCTATATCAAAAACACCGTAAAGGGCAGAAACTAACAGTGAAAGGAGGAGCCCAATGCCGAAAGTAGCATTATATAACATCCAAGGAGATAAAGTAGGGGAAATAGAACTTTCCGACGAGGTCTTCGGTGTCGAGATAAGGCCAGATATAATGCACCGCGCCGTTCTAAGCTATCTGGCAAACCAAAGGCTGGGAACCGCCAGTACCTTGACAAGGGCTGAAGTTTCCGGCGGCGGAAGAAAGCCCTGGCGCCAGAAGGGCACCGGAAGAGCAAGGCACGGCAGCATAAGGTCACCCATATGGAGAAAAGGTGGAATAGTGTTCGGACCCAAGCCTCGCTCCTTTAGCATGAAAATGCCTAAGAAGCTGAAGAGATTTGCCTTAAAATCAGCTCTAAGTGCAAAAACCAAGGAGAATGAACTCATTCTGCTGGATAGCTTGACGATGGAAGCACCCAAGACCAAGCAAATGGTTTCCATTTTAAGCAATTTAAAGGTTGACAAAAAGTCTTTAATAGTTATTGCCGATAAAGATGAAAATGTCGTAAAATCTGCACGTAACATACCCGGAGTAAAGACCACATACGTCAACACCTTAAACGTATATGACATCTTAAATCACGATTACCTGATAATGACGCAAGAAGCGGCTAAACGGGTAGAGGAGGTGTATGCAGGATGAAACATCCGCATGACATCATCATTCGCCCCTGGATTACGGAAAAGAGCATGGATTTGCAGCAGGATAGAAAATACGTCTTTGTAGTTGATAAAAATTCCAACAAAACCGAAATAAAGAATGCTGTAGAGGCGATTTTTGGAGTAAAAGTTGCAAAAGTCAACACCATCAACATGAGAGGCAAAATGAAGCGCATGGGCCGATTTGAAGGGAAAAGGCCCGATTGGAAAAAAGCCATTGTCACTTTAACTGAAGACAGTAAAACCATCGAATTCTTCGAAGGACTATAGTTTAAAGCAAGTACGGCTTTTGATTTGACATAGAGAAGGAGGGAACAACGTGGCTATAAAAAAGTTTAAGCCCACCACTCCGGGCCGCAGGTTTATGAGCGTTCCTACTTTTGAGGAAATAACCAAGAAAAAGCCCGAGCGGTCCTTGGTGGAAATACTGAAAAATAAAGCCGGCCGCAACATGCAAGGCAGAATGACCATGAGACATCGCGGCGGCGGCCACAAGCGCAAATATAGAATTATCGATTTTAAGAGGGATAAAGATGGCATACCTGCAAAAGTAGCAGCCATTGAATACGATCCCAATCGCACGGCATATATAGCGCTCCTACATTATGCAGATGGAGAAAAACGCTATATTTTAGCCCCGGACGGCCTTCGCGTAGGTGATACCGTTATGTCCGGTGAGAATGCAGATATCAGGCCGGGCAATGCCCTTAAACTCGTAGATATACCTGTGGGTTCCACAGTTCACAATATCGAGCTAGTCCCGGGCAAGGGAGGCCAGATGGTTAGGGCGGCAGGTACATCGGCTCAGCTGATGGCAAGGGAAGGCGGCATGGCGACCCTCAGACTGCCATCGGGAGAAATGCGAATGGTACCGGAAGAATGCCGGGCAACTATAGGTCAGGTTGGCAACATTGATCATGAGAATATCACAATCGGTAAGGCAGGCAGGTCGCGCTGGCTGAACAGGAGACCACACGTCCGCGGTGTTGTAATGAATCCCGTTGACCATCCCCACGGCGGTGGCGAAGGCAAGGCTCCTATTGGCCGCAAGAGCCCTGTTACACCTTGGGGCAAGCCTACCCTTGGATATAAGACTAGAAAGAAAAATAAAGCTTCAGATAAATATATTGTCAAGCGCCGTAAGTAGAAGGGAGGTAATTTAATGAGTCGTTCAACAAAGAAAGGACCCTTCGTTGATAAAAAGCTCCTGGCTAGAATTGTTGAGATGAACAAGAAGCGGGAAAAAAAGGTTATCAAGACCTGGTCCAGGGCTTCCACTATATTTCCTGAAATGGTGGGCCACACAATAGCTGTCCACGATGGCAGAAAGCATGTCCCTGTATATATAACAGAAGATATGGTGGGCCACAAATTAGGTGAATTTGCACCTACCAGGACTTTTAGAGGCCACGGTTCACATACCGAAAGGTCCACTGCACTGAAATAATTAGATTTAATAAGCTAGCAAAGGAGGTATGCAAGTTGGAAGCGAGGGCACGGGCTAGATATGTCAGGATTTCACCGAGCAAAGTTAGAGTCGTTTTAGACCTTATCAGGGGAAAACATGTAGATGAAGCCTTAACCATATTGAGGTTTACGCCAAAAGCGGCCTCGCCATTACTGGAAAAATTGCTGCGTTCAGCTATAGCAAATGCAGAAAACAACTTCGACATGAACAGGGACGCCCTGTATATTTCCCAGTGCTATGCCGACCAAGGCCCAATAATGAAGCGGTATAGACCAAGAGCTCAGGGTAGAGTTTATTCAATACACAAGAAGACCAGCCATATTACGATAGTTTTAAAGGAAAAGGAGGGATAGGTTTTGGGTCAAAAGATACACCCTCATGGGTTGAGAGTAGGTATAATTAAAGATTGGGACTCAAGGTGGTATTCGGAGAAGGACTTTGCAGACCAGCTTTTAGAAGACTACAAAATCCGTCAGTACATTAAGAAAAAACTGTACCAGGCAGGTATTTCGAGAATTGAGATTGAGCGGGCGGCAAAACGCATAAGAGTTACGGTCAACACTGCAAAACCCGGAATGGTAATCGGCAAAGGCGGCAGCGGCGTAGATGAATTAAAGGCAGAACTAGAGCAAATGACCGACAAGCAGGTTTCGATAAATGTAGTAGAAATCAAAAACCCCGATATTGACGCTCAGCTTGTGGCAGAAAACATTGCATCACAGCTGGAAAGGCGCATATCTTTCAGAAGGGCCATGAAGCAGGCCATATCCAGGGCGTTAAAGTCGGGAGCTAAAGGCATAAAGACAATGGTCAGCGGTAGACTTGGCGGTGCAGAAATTGCACGGTCCGAGATGTACCATGAAGGGACCATCCCGCTGCAGACTTTAAGGGCTGATATTGATTACGGATTTGCAGAAGCCCATACCACATATGGCAGAATCGGAGTTAAGGTTTGGATTTACAAAGGTGAAGTCCTTCCGACAAGACAAAAGCAAAATCCCGAGGAAGGGGGAGTAACAGACAATGTTGATGCCGAAGCGGGTCAAGTTTAGAAAACAACAGCGCGGCGTGATGAAGGGCAAGGCAAACAAGGGTAACCAGGTTACCTACGGCGAATTCGGCCTACAGGCCCTAGAAGCTGCGTGGATTACAAGCCAACAAATTGAAGCCGCTCGTGTAGCCATGACAAGGTACATCAGAAGGGGCGGCAAAGTTTGGATAAAAATATTTCCAGATAAGCCGGTAACGAAAAAGCCCGCCGAAACTCGCATGGGAAGCGGTAAAGGTTCTCCTGAAATGTGGGTTGCAGTCGTAAAGCCAGGTCGCGTAATGTTTGAGCTAGCCGGGGTTTCTGAAGGAGTGGCTAAGGAGGCTTTGACTCTCGCCTCTCATAAGTTACCGATTAAGACAAAGATAGTAAAACGCGTAGAAGTGGGCGGTGATGCAAATGAAGCTTAAGCAGATTCGAGAGCTATCTGATCAGGAGCTATTGCAGAAGGAAAAGGACCTAAAAGGCGAACTGTTTAACCTCCGCTTTCAAGCAGCTACCGGTCAGCTTGACAATCCGATGAGAATCCGTGAAGTCAGAAAGACTATTGCCCGTATTAAGACTGTCCTCACGGAAAGACAAAACGAGAAAATAAAGCTCGACAGCCAAAAGTGATATGAAAAGGAGGGATAAATGTGGCCGAACGCAATAATAGAAAGGTCCGCACTGGAGTAGTAGTCAGTGATAAAATGGATAAGACCATAGTAGTTGCCGTAGAGAGATTGATGAGACATCCCCTGTACGGCAAGATTATAAAGAGGACAAAGAAATTCAAGGCACATGATGAAAACAACGAGTGCAGAGTAGGCGATGTTGTCACCATCATGGAGACAAGACCCCTTAGCCGTCATAAACGCTGGAGGCTGGTTAAAATTATACGGAAAGCCGAGTAGGGAAGGGAGGTTTTTTACATGATTCAAGTTCAAACAAGACTCAACGTAGCTGATAACACCGGCGCTAAGGAATTGATGTGCATAAAAGTCTTGGGCGGTTCTAGGCGTAAATATGCCAATATCGGAGACGTAATTGTGGCATCGGTGAAAAGTGCAACACCCGACGGCGTTGTTAAAAAGGGAGACGTTGTTAAGGCGGTTATCGTCAGAACTAAAAAGGGACTGCAACGCCGGGACGGCTCATATATTAGATTTGATGAAAATGCTGCGGTTATCATAAATGATGACAAAAACCCCCGGGGTACGCGTATATTTGGTCCTGTGGCCAGGGAACTGAGAGAAAAGGACTATATGAAAATCATATCTTTAGCTCCGGAAGTGCTGTAAATTCCGCTTTATCCCATAATAATAAGCACGTTCAGTGTCTCATGAGGAGGTGTGTTTCTTGGAAAAGGTCCATGTAAAGAGAGGCGATACGGTTTGCGTCATCTCGGGAAAGGATAAAGGCAAAAAAGGCAAGGTAATTAAAGTCTTCCCAAGGAAGAAAAAGGCCATAGTGGAAGGCGTAAACATGGCAAGCAAGCACCAAAAACCCAGACCCGGTATTGACCAGGGCGGCATAATTCAGATAGAGCTCCCCATCTACACCTCTAAGCTTATGGTAGTATGTGGAAAGTGCAATAAACCTACCCGGATAGGCCATAAAGTGTTGGAAGATGGGTCAAAAGTACGGATTTGTAAAAACTGCCAGGAGATTTTGGATAGATAGACAGGAAGGGAGGTAGCTTAATGTCTAGATTGAGAGACAAGTATTTCAACGAAGTTGTACCTGCTATGATGCAAAAGTTCAATTATAAAAATATCATGGAAGTGCCCCGCTTGGAAAAAGTCGTCGTCAACATGGGAATCAACGATGCGAGGGAAAACCCGAAGGCCATCGAATCTGCCACCAATGATTTGGCAACAATTACGGGGCAAAAGCCAATTGTAACGAGAGCCCGCAAATCCATAGCAGCCTTTAAGCTGCGCACAGGCATGCCTGTGGGAGCCAAGGTTACTCTTAGATCACAAAGGATGTACGACTTCCTAGACAAACTGTTTAACATAAACCTGCCGAGAGTTAGAGACTTTAGAGGGGTATCACCCGACGCCTTTGACGGCAGGGGGAATTATACCTTAGGAATTAGAGAACAGCTGATTTTCCCCGAGATAAACTATGACAATATTGACAGGGTCAGGGGCATGGATATAACCATAGTCACTACCGCAAAAACCGATGAAGAGGCCCGGGAGCTGTTAAAACACCTGGGTATGCCTTTTGCATAAACGGAAGGAGGGAAAAGCTTGGCCAAAAAATCTTTAATCGCTAAGCAGAAGCGCCCAGCAAAGTTTTCAACAAGACAGTATAACAGGTGCAAGATTTGCGGCAGGCCACACGCCTATTTGCGCAAATTTGGCTTGTGCAGGATATGTTTTAGAGAACTTGCCCATCGCGGTGAGATCCCTGGAGTTAAGAAAGCTAGCTGGTAAGTAGAGTTATATGAAGGGAGGTAGTTTCATTGGCTATGACGGACGTAATTGCAGATATGTTAACCCGCATTCGCAATGCAAATGATGTGGGTCATCCTGAAGTTGACATTCCAAGTTCCAAGATGAAGGTTGCCATTGCCAAGACGCTAAAGGAAGAGGGCTATATAAAGGATTATGAGGTTATAGATGATGGCAAGCAGGGAATTTTGAAAGTTTACTTGAAATACGGACCCAACAAACAGAAAGTTATAACCGGAATTAAGAGGATTTCGAAACCGGGCCTTAGGATATACGCCAACAAAAACGAGATACCCAAGGTTATGGGTGGCATAGGGACGGTCATTCTTTCCACATCAAAGGGAATCATGACCGACAAAGAGGCAAGGAAACTGCAAATTGGCGGCGAGGTAATTTGCTACGTATGGTAGTAGTTGAATAGACTTGGAGGTGAGACATATGTCTAGAATTGGCAAAATGCCAGTTGCAATCCCTGAGGGAGTTCAAGTGACCGTAGAAAACAACAAAGTAACAGTCAAAGGGCCAAAGGGCAGTTTGAGCCGGGAGTTTCACAACGACATAATAATCAAAACCGAGGATTCAAATATTATAGTTGAGCGCCCTTCAGACCAAAAAAACCATAGAGCATTACACGGCCTGACCCGTTCATTGATAAACAACATGATTGCAGGTGTTGTGGGAGGTTTTCAGAAGGTCCTCGTATTAGAAGGTGTAGGTTACAGAGCGGCATTGCAGGGCAAAAAGCTGACTTTAACGGTTGGTTACTCCCACCCTGTTGAATTTGAACCCCCAGAAGGGATAGAGTTTGAAGTGCCCGCTCCTAACAGGATTATCGTAAAAGGTATTGATAAGGAACTGGTAGGCCAAATTGCGGCGAATATAAGAGCGGTTAGAGAACCCGAACCGTATAAAGGCAAGGGTATCAGGTACGAAGACGAGGTTGTACGTCGCAAAGAAGGTAAGACTGGAGCGTAATAAGCTATAGGGAGGGAAACATATGCTAAAAAAGGAATCGCGCAACGTAGCCCGAAAAAGAAGGCATCTTAGGGTTCGCAAGAAGGTCTTTGGCACAGAAGAAAGACCGCGCCTGTGTGTCTACAAGAGCGAAAAGCACATCTACGCTCAAATAATAAACGACGAACAGGGACACACACTGGTTGCAGCATCCACCCTTGACCCTGCTATAAGAGATAAGGTGACCGGTGCCAATATTGAGTCGGCAAAACTGGTAGGCGACCTTATTGCAAGAAAAGCTTTGGAGAAGGGAATTCGTGCGGTGACCTTTGACCGCAGCGGTTATATATATCACGGCCGGGTAAAAGCGCTGGCAGACGCAGCCAGAGAAGCCGGATTAGACTTTTAGAAGGGAGGTACAACTTTGCAGCACAGGAATAGAAACGTGGAAGAAAGTGAATTTGTCGAAAGGGTTGTTTCCATAAAAAGAGTAGCTAAGGTTGTTAAAGGGGGCAAAAACTTTAGGTTTTCCGTTTTAGTCGTGGTTGGAAATAAAAAAGGCCAGGTAGGAGTAGGTAACGGCAAGGCCCAGGAGATACCCGAAGCTATTCGCAAAGGCATCGAGGATGCCAAAAAGAATTTAATTGAGGTCCCAATACTGGACGGAACTATCCCCCATGAGAGTCTCGGGATTTTTGGAGCAGGAAGAGTCTTATTAAAGCCGGCCCCCGAGGGAACGGGAGTTATCGCAGGGGGTCCTGTGAGAGCAGTTGTGGAACTGGCAGGAATCACGGACATCGTGAGCAAGTCTTTAGGTTCTGCCAATGCCAGAAACATGGTAAATGCAACTATAGAAGCACTGAAACAATTGAAGCGGGCTGAAGAAGTGGCAAAACTTCGCGGCAAGACTGTAGAGGAAATATTAGGATAAAGCAAAGAGGAGGTGCAAGCAATGAGATTGCATGATCTTGCTCCGGCTGAAGGTTCAAGCAAGAAAGCTAAAAGAGTTGGCAGAGGAATAGGTTCGGGACGCGGCAAAACCTCTACCAGGGGTCACAAAGGCCAGAATGCCCGGAGCGGCGGCGGAGTGCGACCCGGATTTGAAGGCGGCCAGATGCCCCTGTACAGACGCATTCCCAAGAGAGGTTTCACAAACATTTTCAAAAAACAATTTGTAGCAATAAACGTGGATGAGTTAAACAGATTCGATGAAGATACAAAAGTTACTCCGGAGCTGCTGGTTGAAAAAGGCATAATCAAAAAAATAAAGGACGGTGTAAAAATCCTTGGTGACGGCCAGCTCGATGTAAGACTCCACGTAGTAGCCCACGCTTTCTCAGAAACGGCTAAAGAGAAGATAGAAGCAGCCGGTGGAAAGACAGAGGTGATTTAAGATGCTGGAAGCCCTGAGAAATGCCTGGAAAATACCGGATTTAAGAAGGCGGATTAAGTATACTGCGTTGATGTTATTGCTGTTCAGGATGGGGACCTTTATACCGGTTCCTAGGATGGACCCTGCTGCTGTGCGGTCAATCGTTGAAAGAGGAGCACTGCTCGGGTTTTTTGACATCATTGCCGGTGGTGCATTTAGCCAGTTTTCGGTCTTTGCCATGAGTATCACGCCTTACATTAATGCTTCTATTATCATGCAGCTCTTGACCATAGTCATTCCCCGGCTAGAAGAGCTAGCCAAGGAAGGAGAGGCGGGGCGCAAGATAATTGCCCAGTACACCCGTTACGGGACGGTCATTTTAGGGCTGATCCAGGCGACGGGCCTTTCAATAGGCTTTAAGAGCGCCATGAAGCCAGGGTTTTTGAGCAATATCGTGGTAATAGTCAGCCTTACCGCAGGTACTGCGTTTTTGATGTGGCTGGGTGAGCAAATTACCGAAAAAGGCATAGGCAACGGCATTTCCCTGCTAATCTTTACCGGTATCGTGTCCAGAATTCCGGCTAGCATCATTCAGACCTATGCCTTAGTAAGAGTGGGCACTATCAATATACTCTTGTTGGCTGTTATTGCGATTTTAGGAGTAGCGGTAATCGTGGGAGTTATTGCCGTGCAGGAAGCGGAACGCAGACTGCCAGTGCAGTATGCCAAGCGAATAGTGGGACGCAGAGTATATGGCGGTCAATCGACTCACATGCCGATTAAGCTGAATTCGGCAGGCGTTATCCCTGTAATATTCGCAATGTCAATCCTGATGTTTCCCAGTACGTTGGCCGGCTTTTTCCCAAGCAGCAAGTTCATGACGAGTATAGCTGAGTTCTTGCAGCCCAGCGGATGGCTGTATGCGGTGCTATACGCCATGCTTATCGTGTTTTTCACCTATTTTTACACGGCCGTAACCTTCAATCCTGTAGATGTAGCAAACAATATGAAAAAGTACGGCGGCTTTATCCCAGGTATTCGCCCGGGTAGACCGACGGCCGAATACATCAGCCGCATAGTGAACAGGATAACACTGGTAGGCGCCCTATTTTTGGCAGCCATTGCCCTACTGCCCTATTTCATGACTGCCATATCCGGATTAAATATATCCTTTGGAGGCACCGCTCTCTTGATCGTAGTTGGTGTAGCTTTAGAGACCATGAAATCCATCGAAGCGCAGATGCTCATGAGACATTACCAGGGATTCTTAAAGTAGGAGTGATTTGAATTGAGGATTGTCTTGCTGGGCCCTCCCGGAGCAGGCAAGGGTACCCAAGCAAAGAAGATTTCGGAGGAATATGAGATTTGCCATATTTCGACGGGTGAACTATTGAGAAAGGCAGTCCAGGAAAATACTCCGCTCGGCAAAAAGGCCGGCGAATACCTTGATAGAGGTCTTTTGGTTCCGGATGAAATAATAGATGGCATGGTCAAGGACAGGCTTAAAATGCTGGACTGCGAGAGGGGTTTTTTGCTGGACGGTTTTCCGAGGACGCTAGGGCAGGCGGAAAGTCTCGATGGATTTTTAAAGGAAGAAAAGCTCAGCCTGGACATTGTAATCAAGATTCAAGTGGAGCAGGCAAAGCTCATCGAAAGGTTTACCGGCAGGCGGACATGCAAAAATTGCGGAGCGAGCTTCCACATAAAGTTCAGTCCCCCGAAAAAAGCCGGGATATGCGACAACTGTGGAGGAGAGCTCGTGATTCGCAAGGATGATGAGGAAGAGACCGTAAAAAAGCGATTGCAGGTGTATGAAACTCAAACAACCCCACTTATCGATTATTACGATCGCCAAAAGCTGTTGGTAACCGTTGACGGTTCAAAGGCCATTGACGATGTCTTTGAAGATATAAAAAGTTATCTTGAAGGTGTAAAATCATGATTGTTCTAAAATCTCCAAGGGAAATCGAGCTTATGCGAAGAGCCGGTGAAATTACGGCACTTGCGCTGGAAGAGATAGAAAAGCATGTAAAGCCCGGAATAACAACTATCGAACTTGATAAAATTGCCGAGGAGCTCATCTTGAGCCACGATGCAACTCCAGCCTTCAAAGGCTACAGGGGTTTTCCGGCATCCATATGTGCTTCGATAAATGAAGAGGTAGTACATGGGATTCCTGGATTAAGACGGCTACAAGATGGTGATATTATTAGTATAGACATAGGTGCTGTATTTCAAGGCTACTACGGTGATGCAGCTCGAACATTCCCGGTAGGCCAGGTAAGTGACGATGCCCTCAAACTCATTGAAGTTACTAAGCAGAGCTTTTTTGAAGGCATAGCTTTTGCAAAACAGGGATACAGGCTCTCTGACATATCCCATGCCATTCAAAGCTATGTAGAAGGGCACAACTATTCGGTAGTGAGGGACTACGTAGGTCACGGTATCGGGCAAAATATGCATGAAGATCCGCAGATACCGAATTTCGGTCCACCAGGAAAAGGCCCGAGACTTAGGGCCGGGATGACACTGGCCATTGAGCCCATGGTGAATCTGGGGGAATTTGAGGTTTACACGCTGAAAAACAACTGGACGGTTGTTACGAAGGATGGCAGTCTTTCGGCTCACTATGAAAACACAGTTGCCATAACGGATGGCGAGCCGGAAATACTGACTATGATGTAGGAAGGTGTTTTTATGCCGCAACTCATGTTAGGACAGCTGGCAAAATCTATTGCCGGTCGTGACAAGGGGCGGTACATGGTTATCATAGATATAATTGACGAAAACTATGTATATGTAGTCGATGGGGATTTGCGCAGGGTAGAAAATCCCAAAAAGAAAAAAATCAAGCATTTACAGATGCTTAATAAAAGAGCAGACTTGATAGCAGAGAAATTAGCCAAGAAGCGAAAAATCAACAATGAGGATATCAAAGAAGCCCTGAATGAACTGATAGATGTAAGCCAGGAAGGCAAATCTAATCAGATATGAGGAGGGGTGTGGGACCTTGTCTAAAGAGGATGTCATAGAAGTTGAAGGTACCGTTTTAGAACCACTTCCAAACGCTATGTTTCGGGTAGAATTAAAGAACGGTCATGTGATCTTAGCTCATGTTTCCGGTAAAATCCGAATGAACTATATAAGGATTTTGCCAGGAGATAGGGTTACCGTAGAATTATCTCCGTATGATCTTACCCGGGGCCGCATCAAATATCGCTTCAAGTAGAAAACGGCAGAAGGAGGAATTCCAATGAAGGTAAGACCCTCAGTGAAGAAGATCTGCGAGAAATGCAAGATAATCAAGCGTAAGGGTAAAGTCATGGTTATATGTGAAAATCCTAAGCATAAACAAAAACAGGGCTAAATAAAAGGAGGTGCAGCAAGTGGCTAGAATCGCCGGTGTTGATTTGCCAAGAGAAAAGCGTGTTGAAGTCGCATTGACATATATTTATGGCATTGGCCTTTCAAAATCCAAAGAGATTCTCAAAGAAGCCGATGTAAATCCGGATACCCGAGTAAAGGATTTAACGGAGCGAGAAATCACAAGGCTGAGAGAGATCATCGACAAGAATCACAAGGTTGAAGGTGATCTGAGAAGGGAAGTTGCCCTCAATATTAAGCGGCTAACGGAGATCGGCTGTTACAGGGGCCTTCGCCACCGCCGGGGACTTCCGGTCAGGGGCCAGAGGACCAGGACCAATGCCAGAACCCGCAAAGGTCCCGCCAAAACCGTAGGAGCAAAACGCAAGTAAAGAATCCGGAGGTGAAAAAATATGGCAAAGCCAGCTAGAAGACGTAAGGAAAAAAGGCGCGTTGAAAAGGGAAATGTTTATATACATTCAACCTTTAACAATACAATAGTTACCATAACTGACGAAGCTGGTAAACCAGTAACATGGGCCAGCGCAGGAACTGTAGGCTTTAAGGGGTCCCGCAAGGGCACACCTTTTGCAGCACAGATGGCTGCCGAAGCAGCGGCAAAACAGGCCATGGAATACGGAATGAGGTCTGTTGAAGTTTACGTGAAAGGTCCGGGCGGAGGAAGAGAGGCGGCTATCCGTTCACTGCAGGCTGCAGGCCTAGAGGTCAATATGATAAAAGACGTTACTCCCATTCCTCACAATGGTTGCAGACCACCAAAAAGAAGAAGGGTTTAATTTACAGGAGGTGTAAAAAGAAAGATGGCTAGATATACAGGTCCGGTTTGCCGACTTTGCCGTAGGGAAGGCGTGAAGCTCTACCTTAAAGGCGACCGTTGCTATAGCTCCAAGTGCGCAATAGAAAGACGAGGCTATCCGCCAGGCCAGCACGGCCAGATGCGTCGCAAGGCTTCGGAATACGGATTGCAGCTTAGAGAAAAGCAAAAGGCAAGGAGAATATACGGCGTTTTAGAGCGCCAGTTTAGAAGCTACTACGAAGAGGCCGTGAGGCAAAAAGGCGTAACCGGTGAAAATCTGCTGAGACTTTTAGAATCACGTTTGGACAATGTCATATATCGCATGGGCTTTGCACCTTCAAGGCCACAGGCCAGGCAAATAGTCAGGTACGGCCACGTGGAGGTCAACGGCAAGAGGGTTACAATACCGTCATATCTTGTGAAGGAGAAAGATGTAATAGCGATCAGGGAAAAGAGCAGAAGTCTTGGCATGTTCAAGGAAATAGCCGAAGCAGGCGAATCCAAGGTTGTGCCCGAGTGGCTTTCGGTGAATTTCGAAACCCTCACCGGACAAGTCAATTACCTGCCAAATCGGGAAGATATAGATGTTCCACTCCAGGAACAGCTGATAGTAGAGCTTTATTCAAAGTAATATGATAACCCTCATCCAAAAAACAATTTAAGGAGGGTCATGTGTTAGATGATAGAAATTGAAAAGCCGAGGATTGAGTTGGTAGAAAAAAGTGAAGACAATACTTACGGAAAGATTGTCGTAGAACCTTTGGAAAGAGGCTACGGCACAACCCTTGGCAACTCATTGCGCCGCGTCCTACTCTCTTCAATACCGGGAGCTGCCATTACTTCCATAAAAATAGAAGGTGTGCAGCATGAGTTTTCCACGATACCAGGCGTCACCGAGGACACCACCGAGATTATCATGAGCATCAAGCAGCTATCCTTTTTAATGCACGGTGACGAGCCGAAACTGCTTAGAATCGAGGCACAGGGTGAAGGCGAGGTCAAGGCTAAGGATATCATTGCCGATGCCGATGTGGAAATATTAAATCCCGACCTTCACATAGCTACCCTGGAAAAAGATGCAAAACTCTTCATGGAACTCACGCTGGAAAAGGGCAGGGGCTATGTCACTGCGGACAGGAACAAAAAATCCAACCAGCCGATAGGTGTTATAGCTATTGACTCTATCTTTACTCCTGTGCACAAGGTAAACTTTAACGTGGAAAATACCCGGGTAGGGCAGAGGACCGACTATGACAAACTGACGATGGAGATTTGGACCAACGGCGCCATAAAGCCGGATGATGCAGTAAGTACTGCTGCCAAAATCCTCATAGATCATTTCAATCTGTTCTTAGGTTTAACCGACCAGGTTCAGACCGAAGAGGAACCTGTTGAAACGGAAAAAGACGACATGCAGAAAATACTTGAAATGCCCATTGAAGAGCTGGACCTCTCGGTTCGGTCATATAACTGCTTGAAGCGGGCAGGTATAAACACGATATATGAACTAACCCAAAAAACGGCAGAAGATATGATGAAAGTGCGCAATCTGGGTAAAAAATCCCTGCAGGAAGTCGAATCAAAGCTTGCCGCTTTCAATCTATCACTAAAACAGCCAGATGATTAGTAAGGAGGCGAGAACATGCGGAAGCTGGGCAGGCCAAGTGGACATCGAAAAATGATGTTGAAAAACTTGACAACCGACCTTTTCAGGTACGGCAGGATAGAAACCACCGAAACTAGGGCAAAAGAAGTCCGTCGCATTGCTGAAAAGATGATAACACTGGCCAAGAAAAACGATTTAGCAGCAAGAAGGTTGGTATTGGCCGAGTTGCTGGATGAGACTACCGTCAAGAATTTGTTTGATAAAATAGCACCCAAATACCAGGACCGGAACGGCGGTTACGTGAGATTGACAAAAATAGGTCTTCGCCGGGGTGACTCTACACCTTTAGCCGTGCTGGAGCTTGTAGAATAGAAAGATGTAAAGGGGGCGGTGAAAATAACCGCCGAAATAACTGCAAAGAATGTGTATTACCAGTATTCTGCCGATAGCAGCCTGGCACTGAATAACATAAATTTGACGATTAAGCCAGGCGAGTTTGTGGCCATCATAGGGCCAAACGGTTCCGGAAAGTCGACGCTGGCCAAACTCTTTAACGGCATCTTCGTGCCTACCAAGGGCGATGTCTTTGTAGATGGCCTTAACACCAAGGACAAGGATAAAATATGGGAAATAAGGCGAAAAGCCGGTATGGTATTTCAGAATCCCGACAACCAAATCGTGGCCACCGTCGTGGAAGAGGATGTGGCCTTCGGACCGGAAAACCTGGGGATTGCGCCGGAGGAAATACGGCGGCGCATCGATGAGGCCCTTAGAACCGTTGAACTTACTGAATTTGCCAATAAGGCTCCCCACCTCCTGTCAGGGGGTCAAAAGCAGCGGGTGGCGATAGCGGGGATACTGGCCATGAAACCCGATTGTATCATCCTCGATGAGCCTACCGCCATGCTTGACCCTGTTGGCAGAAAGGAAGTAATTTCGACGGTAACAAAACTCAATCGGCAAGAAGGCAAAACTGTCATCTTAATTACCCATTTCATGCAAGAGGCGGTTTGTGCCGACAGGGTCCTGGTCATGGAAAAAGGCAGGATAGTAATGGAAGGGAAGCCCAACGAGATTTTCAGCCAGGTTGAAAAACTAAAACAGTACGGCCTGGATGTGCCTCAGGTCACGGAACTTGCCTACCTGCTGGCAAAAGACAATGTCCCCTTGCCAAGAGATATATTAACTGTTGAGGAAATGGTGGATTGTCTATGTCAATTGATGTGAGAAAGCTAACCCATATCTACATGCCGAATACGCCCTTTGAGTCTGTGGCAATAAAGGACATTGATTGGACCATAAACGACGGGGAGTTTTGGGGACTTATTGGTCATACAGGTTCGGGCAAGTCTACCCTCATTCAACACTTAAACGGACTTTTAAAGCCCACATCCGGTGAAATCATCATCGATGGGAAGAATATCCACGGCAAAGATGTGAGCCTAAAGTCCATCAGGCAAAAAGTCGGCCTGGTCTTTCAGTACCCCGAGCATCAACTGTTCGAAGAGACCGTGGCGCAGGATGTGGCCTTCGGCCCCAAGAACATGGGCCTTGCGGAAGAGGAGGTTTCCAAAAGGGTTAAGGAAGCCTTGGAGCTGGTAGGCCTCTCATATGAGGAAGTGAAGGATAAATCACCCTTTGAGCTCAGCGGTGGGCAGATGCGAAGGGTGGCCATTGCCGGGGTATTGGCCATGAAACCTGAGGTGTTGGTATTAGATGAGCCTACGGCAGGCCTTGACCCTAGAGGCAGAGATGAGATTTTACAGGAAATTGTTGACCTGAAACAAAAGCAGAATCTGACGGTAATATTAGTTTCACACAGCATGGAGGATATAGCCAAGATTGTAGATAAACTGGCGGTGATGTACAAAGGCCGGATGGTCTGCCAGGGCAATCCCAGGGAAATCTTTCAGGATTATGAAAGCCTCGTGGAGATGGGCCTTGGCATACCGCAAGTTACGGAACTAATGATAAAACTCAAAGGCAGGGGCAAAGATGTATCGTCGGATATTTTGACTGTTGAAGAAGCCAGAGAGGAAATTTTAAAAAAAATAAGGGGGAAGGGCCTTGCGTGAGATAACAATCGGACAATACATTCCGGGTAATTCCATAGTGCATCGCTTGGACCCTAGGACCAAGATTATTTTAACTCTGGCATACATGATACTTCTGTTTGCCCTCAACAACTTTTACGGATATATTTTCCCTGCAGCTTTTTTGATACTTGCTACATTGCTATCCAGGATTCCGGTTAGATACTTGGTAAAAGGGCTTAAGCCACTGGTATTAATAATTGCACTCACCTTTGTGTTAAATTCCTTCATGGTAAAAGGTCGGGTGATTTATGAGTTAGGCCCCCTGGATATAACCTATGAGGGTCTTTCACAGGGTGCTTTTATGGCCATACGCCTGATCCTGTTGATTACGGGCACATCCATTTTAACCTTGACAACGTCACCCATAGCGCTGACCGACGGCATAGAAAGGCTACTTTCGCCCTTTAGGAAAATTGGTGTGCCGGCACATGAACTGGCCATGATGATGACAATAGCCTTGAGGTTTATCCCCACATTGCTGGAGGAGACCGATAAGATCATGAAGGCCCAGATGGCAAGAGGGGCGGACTTTGAAAGCGGCAACTTGATAAATCGGGCCAAAAACATGGTTCCCCTGCTAGTTCCCCTTTTCATCAGTGCCTTCAGAAGGGCGGATGATTTGGCAATGGCCATGGAAGCCAGGTGTTACCGAGGCGGCGAGAACAGGACCAGGCTGAAGGAATTAAAAATGACATCTCTTGACATAGCAACATATGCGGTTTTTGTATTATTTGCCATCGGTGGCATTGCAAGCCGTTTTATGTAGCAGGTGTATGCTGTATGAACGTAAAAATACTGCTGGAATATGACGGAACAGCATATTGCGGTTGGCAGAGGCAGAAAAACGCCCTATCCATCCAGGAAGTCCTGGAAAAGGCGATCAGCTCTGTAACCGGTGAAAATGTTCATGTAATAGGCTCCGGCCGCACAGACAGCGGAGTTCATGCACTAGGCCAGGTAGCTAATTTTAAGACAAATACCCGCATTCCCATAGACAAACTGCCCTACGCCATCAACAGCAAGCTGCCGGATGACATAGTTGTAAAAGACGCCGAGATTGTGCCCGAGGACTTTCACGCTCGGTTTTGGGCAAAATCCAAGATTTACAGCTATACCATTTACAATTCAAAGTTTCCATCGCCCATTTACAGGAGATACAGCTACTTCTGCCCCCATCCGTTAGATGTTGATGCCATGAAAAGAGCTGCCCAATTCCTCGTGGGCATCCATGACTTTAAAGCATTTATGGCATCGGGGAGCCCGGTGAAATCCACCGTGCGCCATGTGCAGAGGCTGGAAATTGTAAAACAGGGCGATATAGTGAAACTTGAGATGGAAGCCAATGGCTTTTTATACAACATGGCAAGGATAATAGCCGGAACCTTGCTGGATGTGGGTACGGGCAAAAGGAATGCTGATGAAATGCCTTCCATCATCGAATCAAAGGACAGGTTTTACGCAGGGAAAACTCTTGCAGCCCAAGGCTTATGCCTTGTAAAGGTTAATTATTGACATCTCCGCATAAAATAACAGTGCTTGACACACAAAAAGGCCTATTATAAAATAACCTTGTGCAAAAAAGGAGGGAAAACAATGAGTTCATTCATGGCAAAGAAGGAAGAAGTAAAAAGAGACTGGTACGTAATCGATGCTGCAGGCAAACCTTTGGGCAGGCTTGCGTCAAGAGTGGCCATGATTTTAAGGGGCAAACACAAGCCCATATATACACCTCATGTTGATACAGGGGATTACGTAATTATCGTTAATGCAGATAAAGTCATACTTACGGGCAAGAAAATGGACAACAAAGTCTATTATCACCATACAGGCTATCCGGGCGGGATCAAGGCTCAAAGCTTCAAAAGCCTCATGGAAAAAAGCCCCGAAAAAGTCGTATACAAAGCCGTGTGGGGCATGCTGCCGCACAACGCTTTGGGACGTAAAATGATTAAGAAGTTGAAAATATACAAGGGCTCGGAGCATCCCCATGAAGCTCAAAAGCCACAGGAACTCTCTTTTGACAAGTAAGAGAAAGGAGGAAGGATATGAAACAGGCGGTACTAGCTACAGGTAGGAGAAAGACTGCCGTCGCAAAAGTATGGATAATGCCCGGCACCGGGAAAATCATTGTAAACAAAAGGTCACTGGATGATTACTTTGGCCTTGAAACCTTAAAAGCTGAAGTAAAAAGGCCTCTAGAAAAATTAGATGCCTTGGATAAATTTGATGTAATCGTATCTGTTAAAGGCGGAGGATTTACCGGTCAGGCCGGCGCCATTCGCCATGGAATCGCTCGCGCTCTCCTTAAGATCGATGGCGACTTCAAACCCCTTCTCAAAAGAGCAGGCTATTTAACAAGAGATCCGCGCATGAAGGAAAGGAAGAAATACGGCCTCAAAAAAGCACGTCGTGCTCCGCAATTTTCCAAGCGATAAAACTTTGCTGTACCTTGGATTTCTTCAAACTCATACAACATATCGGAGCTTATACTATACCGTCATAGGTTATTTACCTTTGGCGGTTTTTGTTTTTGGTGTATTATTAATAATAGTGATATAATACATTAGATGGTAAACGTAACGGGAAATGTTTTAACAAGTCATGCAGATTATTTGTATTAGTGGGAAATGGTAAGGATAATTACATGGAATTGTATTTTTTATATTTCATATCCAGTTGTATCATTATGTGCAAAAAATTTTAAAGCAGGAGGTGTTTTTATAATGAGAAATTTATTCGCAAGTTTAATTTTGCTACCAATATGTATTGCTATACCAGCATTTATTCTATACTTTGTAATTAAAATGGCAATAAAAAATGCAGTAAAGGAATTAAAAGAAGAAAACATATTATGAACCATGTCGCATTCTATATGTTTAATGTCCAGTTGTAGAAACTATCAATTAGGTATTCTGTAAATTTTGGAGATGTAAAGTAAAAATGAAAAATCTCATTTTTATAAATGGAACTATGGGCGTAGGGAAAACCGCAACAAGCAGAGAACTGCAAAAACTCTTACCAAATTGTGTTTTCCTGGATGGTGATTGGTGTTGGGACATGTCCCCCTTTATTGTGAATGATGAAACCAAAAACATGGTAATTGACAATATTAGTTATCTCATAAATAATTTTATTTCGTGCTCGGTGTATGAAAATATTATTTTTTGTTGGGTAATGCATGAGCAAAGTATTATTAATGATGTGCTGTCTAGGCTAAAAAAACATGATTATAAATTATATAAGTTTTCTCTAGTATGTACAGAATGTTTATGGCATAATAGAATTGC
>LSQX01204530.1_pt1 | contig 21335 bp, 16 predicted proteins | sample 654561 | NCBI WGS metagenome assembly LSQX01 (sample SAMN04489861, study PRJNA283612) | anaerobic digester metagenome | isolation source: 4 biogas reactors fed with cattle manure at either 37C or 55C with and... | place: Denmark: Kongens Lyngby | collected 2014 | reverse complement strand
GGGTTGTCCCGAAGTTCGCGCGGGTAGCGCACCCGTACCGGGAAACGTTCGCGGCCTTCAACCGTGGAAGTAATTTTCATTCCTCCAATAGCTGTTTCAATGACTTGTTGCACATCTTCTATATTCAACCCGTAACGAGAAATCTCATCACGGTTAATATTCAGATGCAGGTAGGGTTTTCCCACAATCCGGTCGGCAAAAACTGCCTCGGCTTTTACCGAAGGCACTTCTTTCAATACCTCTTCCAACTGCATCCCAAATGCTTCAATCGTTGGCAGATCGGGTCCATATACCTTAATGCCCATGGGAGCGCGCATGCCGGTTTGCAGCATTACCAAACGGGTTTCAATGGGTTGCAATTTCGGGGCAGAAGTTACGCCCGGAATTTTTGCCACTTTCACAATTTCATCCCAAATATCATCGGGCGATTTGATTTCCGGTCGCCAATTGCGGTAATAATTCCCTTTGATATCCGGTATCAGTTCCTGAAGAGTTACCCCACTGTGTAAGGCTTCTGTATTGGTAAGCGTATCTCCGTTGGTCAATATAAACCGGTCGTTTTTATCAACTTTAAACCTTACCCGGTGCCCTTTTTCGTTGAGCATGTATTCAGGCCGGTAGTTAATAACGTTTTCGTACATGGAGATGGGTGCAGGGTCTAAAGCAGACTCTACCCTTCCTAATTTTCCTACCGTAAGTTCAACTTCCGGAATGTTGGTCAACAACATATCCAATTGTCCCAGAACTTTGCGGTTGTATTCAAACCCTGAATGAGGCATGGAAGTAGGCATCAGCAGAAAGCTTCCTTCGTTGAGCGAAGGCATGAATTCTTTCCCGATTGTGGGGAAGGTGTGGGTNNAATCCCGACCACACTTTGGTGGTACGGATATTCCACCCAAGCCCGTCGAAACCTTTGGCAACAAAACCAAAAACGGTACTGAATCCCATCCAGGTAACTGCTCCGAAAAGAATTAAAAAAGAGGGTATCAAAAGGAATGTGACTTTATTGTTCAAACACCAGCGGAGTATCGGCTTATAGAAATATTCGAGGATGATAAAAAACCCTAATATAATCATTACAAGCAGTGCAACGAACAGCACATTTGTCACCAGGCTTTTAGCTGCTCCTAATGGCAACCAGTATTTAGCCAGCAACCAGATAACCCCAATAACCACAATTATGACTTCAGCATACTCGAGTAACCAAGAAGCAAATAACTGCATTCGTTGCTTCACTACTGAAGTGGTTGAAGCGGGACTTTTGCCCGTTTCTGGTTTTTCTTCCCCAAAAAACAAGCGTTTCCCGCGGAATGTTTTCACTACCCCGACAAGGCCAAACGCAAGTAAAATCAATCCGCCCCAGGTTTGTCCGGCAATAAGGGCGGCAATTCCGATAGGGATAAGCGCAATGCTCAGCCACTTTCTGATTTTTTCATTCTTAATTTTTGCACCAAAAAACCAATGCGCCAGCGTGGGCATAATAAATAATGAAATGATAAGTGCAGCAATCAATGCAAATGTTTTGGTAAACGCCAGAGGCCCGAAAAGTTTGCCTTCGGCTGCCTGCATGGTAAACACCGGGATAAAACTGACAACGGTGGTTGAAACTGCAGTAAGTATTGCAGAACTTACTTCGGAAGCTCCGTTATAAATGGTAGTTATGAGTTTCTGTTCAGGGGGTGCCTCGTCAATGTGTTTGATGATGTTCTCTGACAGGATTATACCCAGGTCAACCATCGTACCAATAGCAATGGCAATACCCGACAATGCCACAATGTTGGCATCGACATGGAAATAACGCATGGCAATAAAAACCATGAGCACGGCGATGGGAAGCAAACTGGAAATTAAAAAAGAAGCCCTAAGGTTGAACACCATAACGATGACCACCAAAATAACGATCAGAATTTGAAGTGAAATGGCTTCTTCCAACGTTCCAAGGGTTTCTTGAATAAGCCCGGATCGGTCGTAAAATGGAACGATGGTTAACTGGCTTTCTACGCCATTGGGCAAAGTTTTTTTGGGCAGCCCGGGCGAAATTTCTTTTATTTTATCTTTTACGTTGTTGATGACCTGCAAGGGGTTCGCTCCATAGCGGGCAACCACCACGCCCCCAACTACCTCAGCGCCATCTTTGTCGAGTGCGCCTCTCCGGGTAGCGGGACCCAACGAAACCACACCAATATCCTTAATGCGGATGGGGACATTTTCCTGTACGGCAACGACAGCTTTTTCAATGTCTTCGGTTTTTTTGACATAACCCAATCCGCGCACCAGGTACTCTGCCTGATTTATTTCGATGGTTTTGGCACCTACATCTCTGTTCGATTTTTGCACCGCCTCCATTACTTTGTGAAGCGGGATATCATATGCCTTCAGCGCATCGGGGTTTACGTCAATTTGGTACTCCTGCACAAATCCGCCAATGGAAGCCACCTCCGAAACACCTTCGGTAGCATTCAATCCATATTTCACATAAAAATCTTGTACGGTACGTATTTCGTGCAAATCCCAGCCTCCTGTGGGATTTCCCTCTTTGTCGCGCCCTTCGATGGTGTACCAGTAAACTTGTCCTAAAGCAGTAGCATCAGGTCCAAGCGCAGGTTGCACCCCCTCGGGTAACAACCCGGCTGGCAATGAACTCAGTTTTTCCAATATTCGCGATCGCGACCAGTAAAATTCAATATCTTCAGAGAAAATAACGAAAATGCTGGAAAAGCCGAAAATAGATGAACTACGGACAGATTGTACACCCGGGATACCTAATAAATAAGTGGTGAGCGGATACGAGATCTGATCTTCAATATCCTGTGGCGAGCGCCCCATCCACTCGGTAAACACAATTTGCTGGTTTTCACCAATATCAGGTATTGCATCTACCGGAACCGGGTCTTTTGGCAAAATTCCCGTGTCCCAGCCAAAGGGCGAGGTTACAATTCCCCAACTTACAAACAGAATAAGTACAAGCGTTGTAACCAACTTATTCTCAAGAAAAAAACGGATAATTTTATTTAACATGTAATTTCAATTATGAGTTTTATAATGATTAATGAAGTACATAAAGGGTTTTCGCACATCACAAAAAGCCCTTGCTTATCATAATAAAATCATAAAAGATATACCTGCTTCAGAGAAAGTGTTTTTTGGATGGGTAGTAAGGGGGGCGTTTCAATAAAGTTCAGCGCTGCAACTTCCGTTTCAGGGTTATTTAATAATTCCACAGTGAACAGGTCATTTCCCCATAAATCAAGTTCTGACAGATCGGGGATGGTTGGATTTGCGGGTATTGAAAAATCCTCTTTAAGCTGATATACCTGTGTTTCGTTGTGGCAGCAATTGTCCATGTCACAGCAGGAATCATTGTCACTGAATACCGAAACAGAAACCAGACTTTCTTCGCAATAATGTTTCGACACAGCCATTCCTATTGTTGAAACCAACAATACAAGAGATAAGATAATATGACTGATTCTTTTTAACATCACAGCAAATGAAACAAATAAATTCTAAAAATGTTCTTTTCGAATAATTTTAATGTGGCAAATGACCATTAAATAAAAAAACTACGTGCTTGTTTAGCACTAAACAATACAAACGTAAATTTTCAACAGGAATTTCAAACACCTGCATTTGTTTCGCCGGTGGGGGTAAGGCATGTACATCGGCTGTAATAGATTCATTTCTGAATAATTGTTTTTTTGCTCCAATGTTTTCTCCGATTTCTTCAATCCAAACCAACAGATTCGAGAGGTCTTCTTATACTTCCTCTATCTCCTACATACGGTTTAAAAAGTCAAAAAACTCATTGACATCTTTTTCTTATCCATCTTCTTCTAAATGAACGGTATAGTATTTTACAATGTCAAATTGAAATTCTTCCAATCGTTTTATGTGTACAAATATATTCACATTTATGCTAATTTTATCAACAATTACCAATTTTTTTGTAAATTACTGATTTTAAAAATAAAATGGAAATATTATTGATTGAAGATGACAAAAGAATCAGCGATTTCTTAGTTCGCGGATTAACAGAAAATCAGTTTTCAGTCACATTGGCAGAGTCTGCTGAAAAAGCAAGGGATCTGTTAAATGATAAAGAGTGGGATATTTTTCTTCTCGACATCATGCTGCCCGGAATGGATGGAGTTGAGTTTACCAAAATGCTTCGTTATAAGAATAACAAGACACCTATACTGATTTTGAGTGCTTTAAGTGGAGTAGATGACATTATAAAATTACTCGATACGGGCGCTGATGATTATTTAGTAAAACCTTTCCATTTCCCTGAGCTTATATCAAGAATCAATGCCCTGATAAGAAGACATCATCAGAAATATTCAGCAGAATCGAATCTGATTGAATTTGCATACATTAAGATAAATAAGGATAATTATTCAGTGAGCATTGACAATCAAAAAGTGGAACTTTCAGCAACTGAATATAAATTATTGAACTTATTAATTGATAATCAGAACAAAGCGCTATCAAGAACACGCATTTTAGACTCAGTTTGGGGAATAAATTATCAGAATAACACTAACATTGTAGATGTTTATATTTCGTATTTGCGCTCTAAAGTTGAAAAACCGGAACATAAAATCATACATACTATTAAAGGAGTTGGTTATATGGCTAAAGCATAGAAACGTGAACTTAAGAAAAAAATTAATTGTCAATTCCACCTTGATTTTCGGACTTGTATATACAGTTTCTGCCCTACTGATTTATATGGTTTATTACAGAAATTCGGAGCAGATTATTTTCAATGAACTAGAGTCAACTTCTTTGTTGACTGCTTATTTTTATCTTGAAGAAGATGAATTGTCCAGAAAAGAGCACAATAAAATCAAAGAGCAATTCATGGGTAAAATACAAAATTCAAAGGTTAAGCTTTACAATGAAAGAAATGAATTCTCCTTTGGCGATCAATACACCGGTTTTGAGCAATTTTTGACAGCCGACATTTTAGATAGAACCAGAAACCTTGGGAAGTATAAATTTAAAATTGATAATAATTACTTCTATGGAATATATTACCCTGACAATCAAGGTAATTTTGTAGTTTACGTCATCACCGAAAATGTGTTTTTTGAATCCCAAAGCCGTCAGTTAATTTACATTCTGACAGGCTCGCTTATTTTGGGATTACTCCTTATTCTATTGTTTAGCAGATATTTATCAAAAATTGCATATCAGTCAATTACCAAAATTGCCAACCAGATAGATTCTATTGATATTTATTCAAAGGATGCAGATTATCTGGCATTGCCCGAAACCAACGATGAAGTTCAAAAAATGGTTTTAAAATTTAATGAATTGCTCAAAGGGATGGCTGAAAATTTCAATATTCAAAAGAACTTCATCAATTATTTATCCCACGAAATTAAAACACCGCTAACTGCAATATCGGGAAATTTGGAGGTCTTTGGACAGAAGAACAGGAATCCGGAGGAGTATAAAACACTGAGTCGAAATGCACTAAAAAATGTATATGAAATTAAAAACATAATTAAAAATTTACTGATTTTATCAGGATTGGAAAAAACTGAATCAAAACCATCTCAATTTAGGATTGATGAGTTGACATGGAAGGTTTGTGACAAAATTATTTCACATTATCCAGAAGCAAAACAGCTAATTAAAATTGATATTCAAATTGACCAATCCGAATTATTTCAAGTATATGGCTCTGACAACCAGCTAGAAATTGCAATTTATAACCTGATTGAGAATGCTGTGAAGTATTCCAATCAAAAACCGATTCAGATTGAATTTTCGGAAGTTGAAAACCATCTTCAATTAATTATTCAGGATCACGGGAAAGGAATACCTGAAGATGAACTAAAATTTATTTCCGAACCCTTTCAAAGAGGCTCCAATGTCTTGAGCACAAAAGGGAGCGGCATTGGTCTCTCTCTGGCATTGCTTATTTTGGAACAAAACCAGATTGGTTTTTCAATTCAGTCAAAGATTAATGAAGGAACAACTATTAGGCTGAAGTTCAAAACCTGATTTTATCAGCTCTCTTTCTTTTATCAGCTTTGCGGTAACCCACATAAAATATTTGCGGCAAAACAATGAATGACAACACCATACAAATAAACAAACCCCCCACAATCATGATTGCTAAAGGTTTCTGAATTTCTGAGCCCATTCCAGTTGAAAATGCTGCCGGTGTGAGTCCCATTGACCCCATCAGTGCAATCATCACAATGGGTCGAATCCGGCTGTTAACACCTTTTTTCACAGCATCTTTAAGCGGCATTTCTCTAAAGTTCTGCTTCATTACGGCAATAAGTATAATTGCATTAATTGTGTTAACGCCAAATAATATTATAAATCCTATTCCGGCTGAAATGCCAAACGTTGTTCCTGTTACCCAAAGTGAAATAAATCCGCCTATAAAAGCAAATGGAATTGTTGCAACAGCAATCATGGTATCTTTCAGGTTGTTAAAATTAAAATACAATAGAAATAAAATTAGAATTAAAACTGCCGGCACTACAATTGCAAGTTGTCTGGTTGCTCTTTCCTTGCTTTCAAATTCGCCTGCCCATTCAATTTTATTGGCTTTTGGCAATTTAACTTTCTCTGCTACTCTCTTCTGCGCTTCAGCTATTGTACTGCCCAAATCCCGTCCTTCTATGCTGAATCCGACTCCTATATAACGGCTGCTTCCTTCGCGATAGATAAAAGCGGGTCCGGTTTTAAAATCAATACTGGCAATCTCTTTGAGAGGAACTTTTTTTCCATCCATGGTTGGAATCAGAATATTTCCAATTTTATCCATATTGTCTCTATATGCTTTTTCGAAGCGAATTCTGACATCAAAAATCCTTTCATTTTCATAAAACTGAGTGGCAGCCTGCCCGCCTATAGCCATTGAAATAACAGCCTGTACATCGCGTGTGTTTACAGCATATCTTGCCATTTTATTATCGTGTAGCTCTATTCTCAGCTCAGGTAAACCGATATTTTTATAAACATTCAAATCAGTGATGCCTTCTATTGTCTTCAAAACATCTTCAACCTCTTTGGCATAATCTTCCAGCTGATATAAGTCATTGCCAAAAATTTTCACAACCAATGAACTCTTAACACCGGCAACATATTCTTCAACATTATCCTGAATCGGCTGGCTGAATCCCAAATTAACGCCGGGGTAATTTTCGAGGATTTGTCGCATTTCAGTGAGCAATTCTTCTTTGGTTATTTTCCTTTGCCACTCTTTTTCCGGTTTTAATTCAATATGGAATTCATTATTAAAAAACCCTGTGGGGTCAGTTCCGTCATTTGGCCTGCCTGTTTGGCTCATCACAAACTTCACTTCATCAAAAGTCATCAGATCTTTTCGCATATTTTTGGCTATCCTCAAAGATTCTTTCAGATTTACACTGTTGGGTAAGGTAGCTCTTGCATATATTGCACCTTCATTGAGGCTCGGAATAAATTCGGAACCATGATAAAAAAAGCGAACACCACAAACTACGATCAGCACAACAAAACCAGTTAAAGTTAATTTTCTGTGATGATTCCCTATGTTAAATAAAGTAGTAGCAAAATGATGAAATCCTCTTGAAATAAAATTTTCTTTTTCGCGAATGTTTTTGGTTAGCAGCACTCTGCACATTGCCGGCACATATGTCAGGCTCAGGATCAATGATCCCAAAAGGGCATATCCCAGCGTGAAAGCCAAAGGCGAGAACATTTTTCCTTCTACTTTCCGGAATGAGAAAATCGGAATCAAAGCAACGATTAAAATGATTTGCGCAAAGAAAATATAAGGTGCTACTTTTGAAATACTCCTTCTTATCAGTCCTGATTTGGATAATTTATAAAATTTTTCATCTCCCAAACTTTTGGCTTTTGCTACCATGCTGACAAAAACAGCTTCAACAATAACCAATGTGCCTTCAAGCAACAATCCAAAATCGAGAGCACCCATCGAAATCAAATTTGCAGGCAATCCCTGAATTCTCAGCATGATGATGGCAAACAAAAAAGACAACGGAATGACCGATGCAACAATTACTGTGGTTCGCCAGTTAAAAAGAAAAATAAAAACCACCAGCGAAACCAGCAGAATCCCTTCAGTCAAATTTTTAGTTACAGTTTTAACTGTCGTATTAACCAGTTCCGTTCTGTCGATTAAGGGAACTATCTCTACATTGGCGGGTAAAATTCGTTCATTAAGCTCTGAAATCTTCTCTTTTAGATGAGCAATCACTTCACTTGGATTTTCACCCCTAAGCATAATCACAATTCCCTGTACCAGATCATCATCATCATCCAGACCAACCTGACCCAATTTAGGTTTAGCCGACACTGCAACTTTTGCCACATGTTTAATCAGCACAGGAGTTGAACCTTTGACTGTAATCAATATATTTTCAATATCCTCAATTTTTTCCAGCAAGCCTATTCCACGCACAACATAAGCCTGCTCACCCTGTTCAATCACATCTCCGCCAACATTTATGTTCGAGTTTTCTACTGCTTCAAAAACATCCAGAGGAGATAAATCCCAATTTTGCAGTTCTAATGGATTAATTTGAATTTCAAAAATTTTCTCTTCACCGCCAAAACTCACCACATCTGCCACCCCCGGAACGGAGACCAATTCCCGTTCGATCACCCAGTCCTGAATGGCAGTTACTTCGGTCAATGGCAGATCACTTTTAATAACATATCTGAAAATCTCGCCGGTGGCACCCGAAGGGGGCTCAATTTCAGTTTCTGCGCCAATTGGCAGCTCCAGTCCCTGCATTCGATTTGAAGCATATTGCTGAGCAAAAAAATCATCTGCCTCATCTTCAAAAATCACTGTTACAACTGACAATCCAAAAAGCGATATTGAACGAACTTCCGATTTTTTGGGAATGGTGTTCATCTCTTTTGAAATGGGAAGCGTAATAAACTTTTCAACTTCCTCAGCGCTCCTGCCCGGCCACTGGGTAATAATTCGTGCACGGGTGTTGGTCACATCCGGAAAAGCTTCAATTGGTGTGTGAATATAACTGACAATCCCTACCCCAAGAAGCAGAAAAGTCATAAAAAAAACGATAAATCTGTTTTTAAGTGAAAATGCAATTATCGCCTGAACAAAGTTCTTCATTTGCAATTAGCAGTATAAAATGAGTTGAAATTTGATAATGTTGTGAATTAAGATTTCAGTTTCTCGTATATTAATAGTTGGTTTTGTGTGATTATTTTTTCACCATCCTTAATCCCATCATTTAAATAATAAAAATTGCTATTTCGGGCATAAATATTAATCGGACGTATTTCAACATTGCAATCCGAGTGATATACCAAAATAAAATATTGATTGTCATCAAAAATCACATTGTCAACCGGAATGATGTATGCACGTTCACCGGTTTGGTTTTTAATAAGGATATCTGCCACCATACCTGGTTTTAATTTTAGAGCTTCATTTTCAATCACAATTTTCGCTTTCAACACCCTTTCTTTTGAATCAAAAACGGGTAAAAGATCTGAAATCTCACCTTCAAAAATATCATCCGGATAAGCAGATATTTTGATCTCAACACTCATTCCCTGTGCCACTTGCTGTATATTTGCGGCGTAAACCTTTGCCATCACCCAAACCGTGCTGAGTTCCGAAATAGTAAATAAATCATCTCCACTATTGATTTGCATTCCCGGGGTTACATTTTTTTCGATGACATAACCAGCAACGCTTGCTCTGATTTCAAATACATTTTTTTCAGCATTGTAGTTGAAGAATTTCAAACTTTGGTGGATGCTTTCCTGTTCTGCCTGAAGTTTTTCAAGTTCAGAAAGAACCGACACCAACTCTCTTTCGGTTGTCAACTGATCGTTGTACATGCTTTGGACTGCTTGCAATTCCCGCTGTGCTGCTTTGATTTCGGCGATCAATCTGTTTTTTTCGGTCATCAGCCTGATCAGCTCCGGGCTTTGAATTTCTGCTAAAAGCTGACCTTTCTCCACGTATTCACCCAATGAGAACAGTACTCTCTGTGCAAAGCCTTCGGTTAAACTTGTAAAATGAAAAACTTTGTCGGGATTATAATCCACTTCGCCTGTGAGATTAATATGCTTCACCACATCAGTTTTTCCAATAACCTCTATTTTTGAATCCGTTTTCAGGAACTCATTCAAACAAAAGCCTGCCGATTCTTCGATTCCATTTTCAGATTTATAGGATGAACATCCGCCCAAAACCATCAAAATAATTGCTATGGTGCTGTGACATAATGCTTTCATGTGATTAAAATTTAATATTCAAAGGTCTCGTATAAAAGACAAATATGTTTTAATGATATTCTCATGCAGTTTTTTCATCATGCTTGTTTAATAATTTACAATTCTTTACCTACTACATATTGAATTTCCTCAAATTGAACCAGCAGTTTTTTTTGAATTTCCAAAAGAGCTTCCTTACTCTCTATATAGGATTCAGTAAAATCAATATATTCAATTAAGCCGATGTTTTTCACAATAAAATTCTGATGATGTGCCTGCATTAGGCTGTCGATATCATTTTCAAAACCGGGTTCAAAATTTGACAGCATTTCCAGGTTCCGATTTAAATTTTCAAGTTGTAACATCAACTCAGAACCAATTTCCCTCTCTTTTTGCTGCAGTAAAATTTCATTTTGAACTATCTCGATTTGAGCTTGTTGAATTGCTCCCTGATTCCGGTTAAAAAACGGAAGGTCAAAGGAAACACCGAATCCTACAAAATCACGCATTATACCGCCCCCTCTGTCATAGCTTACACCCAAAGTCAAATCGGGTATGCGCATCACTTTTTCATAATCTAATCTCTTTTGAAAATATTTAGCTTCCAACCGATTGATTTTCAAATCTGAACGATTCTCAAATGCAATTTGAATTAATTCCGGATGATTTAATTTTTCAACCTGCTGCAAATTCATTTCAAATCCTTCATCTGTCAGAACAATAAAAGTTTCGGGGCTTTGTGCCATCAGCAGTTTCAGTTCCTTAACAAGAACATTCCTATTCTTATGAATTTCATTGATTTGTTTTTGAAACTGAATTTTTAGAAACTGCAAGCGAACCAGTTCAGATTTACTTATATTCTTTTGTTGCAATTGATTTTTGAATCCGGAAATCAAACGCTCTAAATTGGCAGTTAGATTTTTGTACAATTTCTCCTTTTGTTGAAGAAATTGCAATTCTGTAAGGGAGTTTCTGAACTCATATTTTAAGTTTCTCAGCAACTCTTCAAAGTAGGTGGATGCGATTTCACGATCAACCTTCTTAATCGAAACCAGTTTGCTTTTCTTGGAAGCTGTATAAATGAGTTGCTCAAACTGAGCTGAAACCTGAGTGGTTTTGCCCCAGTTTCCAAACAGTGGCGGCAAATCCTCAGAGTGCTCTTTACCTGTGTTCCAAAGATTAATCTCTGCTATGCTCAGTGTAGGATTTGGCCAAAGCTTTGCCTGCAGAATTTCTGCATCAGCATGGTCAATATTGAGCTGATTGATCAATAAATCTACATTATTTTCCAAAAACAGAGATTCAGCCTGCACCCGGGACAACAATAGTGTATCGGGCTGAGCCCTTGAATACTCCACTGATAATAAACACAATAAGACAAAAAATAATTTCACTGAATCAAATTTGAAGCAGCAAAACTAAAGAAGTGAAATTAGAATGGAATGAATGTGAGATTAGAAAAGAATTAAAATCGGATTAAAAGGAAACCTTTAACAAGTTGCAAGAAAAGAGTGGAGCTGGCGGGAGTCGAACCCGCGTCCAAACGAGGAAGCCACAAGCTTTCTACATGCTTATCCCCGGCTTAATTTTCGTGCACCGGCTGGCTCAGGGCTGCCCGACCGGCACCTTAGCTCCTTAATTTTCACTGAAACTGCGGAGCAAAGTTTCAGTTAGCCCCGATATTCCTGCACCGCCTGATCGGGCCGCTTCGTGGCAACAGCACCCGGGCGATGTCTCGTCCCGGCGCCTTGCACCGGGAATCCCGGAAGTAAATTCCGGGTGCGTTAACTTACTGTTATTCGGTTACGCAGCAAGAGCGTAGTTATATTCGCCAATTATGATTTCGATCATTATTTTGGAGGGTCAACAATCAAAACCCTGCATGCTTACCTGCCTCTTCTACCCGCTGTCAAAACCAGTCAGCCCCGGTAAAAACAGGCATCTTTTTGCCAAAGAACCTGCTGCAAAAATACAAAAAAATTACCAATTCTCTTTAGTACATCCAAAACATTTTGAAATACAGCGCAATGCGGCAGCTAATTCATCTGCTTTTTCAATGCTTCAACAATGTTTGTTGTGAAATCGTACAAATCTTGCGGCATCCTTGAGGTGATCAGATTTTTGTCAATTACTACCGACTGGTCTAAATATTGCACTCCGGCAGCTTCCAGCTCCTCCTGAATGCCTCCCGTTCCGGTTGAAGTGTATCCGTCAAGAACACCGGCAGAAATCAACACCTGGGGCCCATGGCAAATGGCAGCGGTAACTTTCTCCGAATCCCAGAAAGCCTTCACAAACTCCAACACCTCGCTGTTCTCCCTAAGTACAGCCGGTCCGCGCCCGCCGGGCAAAATCAGCGCATCAAAATCGCCGGCACTAACCTCCGACACCGCTTTCTCAATATTGATGGTAAAATCACTGTTATAAGCCTTTACCGCTCCCCGCGCCGGACCAATTACCGTTATTCCGTATCCGTTGTTGGTCAGATACGCCATAGGCATAAACGCCTCGCCATCATGAAAACCTTCGGCAACCAGCACCGCAATCTGTGCTTTGGGCGCTTCCGCCTGCTGCGCCTCCGGCGAACTGCATGCAATAACAAACATCAAAAAAAACACTGCAAGCATAGTTCTGAAATTTTCACCACTCTTTTTCATAATACTCCTCTTTTATAAATTAACCATTTAAAATTAGCTTGTTAAAACTCTATAAATATAGGAGTTCCTTTTCAATTTAAAAATTTTAGAGCTGAAAATAGTTGTAAAAAAGAAGGGAAATAATTAAGTTCGGACTTTGTTGAAACCAGCTATAGATTAAACCTGTTTTTTTTGAAAGTAAACACACTTTTAAAAAAATCCTGTAAACTAAAAAGATGAAGGCAACAAAGAGCATCCGGTTACTCACAGTCCAGTTTGATCTTCCCTTAAAGTTCCATGAAATCAGCCAGTTCAGAGGAGCTGTAATCAAAACAACAAAAGGCAAAAACAATCTTTTCCACAACCATTCCCCTGATGGAATGATTTATCGCTACCCGCTCATTCAGTACAAAAGCATAAACAAAAAAGCGGCACTGCTGTGCATTGAGGAAGGAGTTGAAGGCATGCAGGACTTTTTTGCCTCCACCGACTGGAAACTCAACATCGGGTCGGGAAGTCAGCCGGTGAAAGTTGAAAACTTAAACGTGAGGCAACACCGCATTGGTGTTTGGGACAAAAGCTTCAACTATAAACTAACACGATGGCTCCCGCTAAATCAGGAAAATTATAAAAAATACCACGAGCTGCCCGGACTTGCAGAGCAGATTCAGCTGCTTGAAAAAATTTTGCTGGCAAACCTGCTCAGCTTCCTTCAGGGAATTGACCTGTACGTTGATGAAAAAATTGAAGTAAAAATCACGCAACTCCTCAGGCAGAAACTTGAAAAGTATAAAGGACAGGAGATGCAATCGTTCAGCATCCGGTTCAGCTCCAACATTTCGCTGCCCAACAACATTGGTTTAGGCAAGGGAAGCAGCAGCGGCTTTGGGATGGTGAGGGAAAACACTCAAGAAAAACAAGAAAATAATTAAAAAACAGTACTTATGAGTAGAGACATTTTACGTGATAAAATTTATTTAGGCGCCTTGCTGCATGATATTGGAAAATTTTATCAGCGGGCTGATCCTGACGGTGTTGCCAAATCAAAATTGCTAAGCAGTTCAGTAAAAAACAGTGAAGCTGTTTTTTGCCCTGAATTTCAGGGCAATTATTCTCATAAACATGTTTTATGGACGGCACAGTTTATTGAAGATATGGGAATCCATCTGAAGAAGATTTCAGGAGATTCAGAATACACTTTAGAACATTTGGCAGCAAAACACCATAAACCTTCAAATTTCTATGAGGAAATTATTCAAATGGCCGATCATCTGTCATCGGGAATGGACAGAGCAGAAGGAACACCTTTTTCTGATGAGTCAAAAAGCTGGGACAGTTTCAAAAAAGTGAGAATGCTATCGGTTTTTGAAAATTTGCTGAAAGATGATGAACCTGATTTCAATTTTAAACTGCCGGTTGGAGCTATTAAGCTAACCGAAGATTTTTTTCCGAGAACAAACTTTGAAACCCATCCCGACTATAAATCATTGTGGGAAGGGTTTATGTCTGAGGTAAAGTTTATACAAACAGATTCCTATCAGGTGTTTGCAGAGTCGCTCTATTCCTTACTCTATAAATACACCTGCAATATTGTTTCGAGTACCATAAATCTGCCCGATGTATCTTTGTTTGACCATTTAAAAACTACTGCGGCAATTGCTGTTTGTCTTTATTATGTGAGTGTGGAGAAAGGATTTTCATCGCTATCTGAAATCAGAAACTACAAGAAACCACTGTTATTGGTTGGCGGAGATATTTCCGGAATTCAAAATTACATCTACGATATACTAACAAAATCGGCTGCAAAGAATTTGAAAGGAAGGTCTTTTTATGTTCAATTGCTTGTTGATTCCATTATTCAGAAGCTTCTGAACCATCTTGGGCTTTTTTCTTCCAATATAATTTACAGTTCGGGAGGCGGATTCTATTTATTGGCTCCCAATAGTGCAAATGTCAAAGAGAAAATTAAAAATGCAACTCACAAAATTGGAGAACTGATTTTCAGCAGGCATGGAACCGATCTTTATCTTGCACTTGAAACCGAGGAAGTGAGTATTGATAATATCAAAAACAAGAAAATTAATGAGAACTGGAGAAGCCTCACTGAGAAATTAAACCTCCAAAAGCGGCAACGCTATAGAGACCAATTATCTGCGAAGTATGAATATTTTTTCGAACCAAGCGGAGAAGGAGCTGATTTTGAGCGTGATGCCTTTTCGGGGGAGGAGTTTCGCGAAGGCGAAAAAAAGATTAAATATACAGATAGCGCTGATGTTGTGCAATTTATCAAACCCTACACGGAGCAGCAGATAAGATTAGGGCAATTACTTAAGAAAACAGATTATTTTATCTCGGCAGATGAAGAACTCAATTTCATCAGAAATAAACTATCGGTTGAAATTTGTGATATAGGCATCTTTCATTACTTCTTAGCCGAAGCAGATTTAAAAGATCACCGAAGCAAAATACGCGATTTCAAAGGAAAAGTGAGGATTCTGAATTTGAATAACCTTAATTTTTTAGACACTCAAAATGGAATCAACAATATTTTTGGTTTTAATCTGTATGGCGGAAACAAGTATCCTACCGATGACAAAGGCGATCCGTTAAGTTTCGATAAATTTGCCGGAGATGGAGATTTTAAAAGACTTGGTTATTTACGTATGGACGTGGATAATCTTGGAGCAGCTTTTATTGGAGGATTTACTGATGAAAAAAGAACCTTTTCACGATACAGCACACTCAGCCGGAGCCTCGATTATTTTTTCAAGGGTTTTATCAATAGCATCTGGGAAAAGGAGAAATACAATCAGTCAACCTTTATTATCTACTCGGGCGGCGACGATCTTTTTTTAGTTGGTCGCTGGGATATTCTACTGGAAATGGCTGAGGAAATCCGGGAAAAATTCAGGGAGTGGACTTGCCACAATCCCCGGCTGACCATTTCGGGGGGAGTGGCTGTGGTGGATGAAAAGTTTCCAGTGCTCAAAGCTTCTCAAATGGCGGGCGATGCAGAAAGCGGCGCCAAAGAGCATGTTATTGAAGAATCTTCCAAAAAACTCAAAAATGCATTTTCAGTTTTGGGGATGCCATTAAACTGGGACACTGAATATTACTGGGTGAAAAACATGAAAAACAACCTCAAAATACTTTTAGATTCGGATGAAATTCCTCGGAGTTTCATTTCAAAATTTTACAGTCATTTTGCCAATGCAAAAATTGAAAACCACAAAATCACACAACTAAGCGTTTTGTGGCTGATGGCTTATGATTTTTCACGAATGGCAAATTCGGTAAAGAAGGAGAAAACGGATGCAAGGAATTTCATACACAATGTGAAAGATTGGATTTTTACCAATAAACACCCCGAACTTCAAACAACACAATACCATTTGTTTGAGCTGATAAACCTGGCAGTGCGCTGGGCTGAACTTGAATTAAGAACCATTAAAAAATAATAATTATGCAACAACGACGTGATTTTAAAAAACATGGACGTGATTCTGAACGTCCTGATTGGTCTTCCAAGGTAAAATCTGCTTGGGTTACCAATAAAATTGATAATGAAGCTGTAAGTTTTTCTGAGGATTTTGGAAAATACCTGGCACAAAACAAGCTAACAACTTCACAAATCAGAAATATTTACGGTGAATTAAAGCGAATCCAAATGAAAGGATTTGATGATGAAAAAACATCATTTTTGCTTCTGCTACCAAAAATGGCATACGCTGCAAAAAGAAATGTTAATCATGGTTTAACCGCATTTAAGCAGGTGTTTGACAAATTACACAAAGATGTAAAAACGGCAGAACATTATAAAAATATGATGGATATAATGGAAGCAATTCTTGCTTATCACAAAGCTTTTGGGGGAAGAGAAAACTAAAAAAATAAATTATCATGGCAAAATTAACGAAGAAATATGTTATTACAGGCAAAATTGAGTGCCTGACCGGATTGCATATTGGCGGCACAAATTCGGCAATGGGAATTGGTGGTCCCGACTCAATGGTTATCAGGAACCCATTAAACAACAAACCCATAATTCCGGGCAGCAGCCTGAAAGGGAAAATGCGAAGCCTTTTAGAGCTATCGCAGGGGGAAATAGGTGGTTCATCAGGCGGACAAATACGAAACGGTCCGACGCAAAATAAAAATCATCTGGCAGTCAGACTGTTTGGCTCTGCTGATAGCAAAGGAGACAATCAATTGCCTTCGCGGATTATTGTTCGCGATGCATCATTGCTCACACCTGATGAGAAATTTTCCAATACCGATATGCCCTACACCGAAACCAAAACGGAGGTAGTTATTGACCGGATCACTTCCGGCGCAATGCCGCGTCAAATTGAGCGTGTTCCGGCAGGCGCCGAGTTCAGCCTGAGTATGGTGTTGAATATTTTTGATTTGGACAACAACGAAAATGAATTGATTGAGGCATTAAAACTTTCAATGAAATTACTGGAAGATGATTACTTAGGAGGAAACGGTTCACGCGGGTACGGACAAATTGCCTTCCGTGATGTTGTCTGGACTGAGAAAAAAATGGAAGATTATTTAGCTACTTAATTATGAAAACCTTTCATTGTGTAAAACTGAAATTTATCAGTCCGCTCCATTTGGGGCGCGGCACGGGTGAAACCTACGATACAGGAAGCAAACTGCTTCATTCCGATACAATTTCAGCCGCACTGGCAAGTGCAAGGGTGCAGCTTTTTGGCGAAAAAAAGCTGAAAGAGTATTTAGAAGCCTTACGTGTAAGTTCAGCGTTTCCGTTTTTTGAAAATCATTATTTTTTTCCGAAACCCATGCTTAGGCTAAATCTGAAAATTGAAGGTCAGGATGAGCATTTGCTAAGCAAAAGCCTCAAAAAACTGGAATACTTTGAACAACCGATATTTGAAAAAATAATTTCGGGAGAAGAGGTTTTGGTGAGCGAAAATCAGCTCTCAAAAAACAAAAAGTACGTGTGGGCTGATGTTTCTGCAATTCAAACTATTTTAAAAACCGAAGTTCAGCAGCGTGTTACAGTTCCGCGCGACGGACAGGGTGATAGTGTTCCCTACTATGTGGAACGAATTTTCTTCAACAAAGGAGCCGGTTTGTATTTTTTGCTGAAAACTGAAAATGAGCAAATTTTGCGTGAAACGGAAGTTGCTTTAAGATATCTGGAAGATTCCGGAATTGGAACTGACCGGAGTGTTGGCAACGGATTTTTCAAATATGAAATCAGCAATTTACAACTTAAAGTACCAGAGGAAAGCAGCAACTCAATGACTCTTTCGCTGTTCTGTCCCGAAAAGGAAGAATTGCCTGAATTACTGGAGGGTGAACCGGCTTATTTAATGGAAAAGCGGGGCGGATTTATTGCCGGGGCGAGTGATGTAAAGTTCCGGCATTTGCGTAAAAAATCGGTCTATATGTTTTCTGAAGGCTCTGTCTTCAATGGGAAAAATTTAAACGGAAAAGTGCTGAATCTTCGCCCAAAATGGGACGATGAGAAACTGCACCCGGTTTACCGTTCCGGCAAACCGGTTTACATTCCGGTAATTAAAAACTAATTTGAATATTATGACTTCAGTAAAGTTAAAAACACTGACTCCAGTTCATATCGGCTCCGGGCGTGAATTAGCCCGCGATGTGGAGTTTTTGCAATGGAACAATGAAATTGGTGTTATAGACGAAAAGAAAACTCTCGAAATTATTGGTGAAGAAAATATTGGAACATGGGTGGCAATAATTGAAAGCCAGGAACCACTGCTCAACTATCTGACAACTATAAAGAAGAATTTAAAGTTGATGGATGTTTGCAAATACACCATGCCATTGTATGCAAACAAATATTCACAAACCAGAACATTAAAAGAGCAACTGCGCAACGGAACAGGAAAACCGTATATTCCCGGTTCGTCAATTAAAGGAGCAATACGAACAGCCCTGTTAAATATTTTTCTTGGAAAATTGCAACGTAATTGGAGAGAGGATGAACTAAAAAACAAAAGGGGCAACTTTTCCGACAAAGCTGTTCAGTCAATAATTTTTGGGAAAGATCCCAACCACGATTTTATGCGTTTTTTAAAAACAGGCGATGCCTTGTTTTCCAATGATTCTATGATTGTTCTTTCCGTTCTGAGCTTAAATTATCTGAACGGGCAGACAAAGCGCGATGAAAAATTATTACAACTCACTGAAACCATTGAGTATGATTTTGATACTGAATTTCGCATGAAACTCGATTTGGATTTGTGGCAAAAGAATATTGAATTTGGCATTATCAGAAAAGAAATTCCTGATTTTTTAAAAGATTTGCCTTCGCTGTTTAAGGTTTTAAATGATTTTACAGCCAGTCTTTTGCAGAAAGAAATTGAATTTTGGGAAGAAGATGCGGAGATAGACGCTGTTTATGAATATATAGACGATTGCCAACAATTACTGGAAGATTGCAAAAACTGCAGGGAGAATGAAGCTGTTTTGCGGTTGGGACACGGTTCGGGATGGCTGTTTATGACCGGTGGTTGGGTAAAAAACCCCACATTTATAAATGATAAAGGAAAGGACAGTTTATATGAGAAAATCATTGACAAAACTCGTCCAAAAAACAAGTTTTATAAAGATTACTTTTTCCCGAAAACCCGGCGGATGGATGAGGACGGTGAATTGTTGGGGTTTGTTAAATTAGAAGCAAATATTTGATGATAAAAAAGATTCTTATTAGTAACACAGGCAACCGAAACCTAAAGGTGAACGGAGACTTTATAACAAAAATTTTTAATGCAAACGATGAGAATTATTTCAGAGAACAAACCTATTCTATCTGGCAGCAAATTCAAAATAATGAATTTCAGGGTGAACTGAAACCGGTAATTATAAATGAAGTTATTGAATTGGAAAAAGACAATCTTGAAAAAGTAATTCTCATTTCAAGCGATATGCCTAATACTCTGAGAAATGACCAGGATACCATTTATGCAGGTAAAATACTATGTCACATATTGAAAAAGCAGTATCCCGAAATAGAATTTATAAATTATCCAGTTAACAAATCGGTTTTTATTTATGATGAATTGTTTACGTTTTATCGTTCATTTTTATTAAAGCTGAAACATGAAAACCCGGATTCAAAAATTATTTATTGCGATGCAGGAGGCACATCACAACAAAAGTTTGCACTGAAAATATCTCTGGAATTTCTTTTCAAGCCTGATAAATTCACAGTTTATTATGTTGCACAGCAAGAAAAAGGGAAAAGCAAGTTAATGCGGGGTGAAAGTTACGAGTACCGGAAAATTATTGATCTGGAACATGCAATTCAAGCAATACATTCCGGTGCTTATCAATTTTCATTAGACCTTCTTGGAGAATATTACCCAAACAAAAATAAGTTTCCACTCAGTTTGATTCAATTTCTTGAACTACGCTCCAGATTGTTTATCTCTGATGCCAATAAGCTTGCAAAAAATATCTCTCAATCTAAAAAAGCTCCTGAATTTATTAGAGATTACTTTAAACAAATTCCAATTGGAAAATATGATGATTGGAAAGGATTATTGGACAACAATCATTTTTTTCTCCTTAGTGAAATTCTCATCATGTCTCAATGGAAATATTCCCTTGGCATTATTGAGCAAGCTTTGCATCTGTTTTCCATGTTTGTTGAAAACTATATCAGTTTCGTAATCAGAAAACAGTATGGATATAAGTTTGATACTCATTATGAATCAGCATTTATTAAGTTTAACGAAGATGTAAAAAACAATAGATTCACTCTTCCTGAAAGCTTAAGACTAGACCGCCCGGGTCTTCCTCTTTTAATTTCAATTGCAGATACGATAGATGGGGAAATTCATAAAGCTCTAATTTCAATAATTAAAGAAATAAACAGTTTTACATCCTCAGATAAAACGGGAATTGACAGTTTCAGAAACAAATATACACATAAGGGAAAAGGGGTGAAAAAGGAAGATTTTGAAAATACCACACATTATGTAAATATGAAAAAATGTTATGAAATTTTTGGAATAGATTTTAATCGTAATTACTATGCCGAAATGCATCAGAAAGTTTGTGAATTAATTAGAAATTAGTCTTATGCCAACACCAACCGCGTTGTATATGATGAGATTAAAAACGACCTGAAAGAGGTGCAGGAGTGTTACGAAAATAACGACAGCATTTTGCTGGTTCCGGTGTCAACAGACGAAATTAAAGCGATGAAAGTTATTGGACAAAACATTGATTTTGATTTGATTTTAAAAAATAAAAACACCTTGTTTTTTTAGTAAATCAACCTTATATTTTAAGTTCTTTGACATATTGTTTTTTAATATAATTGGGCGTATCTTTGCAGCCACTTAAAAAACATAATTTTTTTCTTAAAAAAGATTAAATTACTAAGAATAAAAAGCATATATAGCTGTACAATAGAGAAATACAAAAAGAGGAGTCAGAAACCATGTTCCAGAAAAA
>LSQX01352995.1_pt1 | contig 21340 bp, 14 predicted proteins | sample 654561 | NCBI WGS metagenome assembly LSQX01 (sample SAMN04489861, study PRJNA283612) | anaerobic digester metagenome | isolation source: 4 biogas reactors fed with cattle manure at either 37C or 55C with and... | place: Denmark: Kongens Lyngby | collected 2014 | reverse complement strand
TGTCCGCATGCCGGCTTTGAGGGAGCGTCCGGAGGATCTTCCCCTGCTGGCGGAGCATTTTAATTATCATTTCTGCGCCAAGCAGGGCTGCGAGTATCGCGAGATCGACCCGGCGCACGTAGCGGAAATGCAGGCGCAGCCCTGGCCGGGCAATGTTCGTGAGCTGGCGGCCCGAGTACGCAAGTACGTGGCGACGGGTAATCCCGAGTTGTTGTTGCGTGAAGGCGGGCCCGACGTGGAACCGGAGATTACGCCCGCGCGCATGGGGCACGTCTTCGACAGCAAACGTGCGCCGGCGCGAGGCTTGGAAACAGCGCAAGCTCGCGATACGCGCACGGTTGAAGAGACTCCTCGGAAGTTTGTACCCCTGAAGGAGGCGGTTCGAAAAGCGGTAGAAGCTACAGAAAGAACGCTGATCGAGGATGCCCTGCGATATACCTTGTGGAACCGGCGGAAGGCTGCAAAGCTTCTCAAGATCAGTTACAGTTCTTTGTTGCGGCGAATTGAAGCGTACCATATCGGCAAGAGTGACAGCGAAACGGAGTGACTGTGCGCGCTCCGGAAACCATCAAAAGAGGTATTGTCATGCGGGCCAAGAGCAGTTGGAGACACGACGGGCGGCTTTGGGTACTCATCCCGGCGGCAGTGGCATGTTTCAGCATCGCGATGCTGGGATGTGCCAGCAATTCCAAATCCGTTGTCACTCCCCGCGATCCCAAGGGCGAGGGAAGCAAGATCATTGATGAGAGTCTGGACATCGGGGCCGCTGAGCTTTTTGGGACTCCCGACGCAGTGGCGCCCGAGGAACCGAAGCCGCGGCTCACCGCTAAAGGCGAGCCCGTGCCCGCGTTTGAGGATATCGATGAGTTGCCGTATCTGATTGAGGCGGGCGACCAGATCGAATTCCGCTGTTTCGACGATCCCGCCCTCAGTCAAGTGGCACAGGTCCGCTACGATGGCCACATTTCTCTTCCCATGATCCCAGACATCAAAGTACAGCTCCTGACCCGTGACGAAGCCACTGAGCTGGTCACCGAAGCGTATTCAGAAGTCTTTCGCGAGCCCCAACTGTCGCTGGCCGTCATCACGGCGTCAAGCAAGACCTATCATGTGATGGGCGACGTCATGAATCCTCAGGAATTTCCCTATATCAAGCCGATTTCCGTGCTCGACGCCATTAACCAGGCGGGCGGCCCCCGAATTAATCAGCGCAGCGGCGATTCATTCGTGGGTTCGCGTAGCACGCTCACACAGGCCCTTATCATCCGCCGCTATGGAGGGGGGCGCGACGTCATCGAGTGCGATCTGAGCAAGTATCGCGAACCCGAACATAACCAGGCCGATACCCTGGTGTTGCCGAACGATATCGTTTATATCCCCGAAGGAGTCAATCTGGTGTACGTCCTCGGCGAAGCGCGTGCACCTGATGTGTACCAGCTCATGGAAGGCACCCCATTGCTGCAGTTGCTGACGCGGGCCCGAGGATTTTCTGAGCCGACCGCCCGCATGAGGCAGGTGGTCCTGATCCGCGAAATCGAAGAAGACATGAACCGCGTTTTCCTCATTAACGTGCGCGAAATGCTGAAGACCGGGCAAGACATGGTGATGAAGCCCGGAGACATTCTCTACATCCCTCAGAAACCGCTGGTTCGTTTGCAGCAATTTGTCTCGCGCTTTGTCGGTTCCATCAGCCCACTGATGTCGCTGTACCGTGAAGCCTACGATACCTACTACACGGATCGCCGCTACGACGAGTTGTTCGACAGCAGTTACAACGGCGCCAACGACCTGCTGAGAGTGCTCGAGGGCGTCCGCAGTTTCGGTTCGCTGGCAACCTCCATTCCGACCCCGTAGGAGCCTTGTATGAGTACGGAATTCTCAACTGAGCTGGCCCTGCCGGCTCTGCCGGCTCCCGGCGGTATGCATGGAGAACGCACACTCAACCTGGTGCGTCTGATACGGCTCCGTGCCCCGCTCATGCTTGTGGTGTTTCTGGCGCTGGCCGTGCCTTCGCTTGCGGCCGCCTACCTGCTGGTGCCCGAGGAATACACGGCGAGCAAGACCATCCGCTTTGCCGCGAACCCCGTCTCTGTGCTGGGCGATGAGAGCGGCCAGGGCGGTACCGTGAATTACGACCGCTGGGTCCGCACGCAGGCCTTCGAGATCACCGACGCCACCGTCATGCAACGGGTTCTCGACGATCCCGACATCCGCAGCCTGGAAGAGATCCGGCAGGCGGAAAACCCCCTGTTGTATCTTCAGGACCTGGTGCAGGCGCGCGTGCTGGGCGGCAGCGAAAACGTTGAAGTCGTCTGCACCGCCCCGAACCAGAACCTCGCGGAACGCGTCCTCGCCGCGACGGTGAAAAACTACATGGCCCTCGCGGTCACGGCCGCGGTGAGCGACACCAGCGCCCGGCGTTCCACCCTGGTGGACGAAAAAGAAGACCTTCAGAAGGAACTCGACATTCTGCGGGGCCGCATCAAGACCATGAAAGAAAAGCTGGGCGTCGCGCCGGGCACGCTGTCCGCGCTGGGCCCCAGCGAGACCGAGGCGGACCGCGAAAACCTCTCGGCGGCGGAAAAGAGCAAGATCGAGGCGAACAACCACATCGATACCTTGAAGGGCATTCTGGACAAGATCGCCGCCTACAAGCAGCAGCTGAAATCGTCGCCCCAGGAACCCATTTTCGACCTGAATATCGAAGAGGGCACACGGGCCGACATCGAAGTCAACATGATTCAGCAGGAATTGGCCCAGGTCAAAAGCGAAATCGCCGTGCTGGAGGAAAAATACACGACCGAGGCTCCGCCCCTGAAGGCGCTGCGCAACACGCAGGCTTCGCTGCAGGGACGGCTCGATGGGGCGCTCGCGGAGGCCCGCGGGCGGCTGCTCGAGTCTGCCGAAGCGCGCACCCGGCAAGAACTGGCTGTCGCGGAGAAGGCCCTCCTGGAAGCCGAAACCCAGATCGAACAGTTCCAGCGCCGCATCGAGGCCCAGACCGAACTGGCCGTCAAGGCGGCCGGCCAGCAGGCCGGGATCGAGGCCCTCCAGGCCGAAGAAGCCGACCTGGCCGACAAGATCAAGCACATTGAATCCATCATTTACAGCATCGACGTGGAAAGCAAAGCGCCGGGACGCATCTCGCTCACGTCCAACCTGTTTCCTCCCGCCCGGGCGGACNNGACTATGGCAGGCGGAAGCAGTTGATGGCGCTCGCGTTCCTGGCCTCGGCCTGCGCCGCCGTGGCCGCGGGCCTGTGGCGTGAACTCACCGACAAGCAGGTCCGCAGCGCCCAGGACGTGGCCGTCCTGACCGGCCTGCCGGTGCTGGCCACCGTGCCTCACGCGAGCCTTGAACAGTCCAACGCCCGCCACGACGGCAGCCTGCTCCAGACCGCCCGGGAGCCGGGTTCCACGTCCGCGGATCAGTTCCGCCGTATTCTCACCCGGATCATCTACCCGCCGGAAGGATCCGCGGAACTCAATACCTGCCTCGTCGTCAGCCCCGGCAGAGGCGACGGAAAGACCTCGCTCGCGTGCAATCTTGCCACGGCGCTGGCCCAGGCTGGCCGGCGGGTGCTGCTTGTGGACATCAACGCGCGGAACCCCAAGGTCGAGGAGGCCTTTGGCTTGACGCCCGGGCCCGGCCTCGGCGAAGTGCTGTTCGGCGACCGGGAACCCAACGACGTCGTCCGCCAGACCGATTATGCCAACCTCTTCGTCATCGGCCCCGGTAGCCAGCGCGATGTGGTGGTGGGCAAGCTGGCCTCGCGCGACATGGTCGCGTTCTTCGAACAGGCCGAACAGGCCTTTGACCACGTCATCATCGACACTCCGCCCGCGCTGCTGATGGCAGACGCAAAACTGCTGGCGCCCGTGGTGGACGGCGTCGTCGTGGTGATCGGTGTGGGCGCGTCCACCACCGGCATGCTCCAACGCTGTCTCAACGATATGAGACAGATCGGCGCCAACGTGATCGGCGTCGTCCTCAACAAGGTCAAGGCCACCCGGAGCGGATACCTGCGCCGCAACCTGCACCAGTATTACGACTACATGGAAGAGGGCCGGGGAAAAGGCCGTGCCATGGACGACATGCAACTGGAGTACGACGAAGACGCCCCGGACGCAACCATCGTGCTGGTGGATGCGGAAGACGAAGGCGAAGACAGGCCCCGCACCGAGGGGTAATTCCCGGATGACACAAAACGCGAACTTCAAACTGCCCCCGGCACTGGTCAGGGTCCGGTCGGCCCTGGCCCAGGCCATCGCTTTGCCGGTGCGCCTGTGCCGGCCTGTGGGCCGGCGGCTGGCCATGTTCGTGTTCGAGATCCGGGCACGCGCCCAGGTGCGCGGATTCGTCGCCCCGGGCGTGCAGTTTTTCGGCGCGGTGACCGTGGAAGGTTCCGGAGACATCCACATCGGCCAGGGCACGCGCCTGGGACGGCGCGTGTATCTGGAGACCAGCGAGGGCGGCAGAATCCGGATCGGCGCCAATTGCGTCATCAACGACGGAGCGACCATTGTCGCGTACAAGAACATCACCCTCGGCGACTTTGTCATGATGGGCGAATACGCCACGATTCGAGACGCAAACCACGGCACCAGACGCGGGGAACCCATCCGCGTGCAGCCGCACATCGCCGAAGTCGTCACGATAGGAAACGATGCCTGGATCGGCCGGGGTGCGTGCGTCTTGAAAGGCGTCACCGTGGGCGAAGGCGCAGTGATCGGCGCCAATAGCGTTGTTACGCATGATGTCGAGGCAAATGTCATTGTAGCGGGCGCACCCGCGCGTCCGGTCGGAGAGAGACACGAATAATGTCAATGGAACGGATCATGATTCAACGAGAACGGGCCCGGTCGTCGTCTGAGTGGATCGCCCCGGAAGATGAGGTTGACCTGTTCAATGTGCGCATCTCCAACCTCTCGTTTGAGGACCTCTGCCAGTGGCTCGACAGCCAGATCGCGCACAGAACGGCCGCCTATGTGGTCACGCCCAACATCGACCACGTGTGCCGCCTGCGGCGCAACGCCGAATTCCGGGAAGCCTACGACGAGGCCGGCTTGCGCCTGGCCGACAGCGCCCCGCTGATGTGGTGTGCGAAACTCTTTGGCCAGCCCCTGAAAGAAAAACTCAGCGGTTCCGACCTGGTGCCGCGTGTATCGGCGTACGCCGCGGAGAAAGGCTACCGCGTATTCCTGCTCGGCGCGGCGGAGGGCGTCGCCGACGAGGCCGCACGACGGCTGCGCGAAAAGCACCCTTCCCTGCAGATCGCGGGATGCTTCAGCCCGCCGTTCGGATTTGACCGCGACGCCGTCCAGAGCGCGAAAACCTGTGAACGGGTGCGCGCAGCCCAGGCGGACATCTGTTTTGTGGCCTTTGGTTCCCCCAAACAAGAGACATGGCTGCTGCACCACGCCCCGGCGATGAACGTCCCGGTGACGTTTGCGGTGGGCGCGGGACTGGATTTCGCGGCCGGGCGCGTGCGGCGGGCGCCGGTCTGGATACAGCGGTCCGGATGCGAGTGGCTGTGGCGCCTGATGCGGGAACCCCAGCGCCTGTGGCGCCGGTATCTGGTAGAGGACAGCTATTTTCTGGTGATTCTGCTCACAGAAATCGGCCGCCGCTTTGGCAGGAGATAACCCGGCGCGCAACTGGAACCCGGGGAGCGGAGCATCCCGGGAAGGAGACGAGCTTGTCACGCAGATTGTGGGCGATCACGTTTATCGCACTGGGCGTACTGGTGGTTCTGGGCCTCGCCGGCGCGGGCGGGTTCTTTCTGTACCGGCAACACCAGACCCGCCAGTGGTTCGCGGAAGCGGAAGCGGCCTTTGAGAAAGGCGATTGGGATACCGCCACCCGCCGGTACGCCTTCTACCTCAACCGGGAGCGCGAAGACACCTCCGCGCTCGAACGGTACGCGGAGGCCAGCCTCCACCAGGAGGGCAATCGCAGGAACGGATTGTCGCAGGCCGCCACGGCCTATCGCCAGATCCTTCATTTTGAGCCCGAGCGGCAGGACATCCAACAGACGCTGTTTGAGCTCCAGAAAAAACTCGGCTCGTGGCACGAGGTCCATTACCTCGCGGGTAGAATGCTCGAGAAAGATCCCGGCAACGTGGAGCTCAAGCATGAACAGGCCCTGGCGCTGTACCGCCTTGCAAAGCGGAACGACGCCGTCACGGCCTACCGCGCGCTGCTCGACGAGGGGATCGCCAAGCCCGAAGCCTATCTGAACCTGGCGCGGCTGCTCCGCGAAACCAACCTCACGGAACAGGCCGACGACGCGCTCAACGCTTTGGCGGAACAACGCCCCGAAGACCCCGCCACGTATGTCGCCCGCTCGGACTACTTCCTTGAAGGGCGGGAGACGGACAAGGCCCGGCAGGAGCTTGAGAAGGCGCTGGCGCTGGCCCCGGACGACCTGGAGGTCGTCATGCTGGAGGCCCGGCTCGCGCTGCTTACCGGCGACGACGAGGTTTCCATCCGTGCGGCGCGCAAAGCCATCGAACGCGATCCCAGCCAGGCCCGCATGTACCTCGTGCTTTCCCAGGCACTTGCCGCGAGCGGCGAGAAGGAAGCCGCGCTGGATGTCCTGCGCAATGTGGATCCCGCCGTGCGCAGAGACAGTCCGGAGCTGTTTATGCAGTTGGCGGAACAGTTGATCAACCTCCAACAGCTGGACGAGGCCCGCGAGACCATTGCGGCGTTTGAAAAGACCTACCCCGATCACCAGTCAACGCTGAGTTACCTCGAGGGCCGGGTGCTTCTGGTGGAAGGCAATGCCGACGCCGCGGCCGACACCCTGGCGGGAGTCATCGAGCAGAATCCCGCCATGTCGCCGGCACGGTTCTTCCTGGCCGTGGCCAACCTTCTGCAGGGAAAGCGCAAGGATGCGCGGGGACATCTGGAGATCTACCTCAAGGAAAATCCCAACGATGAGGGCGCCAAGAGACTGCTCGCGGAAGCCATGGGGGTGCAACCCGATCCGGAACAGCTTCTTCAGGCCGCCCAGGCCGTTCTCGGCAATCAGGAAGCCCGCCCGGACACGCTCGTCTCTTCGGCCCTCGCCCTGCTGGCGTCCGCCCTCCGCCAGGGCGCCGTCGCGTCCCAGGTCCAGACGATCGAGCAACTGTTTACGCGCGCGCTCGAACTGAACCCCAGGGAAACCCGCGCCTATGGGGGCCTCGTCGACACCTACGTGGCCGCGGGCATGCCGGCAAAGGCCCGCGAGACCCTCCAGCGCGCCGAACAGGCCGGCGTGCCTCCCGTAGAACTGGCTCGCGCCAAAGCCAACACCGATCTGGCGGAGGGCCATCCCGAGGCCGCATGGAAGGCCTTCGAGGAGACCCTCGCCGCCAAGCGCCCGTCCGTCGAGGAGGTGCGGCAGTGGTCCCGGTTCTTCTCGCTGCGCGAGCAGCCTGATCTGGCCCGCCGCGCCCTGGCGAACGCGGCGGAAACCCTGACGGGAGAACCGGAACGGGCCGAACTCGCCGTGGAGGGCGTCTCCCTGGAATTGCGGTTGGGGGAAGACGAAGCCGCGATGCGCCTCCTCGGTGCGATCGAGTCACAAGTGGCCGGCCACCCGGCGGCCGAGCGACAGCTCCAGGGCGCAAAGGGGCAGCTGGTCTGGCGCCTGATGGAACAGAACGACGCCCGCAAGATTGAAGAGGCCCGCCAGATACTCATGCAGGGTCCCGACGGCAACCAGAACGACCCCATGCTCCTCACCCTGCAGGGCATCATGGAACTCCGCAACACGCCGCCGGGGTTTGAAAAGGCGGAATCCGCCTTCCAGAAAGCCCTGGAAACCGACGGTGAGAGCGTCGCCGCGCTGATGGGCATGGCGAGCGTGGCCGCCTCGCGGGGCGCCCTGTCCAAAGCCATGGAATTCGCCACGAAAGCCGCCGGCGTCGCCCCCCAATCGGAAGGCATCGACCTGTGGCGGGCCGAACTCCTGTTCCGTATGCAACGGTACCTCGAAGCCCGCGACCTGCTGGAGAACGTCCTGGCCGAACTGCCCGGCAGCCCCGCGGCCCTCGAACTGCTGGTCAACACCTACCTCGCCACCAACCAGCTCCGCGAGGCCGAACGGACCTTGCAGCGCCTGGAATCACGCGTCGGGCCGGATGCAGACCGCGCCGAGATCATCAAGACCCTGCGGGGACGGATCCTGCTTGCGCAAGGAAACGCGTCCGGTGCGGAGGGCGTCTTGAGGACGCAACTGGCGGCCAACCCGGACGATTTCTCCGTCGTTCGCAGCCTGGCCCTCGCGCTGGCGCAGCAGAACCGCGTTGGCGAAGCGGAAACCCTTCTTCGCGATTATGTCGAAGCCCATCAGTCCGACGCCGAGGCCTTCGTGGCGCTCGCGCGGTTCTACCTGGGCATGAACGATCCGGCCAAGGTCGACGCCGCATCCACCGCGCTGACCCGCGCCCTGCTACTCGACAACGATTTCCTGCCCGCGCTCCGGGCCCTGGTGGACGTGCAGGTCCGGCGAGGCAGCCCCGCGGGAATTCTCGCGGCGTGCGACCGCTACCTGGCGCACGACCCGCTCAACGCCGGCGTGCTCTTTGCGAAAGCCTCGGCGCTGAGCCGCGAGCCGGCGCGGGAACAGGAGGCGCTCGGACTCCTCGATCAGGTGATCGCGCAGGAACGCCAGCCGGAATATCTCGCCCTCCGCGGCATGCTGTACCTTCGCGCCAAGAACTACGCGGCCGCATTGAGCGATCTCCGCGCCGCTTCCATGGATAACCCCGACACCTCGGCCGAATTCGATGCCGCGCTCGCCGAAACGTACTGGGGACTGGATGAAAAGGACCTGGCGAGAACCCATTACGAAAGCGCCCTCGAGAAACTACCGGCCGGCGGCCCGGCGCCGCTCTGGCTGAAACGTCTCGAAGAAATCATGGGACAGGAGAACTAGTCCATGACGCAGGAACCGCATGCGCCGGCTGCGTCGGCTCAACCCGCCGCCCCGGGCGCCGCAACCGCCTGGATCCGCTCGCTGTTCGAAGTCAAAGACCTGGTGGTCGTGGCCCTGCTGGTCATCATCTACCGGAACGCCGCTCATGACATCCACCGCGGCTGGACGCTGGTGGATTCCTACTACTCCCACGGGTTCTTGATCCCGTTCGTCTGCCTGTTCTTTGTGTGGCGCGACCGCAAAGTCCTGGCGGCGCTCCCCCGCAAACCCTCGGCATGGGGCTACCCGTGGGTGGCCGCGGCCGCCTTGATGCTGTTCGTCGGGGATTTCCTCGGCTTCGGCGTGCTGACGCACATGTCGCTGATCCCCATGATAACCGGGGCGCTGCTGCTCACCCATGGCGCTGCCCGCACACGCACCCTGTGGTTCCCGATTGCCTTTCTGTTCTTCATGATCCCCATTCCGGCGTCCATCACGCAGAGTTTCGCGCTGAAACTCAAACTCGTCGCAACGGAATCGGCGGTCCAGCTGGCGAATCTGTTCACGCTGCCCATGGTTCGTGAAGGCTCCTACGTGCATTTCGGCGACGACTTTCTCCTGGTGGGCGAAGTGTGCGGCGGGCTCCGCTCCCTGATTGCCCTGCTGGCGCTGGGCGCGTTGATGGCGTACATCAGCAAGACCCGCTGGCTCGCGCGCGTATTTCTGTTTCTGGTGGCGGCCCCGGTCGTGGCCATCCTCACCAACATCCTGCGCATCTTCAGCCTCTGCGTCGTGGGGTATTTCTACGGAAGCACGGTGGCTGCGGGCACGTTCCACGATGTCTCCGGCATCTTGATTTTCCTGATCGCCTTCATCTGCTTCTTCTCTCTCGAAGGGCTGCTGCGCAAGATCCTGCCGGCCAGGGAGAACCCGGAGACCGCGCCATGAAACATTACATCGCCCTGGTGCTTATTCTGGCCCTGATCGCCGCGGGCCATCTGGCAATCCTTAAAGCGCATGCGACCGCAAGCGCCAAGCTGCCCACCGTCGAAACGCTCGACATCCCCGACCAGATTGGCGACTACACCCGGCGGGGCGCCGACGCCGAGATTGAGGACCATGTCAAGCAGGTGCTGGGCACCAGCATGATCCTCATCCGGGACTATGTGGCTCCGCCGCAAAAACATGTCCAGTTGACCGTGGTACACAGCACCTCGCGCCGAAGCCTCCATTTTCCGGAAGTCTGCCTGGTCGGCGGCGGATGGGAAATCATGACCCAGACGACCCATCCCGTCGGCTTCTTCTTCCGGGCCAAGAAACTGGTGCTCGTGAACGGCGACATGCGCCAGCTCGTGCTCTACTGGTTCAAAACCGGCGACGAACTCACCGGCAACTTCTTCGTGAACGCCTACCACTGGGCCAGGGCCCAACTGGCGTTTGGCTCGCCGACCTCGACAATGATCAAGGTGTCCACGGTGCTCCGTCCCGGCCAGAGCGAGGAGCGGGCGTTCGAAACCCTGGAAGATTTCGCCGTCAAGTTCACACCCATCCTGCAGGAACGTATTCCGTAGACGGGGCCGGCGTGCGCCGCCGCATCCAGATACGCTCGGCGGAGCGGTTAGAAAAGGGAGACGTTATGAGGTCCGATTCCAGTTCCCGGAGAATGAGCGTCCTCAGTGTAACGGCGCTCGTGTGCCTGCTGCTCGCGGCGATCCCCGCATGCGGCGGCCGCCGAAGCCAGCAGCAGACCGAACTCGGCCAGACCTTCCTCGGCATCGGGAAGATCGACGAAGCGCGGCAGGCTTTCGACAAAGCCCTGAAGCTGAATCCGCAAAACGCCGACGCCGAACTTGGCATGGCACGGTGTTTCGCGGTTCAGGACAATCTGGAAGAGGCCCTGGCCCACTACCGCAAAGTCGTCGAGCTCGATCCGCCCAGGGAAATCGCCTACGTCGAAGCCGTCCGGATCCTCCTGCGCAAAGAGCGTCGCGACGAGGCCAGGAACCTGGCTATGGACTTCGAGAAGATCAATCCGGAGAAGGGCGGGATACAGCATGCGTTCGTCTTGCAGACCGCGGGCCAGACCGCCGAAGCCATCGCCCTGCTCGAAAACCTGGCCGCAAGCTACCCCGCCTCAACGGAGGTGCGCGTCAGCATGGCCACGGCTCAGGCAGCCGCCGGCCAGGACGCCAAGGCCGTCGAAATCCTCGAGGACGTGCTCACGAACATCGACCCCGATTCATTGCCGGCGCGCATGAAACTGGTGGAGGTCTATCAGAAACAGGGGAAGACCGATGAGATTGTCGCCCAGTTTCGCGAAATGGTGAAGCAGGAGCCCGGCGACCTGGGCATCCAGCTCGCGCTGGCGCGCAGCCTCGTCGACAAGAAGGAATACGCCGAAGCAGAGGATATCGCCCGCACCATTCTGCGTGAGATGCCCGAATCGGGCTGGGCCAACTACGTCGTGGGGGCCTGTCTGCTCGCCCGCGAAGAATACGAAAAGGCCGTGATGTACCTCCAGACCGCCGCGCAGGCCCTCCCCGAATCCGAGGTCGTGCGGGAGTATCTGGCCGCGGCCCGAAGCGGAGGCGCCCCCCAGACTCCGGCCGCCCAGCCCGCGCCGTCCACGCCTCCGTCCCCCACGCCGGGTGAAGCCCCCGCGCAGCCGACCGAAGCCGCCCCGTGGCAGACCCTATGGAAACAGGCACGCCTCGATCTGCTGCTCCACCAGGGCGATGCCTTACTGGCCGCGGAGGAACCCAATCTGCGGGAGACGCTTGTGCTGGCCGCGCTCCTGTCGGCCAACCGTCCGCGTGCCCGGCACTTCGCCGAAGGGCTGCCCCAGGACGCGCCGCTGCAGGCCCTGCTGACGGCCCTGGAAAGCCAGGACACCGAAGCGTCTCTCGCCGTATTCGACACCTGGACCGAAACCGACCCGGAGCGCGTCATCCTCCGCGATAATGCGTACGGATTCGCCCTCATGCTCGTGGGCGCCCGGGCCAAGGCCCTTCAGGAGCTTTCCGAGTGCTACGCCGCGGCCCCCGAGAACGCCGTGGCGCTGTTTAATCTCGCCACCATGTACCGGACCGCGCGCTTGCCCGAATACGCCGTGCAGGTTCTGGACAAGCTGCTGGCCCTGTACCCGGACAATCTGAGCGCGCGGCGCATCCTGTTGCGCCTGCTCGTCGATGCCAACGACATGAGCCGCGCCCGCGCCATCGCCGAACTCACCTACCAACTCTACCCCAACGACGCCGAAGCCGTGGTCGACCTCGCCCGCATCTATCGCATCACCGGCGAAGTGGATCTCGCCCAGAACCTCCTGAAAAGCGCCTTGAGCGCCGCCCCCGAAAACGGGCCGCTGCGTATTGCCGAAGCGCGGCTCAACCTCCTGAAAGGCCGGGCGGACGAGGTCCTTGAATCGCTCGAAGGCCGGGCATTTGATGCCGTGGAGCTGGCCGCCGCCGGCGAAAGCCTGCGGGCCTTTGCCCTCGCGGAAAAAGGCGACTGGCCCGCCGTGACGGCCAGTTGTGAATCCCTCCCCCCCGAACGACGGTCGCCCGGCCTCCATCTGCTGTTTGCCGCCGCCCGCCTCCACGAGGGTAAACCCGATGCCGCCCTCGCCGCGCTCGACCAGGCCGGGCAGCTGCCATGGGAACGCATCAATGGCGCCTTGCCCCTTCTGGCCGCACTCGGGAAACGTGACGCTCCGGACGAAGCCCGGGAACTCGTCAGCCGGCTCACGTCCTCCCCGGAGACGCTCGCCCAGTATGCGCACGGCGTGGCGTGCCTGGCCGAGTCCACGCCCGACTGCGCGCTGGCGCCGTTGGAAAAAGTCAATGCAGCGGCGCCCAACTCGCCCGCGCTCACGGTCCTGATGCTGGACGCGCTGGCAAGCGCCATCCGCGTCGACGACCCCGCGCAGAAAGCGAGGGACCTGGCTCAGCAGGCGCCAAACGATCCGCGCACCTGGCTGGCCCTGGCCACGTTCTGCCGCGTCAAGAAGGACGCCAACGGCGAGAGCTCCGCGATCCAGAAAGCCCTCGAACTCGATGCAAACAACGCGGCAGCGTGGCTGCTTCAGGCGCGGTATCTCGAGAGCAGCGGCGACAAGGCCGGGGCGATCGCGGCGTATGAACGCGTGCTCGCGGCGCGTCCCGGCGATCCCGTCGTCGGCAACAACCTGGCATATCTGATGCTCGAGACGGACGGCGATCCGCAACGCGCCCTCGAACTCGCGCAGGCCGCCATGAACGCGGCCCAGGACAATCCGGCCATCCAGCCCAATGTCCTGCATACCCTGGGACTCGCGGAACTGCGCGCGAAAAAGCTCGACGACGCCGAGAAACACCTCGGGCTCGCGCTGCAGATGCGGCCCGGCGACCCCACCCTCCTCCTGGATTTCGGCGCTCTCCTGCTCGAGAAAGGCGATACCGAAACCGGACAACGGCACGTCCGACTGGCGATTGAATATGCCGAGCGGCTGGGCCTCACGTTCCCGCGCAAGGAAGAAGCTCAACGGCTGGCGGGAACCGAGTCGTCGTGAACCTCCCCGCCCCGGCGGGACCAGACTCAACACCGGGCCGTCCCATGGCGGGACGGCCCGGTTTCGATGTTGCCTTTCGCTGAAGAGTGTTTTCCCGGCTCAGCGCACGTCGTACAGTTCCCCGAAAATCCAGGGGAGCGGCGTGCCGTCCGCTTTTTCCACGACGTACCGCAGTTCCCGCAAACCCGTGCCGGAGAGCACCACCGGATCCGCGTAGTACGGAGCGCTTTCGCCGGGCCTGGTTCCGTCCAGCGAATACCGCGCGCGCAGGCCCTCCGGCACGGCGATAGACACGCGCGTTTCGGCGGCACAGGCGCCGCCTTTCGGCGCGACCGCGACGCCCGCCAGCTCGGGAACCACCGCCGTTGCGATTTCAAGGCCGTCAATGCGGGCCTCGAACGGCCCCGCGCCGCCGTGGCTGTCGTACGCGGCCATAATCCGGCGAATGGTTTTCCCGGCGTGCCGGCCCAGGGGCGCGACAAGCTGCCGCCATTCGCCCGCTGCCCCCTTGGGTGTGCCGGGATGCATGTTCCCGCCATCGATGGTCTTGGTGCCGGAATCGCGCAGAGTCGAGCCGTCGTCAAAAAACATATCCACGGCCACAAATCGTCCCGCCTCGTTTACGGGCAGAAACCAGTAGCGCAGCTGCGTATCCGAATAGACCCGCAACGGCTCCTCAAAGAGGGCGAAGTAGATGTAACTGTGCTCCGCATCGCGGGCCTCGCCCGCCACCCGGAGCGCCATCGTACCGCCGTGCGCCGTGCCTTCGGCGGGAGCGCACTGCCCCGCTTCAACGCCGCGCTGCCCGCCGCCTTCGGCGGCCAGGGTGGTCATGAGGCCTTGCGGATCCCCCGTTTCCCATCCCGTGGACAGGTTTCCCGGCTCGAACGATGCCGGACGCCGCGATACGCTGCTGGCGAGGCTGTACGCACGTTCCCCGATGGCGTTCTCCACCTTGAATTCCCCGCTCAAGGCGGCGTTGGCGATCAGCTCGGCTTTCGCGCACGCGCCCGCAATGGCCACATGCGGCTCGAGCGCATGGTGAAATACGGCATTCTCCAGACGGAACGCGCCGGTGGTGCACGTCATCCCGCCGCTGATGCTGTTCAGCTGCTGGATCAGAACGCTGCCCGGCCCGCCGAACTGGCCGCTGCAGTTGCCCGCCCACATCTGCGAGGTGAAAAAACGGGCCCGTCCCGTGAAACTGTCTTCAGCGATGATCGCGCCCACCTCATACTTGCCCAGCGGCACCAGTTGCGCCAGGAGAAAATCGAGCCCTTCCCCGCCGCACGCGCTCAGCACCGCGCACCGGCTGCCGGTATCGGTTCCATGCATGAGGATGCGCGCATTACTGCCGCCTTCGTCGTCGCGGAAGGCAATGCCGTCGTAGGCGGCATAGAGGAACGTGCGATAGATGTGCTCCCGCGCGCATCGGCCAAACACCATCGCCTCCAGATGCCCGCGCTGCTGATCGATGATCGCGTCGAAGGTATCCCTGGCGTACTCCGGCCGGGGCAGGCCGCTGGGCAGGCGCAGACCATAATGCGGGTTCATCTGCACGTCAACCACCCAGCCCTCGCCCGCGCTCTTGCTCACAAACAGCCCCCGTTTCAGAAACGCGCCCCCCAGATAGCTGATGTAATGGCTTTCGCTGGGATGCGTCCAGAAATCCACCCCCTGCCAGGCGTTCGAGATCGTCACGTTGATAAGCCAGCACGCCGGACCCAGCGAACGCACCGCCCACGGATACGGTGTGAGGTCGAGCAGGTTCTGTTCCGGGTACCAGATCGTCAGCCCCCGCAGACCCGATTTCCCCGACAACGTCAGAAACGGCGTGCCGTTCTCGTCGCCCTGCCCCCCCACCGGCATAAGCACCGACCCGCCGGACTGCGTGTGGTGCGGCACGTCGAAACAACCGCGCAGCTCCACGCCGGGCGGAACCGTCAACGACCCGCGGAACCGGTAGTACCCCGCGGGGACATATACCGTCGCGCCGCCCAGCCGTTCCGCGGCAGCCAGCGCCGCCTGAAACGCGCCGGTGTTGTCGTCGAGATCCGGCCCGGCCCCGTGCTCGGTCACCATCACCACCTCGCGGCTCCCCGGCGCGGGGACCGGCGGCGCGGGCGGCCGCGAGACGTCCGGCACGTCGAAGACCATCGCGCGATGGGCCATCATCACATCCGCCCCGGACGCGGCGTTCTCAACATCCGGCTGGCCCGCAAACGTATTGCCGAGAAGCCGCGCGCGGCTCACCCGCTCACGCAGTTTCACATGAGTCGAAGGGCTCTGAAACCCGCATCCCAGCAGCGACACCGCCCCGGCCGCCGCTTCGACGCCGGACGTGCCCCAGGTCTCAAACACGCAGTTCTGAAACGTCAGCGTGCCGTCGCCTTCCAGCAACACCCCGTGCCCCTCCGGACTGGCAAACGTACACGCGTTGAACTGCGAAACGGTATCAAACGCTTCGGTCGCGTACAGGGCATGCCGGGCCCCGTCAAACCGGCACCCGACGGCGGCAAGGCCGATGCCATTCAGTTCCTCAAGATGGACGGCCGTCGTGCAATCTTCCAGCGCGCTCCCGTACAACACGGCGTTAGTCGTGCCCTGCGCGCCCTGCCGGATCACCAGACCCCGCTGGCAACCTTCAATGTGGACTCCATACCTGTCTCTTATACNNGTGGACTCCATACAGGTATTCCCAGTCGCTGCGCCCCATGTCGATACCCGTGGCCTCGCGGGCAACATGCGACCGCAGGCTGGTTTCCGCGGCCCCGCCCTTCGGGCTGCCGGGCAGGCCCGACTCGATCCACCACCGGGGACTGATGTCGATGTCGATCACGCGGCCGATGTCCGTGCACGAATCGATAAACACGCCCGTCTCGAGCGCGGTCATGTACACGTTCTTCAACGTGTGCAGCTCGTTCGCTTCCGGGCCCGTCTTGAATCCCCGATAGACATTCACCAGCGTCACGTTGTGCAGCGTGTAGTTGTCGACCCCCGCCTCCGGCGTGGTTTCAATGGTCCAGGGATACGGCGCGATGGCCTCCGGCTCCTGTTCGGGATACCAGATCGACAGCTCCCGCAACCCCGACCCGCATTGCATGACAATTGCCGATTCACCTTCGGCATCGCCGCGGTGCTCGACAGGCATCAGGACCGTGCCCACCACGCCCGCCTTGTCCGGCGCCTGCCACTCCCCGCGCAGCGTTACGGCGTTTTTCAGCACCAGGTGCCCTTTGAGGAGATAGCGGCCCTCCGGAAGGAACACCGTGCCGCCACCCCGGCCGGCCACCGCGTCGATCGCCCCCTGAATCGCCGCCGTCGCGTCCACCTCCGCGCTCCCGGGCGGCTCAACCACCGCCGACGCAATGACCCGATCCTCAACGGGGTATTTCGTATCGATTACGCGGATCCCCTCCGCCCCCCAGGCCGTGCCCCAAAGCAGGCAAACCGCCCACAGACAAGCCGCCATCCCTGAATACCGTCCCATGATTCGGAATCTCCCTTCCGCGTTAGAATGGAATCGATCCGCGCCGTCAACCGTTGTACCACAAGGCCGCGCCCGGATCGACAGAGACGATCCCGCCGGCCCGCGCGGTTGATATTGCGCGCATGGCGGCCCACAATACCCCGCAACAATCGGACTGCGTTTTTATCTTCGTCAGGGGGCGCATTGCATGCAGGAAATCGACCTCACCACCTTGACCTGGCAGCTCTTCGGCTGGCGGCCATACACGTGGCGGCTGGGCAAATCCATGGAGACCGGGAGCACCATGCAGGCCGATATCGGCCCCGTGCCCGCCCGGGCGCCGGGCTCCGTGCAGCAGGCCCTGCGCGATGCCGGCATCCTGCCCGACTGGAACGCCGGCATGAATTCGCTTGCCTGTGAATGGGTCGAGCACCGCCACTGGGATTTCTCGGTCACCCTCCCCGCCGGCGCGATCGCCCCCGGCCAGCGCGTGCTCCTGGACGCGCAGGGACTCGATTATTCCGGCTGGATTCTCGTCGACTGCCGGGAAATCGCGGCGTTCAAGGGAGCGTTAACGCCGCATTTGTTCGAGCTGACCAGCGCCTTGTCCGACGGCAACACACATCAGCTCAGTATCGTCTTCGACGTCCCACCGCCCGAGCAGGGCCAGATTGGTTACACGTCGAACTCGCGCCATTTCAAGCCCCGCTACTGCTACAGTTGGGATTGGACGCCCCGAATCGTCCCCATCGGCATCTGGGACGCCCTCCGCCTCAAGAGCGCGGCGCAGTGCGCGATCGATCCCATCCATACCCGCGCGTCGCTCGCCGCCGATAACCGCACGGGCCGCGTCGAGGTGGCGCTGCAGGCCGATGCGCTCATCGTGCCGCCCGCCGAGATCGGCGAGGTCTCCGTTGTGCTCCTTGACGGCGCCGCCGAACTCGCCCGCGGTTCGGGCAGCTTCGCGCGCGACCGCCTCGACATTCTCCTCGACGACATTCCCGTGGAGCCGTGGTGGCCCAACGGCGTCGGCCCCGCGAAGACCTACACGCTCCGCCTGCAAGCCAGCATCCAGGGCGAGCCGTGGCGGCTTGACCGCGTCGTGGGGTTCAAACGCGTCCGCTGGCTCCCGTGCGAGGGCGCGCCTGAACACGCCGAGCCCTGGATATGCGAGGTCAACGGCACGCCGGTCTTTCTGCAGGGCGCCAACTGGGTCCCGCCGCGCACCAGCTATCCCGACAGCAGCGACGACGAATACCGCCGGCTCATCGAGCTCTATCGCGACATGGGCTGCACCTGCCTCCGCGTCTGGGGCGGGGCCATCCTCGAGAAAGACATCTTCTACCGCCTCTGCGGCGAGGCGGGCATCCTCGTCTGGCAGGAATTTCCGCTGTCGAGTTCCGGCGTCGAGAACTGGCCGCCCGAGGAGCCCGAGACCATCGTCGAGCTTTCGCACCTCTGCATCAGCTACATCCGCCGGCGCGCCCATCACCCCGCCCTGCTGCTCTGGTGCGGCGGCAACGAACTCCTCGGCGGCGGCGGAAAAGGCGTCGACAGCGTCCCGTGCGATTACGCCCACCCCTGCATCGCCGCCATGAAAGACGTCGTCAACCGCTGGGACCCCGGCCGCCGGTTCCTGCCCACGTCCGCGAGCGGACCCTGGGAATGGGGTTCGCCCGAGCGTTTCGGCACGGGCACTCTGCACGACGTGCACGGTCCCTGGGGGTTCGGCCCGTGGGTGAACAACCTCGACGAGTGGCGCGCGTACTGGTCCCGCGACGACGCCCTGTTCCGCTCCGAAACCGGCATGCCCGCGGCGCAGAGCCTCGACATGTTCCGGAAGTACGGCGGCGGCACGGAGGTCTGGCCGCCCACCACCGCCTATTGGCGCCACACCGCCGCGTGGTGGGGGCAATGGGACCGCTTCCGCGACACGCTCGGCGAGTTGCCCCCGGACGAGGCCCTCGCCGAATACATCCGCCTCACCCAGGCCGAACAGGCCGAGGCCTACGCCATCGCCGCCGCCGCGTGCAAGAACCGTTTCCCCAGATGCGGCGGATTCCTGGTCTGGATGGGGCACGACGCCTTTCCCTGTCCCGCCAACAACGCCTTCATCGACTTCGACCGCAACCCCAAACCCGCCTATTTCGCGCTGAAAAAAGTGTTTCGTAACGAGAGCTGATCACGCGCTGAAGGAGGTCGAGCAACGGCGGCGAATCCGTTCGACCCCCTTCGGGGTTCGGCATGGGAACATCCGCCCGAGCCGCGGGGTTAACCCGCGGCCGTTCAAATTCGCCACCTGGGGGGGGCATTCGCTGGGGCGGGGTCGTCCACCCGGTCCACCCGGTCCATCAGGCCCCGGTGCCAGAACGCAGCCACCTTGCGTGCGCGCCGCGGTTATGGGAAGATCGGGAAAAACCAGCGTCCGTACCGAGCGCCATGAAGAAGAAAACCATCGACCATCTGGAACCGCACTACCGCATGCTCTCCAGGGAACATCTGGAGCCCCGGGCGCGCCATCCCGTGCATGTCGTTCTCGAGAACATCCGGAGCGCGTTCAACGTCGGCTCGATCTTCCGCACGTCCGATGCGGGGGCGGTCGAACACATCCATCTCTGCGGTTATACCTGCCATCCGCCCAACCTCAAACTGGCCAAGACGGCGCTCGGCGCGTTTGATTATGTGCCGTGGACACATCATGAAGATTCCACGGACGCGGTAACGCACGTGCGCAAGGCGGGCATTCCCGTGGTCGCCATCGAGACGGCCGATCACGCCAAGTCCCTGGGGGGCTATGAATGGTCACGTCCGATTGCGGTGGTTTTCGGCAACGAGGTCAAAGGCATCACCCCGGAACTGTTGAGCCAGTGCGATGAAATCGTGCGCATCCCCATGCTGGGCTACAAGAACAGCATCAACGTGGCCACGGCCTTCGGGATCGTCCTCTACGACATCCTCGGCCAGTGGGGCGCGCTGCGCGAACCGGCGGCTACCGCTGCGCCCAGAAATCGAACACCAGCACCTTGTCCAGGTGAGGACCAATAAGCTCTCCGAACGCCTTGTGCGCGGGGTGCGGCAGGTATACGGCGCGGTCATCCTCGCTCTTGAACGACACCAGAAAGCAGTGCGTAAACCCCTGCGACAGGTTCTCTGCGCTCATGTCGGTGCCCCACTCCAGCGCGCAGATCTGGGGAATCTGGCCGGGCAACGCCAGGAACGCCTGTTCGATCTCGTTGACCGTCGCCGGCGGCGTGCCGTCTTTCCACTTGAACAGCACCACGTGGCGCAGGCAGGGCGCCGCGCATCCCGCACAGGTGGCCTTGGCCTCACCGGATGCCGCTTTCGGGCAGGCCGCCGCATCCGGACAGAGGTCGCCCGTCTTGACCGACACACACCCCACAGTGACCAGCATCACCACGCACAGCCCCGCAATCGCCTTTCGCATGACCGTTCCTTTCATATCAAAGAGAGTGTTCTCCGCCCACCACCGGCATGTCGCGCGCCCGGTCGTCAAGGTCGCGAAACGCCGCACTCGCTTCCCGGAGACGCGGCTCGGTCTCCGGCGGCACCGAGCTTCCCTGAACCATTTCCTCGAACGCTACAATCGCCGCCGCCTCGAGTATGGGCGCCGCGACAACGCGTTGTACCGCAAATCCCGTCCATAACGCAACCGCAACCGCGCTGGCCAGGACCGCCCCGTGGCTTGCGCCCACAGCCAAAGCGAGCGGCAGGGCCGCCAGCGCCGCCACAAGCAGCATGACGACCTGTCCCAGACACCACAACGCCATGTTCCACCGAAACGCGTCGTCCCAGACCGCCGCATAGAGCAGCAGGCCTTCTCTGGCCTGCGCGGCCGCGCGGCCGGATTCGCCGGCAAACGCCCGGGCGGCCAGCGCGTCCGCCATCGGATTCGTGCAGCGCGCGAGGAGCCGTCGCGCCCACGACGGCGCACGGCCCCGCGCAAACGCCGGAAACACATCGCCGACGTCGTGCACGTTCCCGTGAACGGCGTTCACCGCGCGGCGCACCCGCGGAACCACCCACGCGGGCGGCGCATCGGCCGCGGCGCTGCGCTGCCGCGCCCAGGCCACCTGCTCCCGCCCGCCCGGCGTTTCGCGTTTTCGTGACAGTTCCACCAGCAGCAGCCCATGTTCCACACGGGCGCCAACCAGCAGCGAGGCATCGATGACCCCGTTCAGCGTCAACACGGTCAGCGCCCCCGCGCACAGTGCCACCACCAGCACGGCGGGGACGAATCCGGTCAGGTGCGCAAGGAACCCCGCCGCGGCAATCGCCGCAACCCCCAGGAGAAACACCGGGGCATGGACCAGGGCCCGGTACCCCCAGCAGGCGCGTGAACCCCAGGCCAGCAACAGACCTTCCCACAGACGCGCTATCATCCCGCTACGTTCCCGCA
>LSQX01334436.1_pt1 | contig 21341 bp, 18 predicted proteins | sample 654561 | NCBI WGS metagenome assembly LSQX01 (sample SAMN04489861, study PRJNA283612) | anaerobic digester metagenome | isolation source: 4 biogas reactors fed with cattle manure at either 37C or 55C with and... | place: Denmark: Kongens Lyngby | collected 2014 | reverse complement strand
CCAATGGGGATATGGTTGGGCACACGGGCATTTGGCCGGCAGCTTTGGCTGCCATGGCAGCTCTCGATCAATCGATAAAAAGAGTTCATGCTGCCTTGGAGAAAGTCGGAGGGACTTTGATTTTAACGGCTGATCATGGCAATATTGAGCAGATGTTGGATCAAGAAGAGCCTCACACAGCTCATACGACAAACCCTGTGCCTTTTTTACTCGTTGCAGATGATCTTGATATAGAGTTGGAACAAGAAGGCCGTCTGGCTGATATAGCACCGACGGTTTTAGAGATTATGGGAATAGAGAAGCCCGTTCAGATGACGGGTCAATCTTTATTGATAAAAAAATAAAAAGGAGCATGTAAAATGATCGATACCACTATTGTTGATATTTTAGCTCGAGAGATTTTGGATTCCAGAGGAAACCCAACCGTTGAAGTAGACGTAGTTTTGGAATGTGGTGCCATAGGCAGAGCAGCAATTCCTTCAGGAGCGTCTACAGGCAGCTATGAAGCTGTTGAATTGCGTGACCAAGACGAGAAACGCTATTTTGGCAAGGGCGTCTTGAAAGCTGTAAGCAATGTTAATGATATTATCGCAGAAGAATTACTAGGGTTTGACGCCTTAGAACAAGTTGTAATCGATCGAGCTTTAATCGCTTTGGATGGCACTCCAAACAAAGGAAAATTGGGAGCCAATGCCATTTTAGGCGTATCCTTGGCTGTGGCTAAAGCGGCTGCCAGAGCTTTGGGCTTACCTTTATATCGTTATATTGGCGGTACTGCTGCCCGAACTTTGCCTGTGCCTATGATGAATATTTTAAATGGCGGAGAGCATGCTGACAACAATGTGGACATTCAAGAATTCATGATCATGCCGGTAAGCGCTGAGTCTTGGGTTGAGGCGTTGCGGGTTGGAACAGAAATCTATCACAATTTGCGCAATGTCTTAAAATCGAGAGGCTATCAAACTGGAGTGGGCGATGAGGGAGGCTTTGCACCTAACCTTTCCAGCAATGAAGAAGCTCTGGAAGTCATCGTCGAGGCTATAAAAATAGCCGGTTATATTCCCGGAGAAGATGTCTTTATCGCCATTGATGCGGCAGCTACTGAATTCTATAAAGATGGTAAATATCATTTGCCCGGAGACGGCTTAGTTTTAAGCTCTGCTGAGATGGTAGATTATTGGGCTGATCAAGCCGAACGTTATCCCATCATCTCTTTAGAAGATGGTTTGGCAGAAGACGATTGGGATGGTTATGTTCTTTTAACTGAAAAATTGGGTAAAAAGATTCAATTGGTTGGAGACGATATTTTTGTAACCAACATGGAACGTTTGGCCAAAGGCATTGAGCTCAATGCTTGCAATTCTATCTTGATTAAATTGAACCAAATCGGTACTCTGACAGAAACCCTCGATTGCATCGAAATGGCTAAACGAGCCGGGTTTACTGCTGTCATATCCCATCGCTCCGGTGAGACAGAAGACACCACTATTTCTGATTTAGCCGTCGCTGTCAATGCCGGGCAGCTTAAAACCGGTGCCCCCAGCAGAACAGATAGAGTCGCCAAATTCAATCAGCTGATTCGTATCGAAGAAGAGCTCTTTGTCGGCGATTACCCTGGCCTAGATGTTTTCTATAATTTGAAAAAATAACAAGTTAATTTAGTCAATCGCTGGGCCATATATTTTGGTCCGGCGATTTTTGTTTCTGAATCACGTTATTCTGAGAGAAAACTGGCTTTCTCTTGCTAAAATCTCTGATTTAGTCTATACTTGCTGTAAAATAGATGAATTCTTAAAGTTTTAGCTTATTTATCTAGAATTGAAGGAGTGATTGATAGATGATTGATATTAGACTTATTCGCAGTAATCCTGAATTGGTAAAAGAAAATATCAGAAAGAAATTTCAAGACGAAAAACTGCCTTTGGTCGATGAAGTAATAGCTTTGGACAAACAGTTGCGAGAGTGTAAGACCAAGGCGGATACTCTCAGAGGCCAGCGTAATTCTTTGAGCAAAGAAATTGGCAATCTAATGATGCAAAAAAAGATAGAAGAAGCTGAAACGATTAAAACTCAAGTAGCAGAAATTGCCCAGCAACTTGAGGATTTAAAGGAATTGGAATTGGATTTACCTGAACAAATTCGTCAAAGAATGATGGTTATTCCAAATATTATCGATGAGACTGTGCCCCTCGGTAAGGATGATTCTGAAAATGTCGAGGTAGAGCGCTATGGTGAGATGATCGTTCCAGATTATGAGGTGCCCTATCATATCGATATAATGGAGTCTTTTCAGGGAATCGATTTAGATTCTGCCAGAAAAACAAGTGGTTCAGGCTTTTATTATCTGACCGGGGATATAGCCAGGCTGCATTCTGCCATTTTAACCTACGCCAGGGATTTCATGATCGATAAAGGCTTTACCTATTGCATTCCCCCCTTCATGATTAGAAGCGGCGTGGTAACCGGGGTTATGAGCTTTGCCGAAATGGAAAATATGATGTATAAAATCGAAGGAGAAGATCTCTATCTGATCGGGACCAGTGAGCACTCGATGATCGGAAAGTTTATCGATAGTATTACACCGGAAGAAGACCTTCCCATAGCCTATACAAGTTACTCCCCTTGTTTCCGAAAAGAAGTAGGTGCCCACGGCATTGAAGAAAGAGGAGTTTATCGGGTTCACCAATTTGAAAAGCAAGAGATGATAGTTGTCTGTCACCCCGATGATAGTAAGGCTTGGTTTGAAAAATTTTATCAATACACAGTTGAATTTTTCCGCAGTCTCTTGATACCTGTCAGAACTCTGGAATGTTGTTCCGGGGATTTGGCCGATCTCAAGGTGAAAAGCGTGGATGTGGAGGCTTGGAGCCCCAGACAACAGAAATTCTTCGAAGTAGGTAGCTGTTCTAATCTAGGCGATGCCCAAGCTCGTCGCTTAGCTATCCGGGCTAGAAACGAAAATGGAACCTATTTCCCTCATACCTTGAATAATACAGTGGTAGCACCGCCCAGAATGCTGATTGCATTTTTAGAAAATAATCTGACCGAAGATGGAAAAATCAGAATACCAGAGAGCTTACAAATGTATATGGGTGGAAAAGAGTTTATTGAAAAATAAATAGATAGACAAAAAGGCCCCTGCCAATCAAAAATGACTGGCAGGGGCCTTTTTCTTTTTTACTATATCTAGGTGTTAATTTAAACTAAAAATTCTTGAAAAGCACCTAGATGCTTATTTGTCTCCCAAGCTTCGATTTAAGTTCAAATTTAAATGTTTTGTTATGTTACCTAGGTACTCACTTATTTTTTCCATTCTCGATTCAAACTTGAAGTTTTGTTTTGTGGAATTCCTTTAGATGCCATTGATTTGCAACTCTAGATTCTAACTTAAATTCTGAAATTGTCGAATTATACCTAGGGGCTAATTTACATTTGTAATTCTTGACTTAAACTCAAAATTTTGTTTTAGAAATCTCTTTAGATTCCATTGATTAAAAACAGATAGAAGAGTGTGAAAATCAAACCAATACCAAAGAGCATCAATTCTAAAGCGAGAGTTTGTGCGTAACGTCCTGGTGGTACGTAGCTGACGCTGTAGAGACCGAAGTGGTCGTCTGTTCCTTCGATAACAACAGGGTTTGGATTATGGAAGAGAGTGCGTTGCATCAGAGTTAGAAGCCAACCGGAAGTGCTATATAAGAGTCGAGCTACAAAGGCTGCTGTGAAGGTGAAGACTTTCAGAAAAGGTTTGTAAACATGGTTTTCTAAATCTAAGGCCAAAGAAATATTGCGCACCGGATTTGCTCTACTGGGTGCTAGAAGGAATTTTCGCACCACCAGCAAGTAAGTCAATAGGCCAATACCTAAGGAGATAGCCGCTCCCTGTAAATTGATAGGATCAAACCAAAGAACCTCATGAGCCTGGGTATTAAACCAAGGGGCGGTGAAATGCAGAATTTCATTATAAACTGTATTGGGTAGAGCTCCGAAGACTAAAAGACCAAGAGCAGGAATCAAAACGCTGATAGCACTTTTGAAATCAAGTCTGGATTTTTCCTTTGGAGTGCTAGGCTTGTTGACGAACAGCAAGATAAAGAGCTTGCTCATATAAGCAAAAGTCAAACCACCTGCGATGACGAAGAGCTTTTCTACAATTAAAACTGCTGCCGGTGCCCAGAGAGGAATATTTTCTACCAGGCCTTCGTGGATCAGAGTTTTGCTGATGTATCCGGCCAAACCGGGCAAACCTGCTAAAGAGAGTCCAGCGATAAAAAAGCTGAAGGTCAAGATTGGATCTTTGTAACCGCTGCCTTTCAAGTTGTTTAGATCGTTGGTCTGCAGGCGGGTATAGAGGATGCCTCCGCTTAAAAATAAAACAGCTTTGGTCAAGGCGTGGTTGATCACATGAATCAGAGCGCCTCCAGCTGCCAGAGCAATATCTAAATCAGCAGCCACCAAAGCGATAGCCACGGTGATAAAGCCGATTTGTGATAGGCTGGAGCAGGCTAAAGTCCTCTTCAGATTATCTGTTAAGAGAGCTAAGATAGCGCCTAGGAGCATGGTCAAGCAGCCTAAAAACAAGAGGAAGATGGCATAATAGAGGTTACCCCTCATGACGTATTTGGCCACTAGAAAGAGACCGAATATTCCTGATTTGGTCAAGATGCCTGAAAGCAAGGAGCTGGCCGGAGCCGGAGCTTCCGGGTGAGCCTTGGGCAACCAGATATGTAAGGGAAAGACACCGGCTTTGGCACCAAAACCGACGGTCAAACAAAGAGCAATTAGCCATTTGCTTGGAGTAGACAATGTGCTCATGCCGTTAGCGATTGCTGTAAATTCCAATGTACCCAGACGGCTAAACAAGAGGAAGAGGCCAAGGAGCATGACCATACCACCGCCGATAGCAATGGCTAAATAGGTGTTAGCAGCATCTATGGCACTTCTGGTTTCGTTTTGAGCTACCCAAACCCAGGAAGTCAAGGACATCAATTCAAAGAATATGAAGGTAGTAAACAAATCTGCTGAGAGAAAAACGGCAAAGAGTGCTCCTTGGGTTATCAAGAAGAAGGAGTAAAATCTAGCCATGTGAGGCGCGTCTTTAAAATAGGCTTGGTTGGCTAAAGCGCTGAAAAAGAAAACTAAGGATGCCAGAAAAGTTAAGACTATCTGTAGGCTTTGAGCAGAAAAACTTAAACCCAAGGACATTATTCCCGGTAAATTGAGAGGGCTAGTATCATAATATAAGCCCGCAGCTAAAACAATTGAGGCAAACGTGCTGAGCAAAACGAAAGACGGCAATAGGGCAGGCCTTTTGCGCTCTAATAAAGGGATGATCGCTCCTGTAATAAAGGGTAGGGCAATCAAGCTTAAGATGATTAAATTCATTTAATTTTCTCCTTTCTTCAAGCGTTTAAGGCATTGTTAAAATGGTGTTAAACCATTTTTCTATGGGGCCGTCGGTGAAGCCCATGAGTAGGATCATCAAGCTGAGTATGAGCAAGACCAGATTCATCCTTTTCGATTCTAAAAGACCGCTTTGAGCTGCTCGGGCAATTCTCATCAAGTATCTTGGTGATTTTTGTTGACGGTGAGTCGTTCGGGGCTGGCTCAGATCTCCTGGCTGAACTTCAGTGGGGAAATAGACCTGCAAGACTACGCTCATCTGATAGAGAGCTGTCAGTAAAGCCGACAACATGATAGCGGCAAGACCAAAATAGCCGATCTTAGTTCCCAATTCTACAGCAGCCTTGCCCAGAGCAAACTTGCTCCAAAAACCGGGCAAGGGGGGAATTCCCATCAAAGCCAAGGAGGCCAGGGTAAAAGTAGCAAAAGTTATGGGCATTTTTGAGCCCAAGCCGGAGAGTCGGCTGATATACTCCCAACCCGTCTTTGCATAGACAGCGCCGACACAAAAGAAGAGGGTGATTTTGATAACACCGTGGTAGAGCATATGTAAACTGGCCGCTTGTAAGCCGGCTTCAGTCATCAGAGTGACTCCAAACATGATGTAGGATAGATTACTGATCGTTGAGTAAGCTAATCTTCTCTTAAAGTGGTCGCTGCGCAAAGCCATGACCGAACCAAAAACAATGGTTATCACAGTGGCTATCATGGTTATATCCTGAGCGAAGCTGCCGATTAAAAATTCTGTGCCAAAGCCATAGTAGACCAAGCGAATACAAGCAAAGACACCTGCTTTAACCACTGCCACAGCATGTAAAAGGGCAGTTACAGGGGTTGGTGCTACGGAAGCTATGGGCAACCAAGCATAGCCGGGGAAAAGAGCAGCTTTGACTCCGAAGCCAAAGAAGCTGACAGCGAAGATTCCCTGCAGGATATTCTCCATGCCGAGCACTCTGCTTTGGTTGAGAATTCCTCCGATGATAAAATAATCCGTATCGGAATAGGCTGATAAAAAGATTACCGACATCAGGCCTAAAGCTGCACCAATCATGGAATAGAGCAGGTAGCGAAAGCCGGCAAAACGGGCTTTGTCGTCCATTTTATGCATGACCAAGGGTAGAGTAGCTAAGGTCAATAATTCGAAGAACAGATACAATGTAACCATGGTAGCGGCAAAGGCTATTCCTAAGACTATGCCATAGGCCACTAAGAAGAAACCGAAAAACCTGCGTTCGCCTCCTTCGTGTTGCATATAATCGAAGGCGTAGAGGGTGGTCAAGGGCCAGAGCAGAGCTACTAAAAGTGCAAAGATTCGTGATAAGCCATCAACATGGAAAGCCAAAGTGAGATGGCTGGTCAGCTTAAATAACTTTAGAGGATTAGCGGGAGGGAAGATGACCAAGGCCAGGGTAATCAGGCTGGTCAGTAAAACCGAGCCCATAATCCATTTTTCTCTTTGCTTTTTTTCTGGAAGCCAAGGTTGAGTCAAAACAAAAGCTCCGATGAAGGGTGTTAGAAGGCTAAAGATTATCAAAATGTTTGGCATTTCTATACCCCCTTAGAAGAGCAGAGCGTTGATGCTCTGCAATTGATCGGTCAAAATGTTCGGATAAACCCCGATGATAAAGAGAAAAGCTGCTAAAGTCAGAAGTGGAGCCCACATTGTTTTAGTGGGTCTGGCCCCGGAAAAACGATAGGTGGGTTGGCCTGAGAAGAATGCATCTGAAACGATTGGCAGTAAATAGCCGGCGGTAAAGAGTGCCGATAAGAGCAAAATGATTACTCCATTAAAACCGAGTGAACCATTGAATTTCAATAAAGCTCCTTCAGCTAAATTCCATTTAGCCATAAACCCAGCGAAAGGGGGCAGGCCAATCAAGGAAAGAGAAGCTATTGTGAAAGCAGACATGACCAAGGGGTATCTTTTTCCCGTATGTAAGAGCTCGCTGACGTGGGTATAGCCGGTGTATTTTAAAATAGCTCCCGAGACTAAAAACAAAGTGACTTTGGCGAAAGCATGTGACCAAGTCTGTAAAATAGCTCCGTTTAAGGAGGCTGGACTCATGATCATCAGACCAAAAATTATATAAGATAATTGGCTTATGCTAGAATAAGCCAGCCTTTTTTTGATCAGTTTTTCTTTGAAAGCCAAAGTGGAACCCATGAAAACAGTGATCAAGGATAAAACAATCATGACATTGCGTTCACGGCTGAGGAGTAAAACTCCTGGGCCGACTAAAAAATAAGTAATTCTGATTAAACCTAAGATACCTGCTTTGGTTATGATGCCGGAGAGCAGGGCACTGGCAGGTGCCGGCGCTTCCGGGTGAGCTACGGGCAACCAGGACTGTAAAGGAAACATACCTGCTTTACAGGCGAAGCCAATAGCCATGAGCAGCCAAGCAAAGGGTAGTTGGGCTGTGGCCAGACTTAAATCAGGTTTTAAACTAAAGCTTTGGAGAAGGGTTGGCCCTCCCAGTAAAAAGCCGCCTAAAACCAAAGCAGCTCCGGCTATGGAGTAGCCTAAATAGATATAAGAAGCTTGTCTGGCTGATTTAGTTCCGTTATGTAAAACTAAGGGGAAAGAAGCTAAAGTCACCATTTCATAAAAAAGATACATGGTGACTAAATTGCTGGATAAACACATTCCGTTCAAAGCAAATTGAGTCAGAAGAGAAAAGCCCAAAGCTCTGTGTTTGCGATTATCATTATCGTGGTATTCGAAACTGAAATATAAGGCTCCCATAAAAATTATCTGAATCAGCACTAAAAACAGACTTCCCATGGAATCTTGGCTGAAGGATAATTTGATCTGGTCGGTTATTCTTAAAAAAGTAAATTCTTCAAAATTCTGCTGCCAGAGAAAAATTGATGAAACCAGCGTCGCCAGATTGGTGTAAATAACTGCTTTGCGTAAATTTATCTTCCTGTTGTTTAGCACAATTAAGGAAACAATCAAGGGAGCTAAAACAGTCGTTAAACAAGCAAGTGCAAAAAGATAATACATTTACCGGTGCTCCCCCTTTCTAAAGCAAAGCTAAGCCTCGTTGAATGATCTCCATGACATAAGTACCATTGACACCTAAGAAAACAACAGCAATGCTGAGAACCGGAGCTGCTATCCAGGTAAAGCCAATATTATGTTCGACTGGGTTGGCTGTGCTCAATTCACTTCGGGTCCAAATGGCGATAACGCCTGGGATATAGTAAAGTGCATTCATCACAGCGCTGATCATCAAGGTGAAAAGTGCCGGCCATAGTTTGTAAGGATTTTGCATAGCGGCTTCAATCAAGTAATACTTGGCTAAGAAGCCTCCTAGAAGGGGTATGCCTACCATGGAAAGGGAACCTAGGGTAAAGCCGATTCCGGCCACCCAATCCTTATGAGCTGAGCCTCGCAAGCGATAGCTGCTCTTTTCGTGATTGTAAATTTCAGAAAGGCGACCCGCACTGAGAAAGAGCAAGGGTTTGACGAAAGCGTGAACAACTATTTGTAAAAAGGCTGCGGCAATGCCAAGATTAACATCCAAGCCTAGGCCCATGAAGATGTAGCCAATCTGAGCCATGGAAGAATGAGCTAACATTCTTTTAATATGTTCTTCCCTGTAGGCTTCGATCGAGCCGTAAATCATGCCAATCAAGCCACAGACATACATGACATCGGTCACGTGTAAGCTCCGAATCAAATCGATGGTAAATATTCGGTAAAATATTTTGACCAATAACATGATGTAGCCTTTTAAAACCAGGCCGGATAAGATAGCGCTGGAAGTGGTTGTTGCTCCTCCGTGAGCCATAGGCAACCAAGTCCCAAAGGGGAAGAGGGCACTTTTGATGGCGATACCGACAAAAAGTAAGCCGGCAATCAAGGTGATGGGCATGGCATATTTACCTGTTGCGATCAGTCTGAGAATTTGCATCTGCAGGTGAGGCATGAGCAAATGACCGGTTATACAATATAAGAGCACGACTCCAATTAAAAAGAGACCGGAGCCCAGCAAACTCAGTGCCAAATATCTGATCGTCGAGCCGATCGTCTTAGGAGTATCACGGGCAACGACGATGGCACAGGCGGCCAGAGTGCTGATTTCTATAAAAACATAACTGGTGAAAAGGTCATTGGTATAGGTCATGGCCAAAAGAGAAGCTAAGAGCATATTCAGCATGGTGAAGAAAAAGTTCCTTTTACCGGGTAGAATATCGTGAAAGAGAGTTTGAACTCCACCGGCTAAAGATAAAAATGTGACCAGACCAAAAACAAAAGCCATCAAAGCTTCCAGAGGACCCACTGCTAACTCGTTGCCCCAGGGAGCGGGAAAGCTTCCCATGGTGTAGACGAAGTATTCGTTATTGGGCACTACCTTGTATAGAAGGATAGCGGACAAAAACGCGACAAAACCGCTGACCGTTAGATTCAGCCTGAGAGCTGCTCTCTCACTGGGCAGAAGGGGAATGACTATTCCGGAAATAAGGCAGGCAAGAATGCTGATGGCCGGTATATTATAATGTAATGGTAACATCTATTCCGCCTCCTTATTGACTAAAAGCATGATTTCGTCGAAGTCGACGGTTTTGTATATATTGTAAAGTCTGACCGTTAAAGCCAAAAAGAAAGCCGTAACACTGACGGAAACGACTATGCCTGTTAAAACCAGGCCACTGGGTATGGGGTTGATATAGACATCTGCATCGAGGATTCCGTCGACGATGATAGGAGCAATGCGACCATTGATGTAGCCTTGGGAAGCTAAAAACAAAAAGATCGAAGACTCCATGATATTAAAGGAGATGATTTTGCGGATCAGATTTTTCTGCAACAAGAGATTCATAAAACCAAATCCGAAGAGCAAGACTGCCGCTATCATAAAACGATCGTTGATCATTGTTTTTAATAGATTGTTCATTTTAGATTTCCCCCGTTGTAAATATTGAGTAGAAACCATACATGGTACAAGCAACAATGATGCCAACACAAACATCCAGGACGAAGATTAAACCACTGCTGAAGATTGCTCCGGGTGTGCCTAAAGGGATGCGCGTATCAATGCCATTGGCTCCCAAGAGGAAAACGTATGTTTTACAGATGGCATAGGTCATCAAAGCGGAGGTGGTCAGAATTTTAAAGGTTTTCATGGTGAAAATTTTTCTGACTTCATTGGTGCCGAAGGCTGAAGCATAGAGAATTAAACCAGCGCCTAAAATTGCCCCTCCTGAGAACCCACCCCCAGGCGATAGATGCCCGTTGATTACCACGTAGATACCGTAGAGGATGATGGCTGGGAGTAAAATCATGGTTATCTTCTGTAAGATGAGATCCCGATTGCGCTCCTCAATTTCCATTTCATAAGCTGCTATTTGATCATCTTCTGGGTCGGTGTTTTTAATATCTTTGAGCAAGAGCATCATCACACTGGTTCCGGCTAAAAGCAAAACGGAGGCTTCGCCCAGAGTATCAAAGGCCCTGTAGTCTAAAATCATGCCGGCAACAACGTTGATGGCTCCTGTTTCTTCTACACCCTTTTCCACATAGCGTTTAATCACTTCGTTGACTACGGGGTTGTCCGGATCGCCAAAAAGAGGCAAATTATATGTTGTCAACAAAAGGATGGAAACCAAGCCTATGACCAGGAAAATAGAAAGGCCTGTAAAGCTGCCTAAAAAAACCTCATCCTTGGTAGGTAAAGGCCTGAGGGTCTGGGTTACACTGGGAACCTTAGGGGATTCCATCATTTTGGTATCAGCAGGCGGCAGAAAATGCTCTGTATCTCCGTTGACCCACATGATCAAATTTTGAAAAAATCTACCCTTGAAAATTTTCAACCTTTATTCATCCTCCGTTCCTTTTAAAGCATGAATTCTTTTGAGAGTTAAAAAGAAGAGTATGCCGGAGACACCGGCTCCGACGGCTGCTTCTGTGATGGCTAAGTCCGGACTTTGTAGCAAGGCCCAAATCAAGGCCATGACTAAACCATAAGACATATAGATGACTACAGAAACCAATAGGCGTTCAGAGGTCATTGCCCCAATGGCACAGATGAACAGAAAGGCCAATAAAATTAACTCAAGCACTACATTCATCGTCAACAACCTCCAATTCGTTTTCTATGCCCTTATATGTCAGTATTTCGGCTCGGGCGATCAGATGGCTGGAAACTGGTGAAGCCAGCCAGATGAAAACCACGATTAAAATCATTTTAGCGGCATGCCAGGAAATACCTATGATAAAACTTAGACCAGAAATCAATAGCATCATGCCAAGGGTTTCACAAAGGGCCGCAGCATGCATGCGATTGAGCACATATTTAAAGCGGTAAACACCAAAAATAGCAGAAATAAAAGTGAAAATTCCGGAGGCGATTAAAAACATACCTATTATAGTGCTGATAGTATTGATCATTGCTCTTGCCTCCAATCGTCTAAGACAGGTTGGCCGCCCTCTTTATCTATTTGTTCGTAGCGCCTAACAATGATCAGGCGGGAAAGAACGATAACTGCTAAGGCGCTGAGCAAAGCATAGACAATTGCCACATCGACTAGGAAACTTTGACCTAAATAGACCGATAAGATACACATGGTGGCAATGACCATGGTGCCAATCATATTGCCTGCGACTAAACGATCGGTGTATCTTGGACCTTTAATAGCTCTGATCAAAGCGGCTATGGCGCAAAGTGCGAGAATGATGCAGCATGTCATGAGGAAATAGGGAACAAACTCAGAAAGTTTCGTCATATTCTTCCATCTCCTTTAAAATCTTGACAAATTCTGAATCTTCTATGCCTTCCATGAGGGCGCCATCAAGGGCATGAACAATAAAATAATCTCCCTGGACCCTTGCTGTGATGGAGCCGGGAGTCAAAGTAATCGAATTGGCTAAAAGAACTTTGTTTCCATCTTCTTTTAAATCGACTTTAAATCGCCTGAGCATTGGTTTTATCTCTAAATCCTTGGTATAAATCATCCGTAAAACATCTATGCAGCAGATTACTATTTCTACTACCAATGTTTTAAAGTATCTGGCCCATAATCTTGTGTGTACAGCGGCACTCAAGTCAGCGTTGAAACGATAGCCCAAAATCTTCACCGTGGCAAATTCTAAGATTAAAGATAGAAAAAAGCCTACCATGATGATTTCAACGGTTAAAGGCCCGCTAAAGATCCACCAAAGTACGAAGAGAAGTAAAAACATGAAATACACCTCTTAATGGAATATTCACAGTCATAAAAAGCTGTGTTTTTTTCTCTGAAATTTGTTGAAAATAACAGTTTTAATCGAATTGTCTAAAAGTCAATAAATACTAATAGTATTGTAGAATAATAGAGAAAAAGTTGTTCTTTAGTAAACCTTTTTATTGACTAAAAAACATATTCATGAATATGTTTCGGCACAAATAATTCAGAGAAAAACCATATCCATATTAAGCCTAAACCCTTAAAAAGTCAAGTTAAACCAAGGGTTTAAAGGCCATTAGAGAAGAGTTGTATTCAAGCTCTTTAATCGAGTCAGAACCAGCCTTTTTGCTTGACTTTTTTGTGGGAGCGTGCTAACATGCAAAAGTAAATTAAAAGCAACTAATTTGTTTAAATTGCCGACAAAATTAGGCAATCTATTCGATAAAATGGAGGGTTGGCCGAGTGGTTGAAGGCACCGGTCTTGAAAACCGGCATACTGAGAGGTATCTAGGGTTCGAATCCCTAACCCTCCGCCAAAAAATTTGAGCCCCACCTGAGGTGGGGCTTTTTTGCTTTATTTCAGTTACAACATATTAACCGTAAGACCAATATACTTTTGCGAGTGGATACGGTATACTTTAAGTAAATATAATGGTCAATTTTAAGTGAGTGGGAAGTGAGGCAAATTTATGCAAAAGAGAGGTAAAAATATGAAGTGGCTTATTGGTCTGCTGGTTCTTCTAGCAGCTCTTTTAGTGATGCAAAAATCTCTTTCTTCTGGATTTAAATTTGGCTTTGATTATATTCGGGAGGTGATTCAAGAAATGGTTAACAGATCGGAAATGACGGGGAAAAGAACTGATCGGACAAATAAAAAGGCGCCTAAAGTGATTGAATCAAAAGAGATAGTTTTTTTCAGCTATGAATTTGCGTGTGACTTTTTCCATTTTTATGAAAAAGAGATGGACTTTGAATACTGTTCTTTTATTGTTCGAAAAGATCAAGACCAGGCTATTTTTGAAGGCTCTGCCATCCCTTTGGCTGGCATGAAAGGTTTTGATTTTGAAATAGAGTTGCCTTTAACAACACTGGATGATTTGCAGGCCATCATCGATGAGTATCCGGTGGCTGCTAGTAATGGGACCAAGATTTTTACCGCTGGCCTACCCCCTAACATAGGTTCGGATCTACTGATAGATTATGCTAGTGGGGAAGGGATTTATGCTCGAGATAATAGCGGAGCTGCCGTTGATAATAGGGCTACAATCGCCATGTACGATTTTTTCATCGATTTAGCAGAAGACCACGGACAAGATTTATTTGCCTATAAAAGGGAATTGGATGAGTTTTATCAAGCAGTTGCAGGTTATTGGGAAACTAGCGACAAAAAGTTAGCCGTTTGGGTAATATCCAATCAGCTTTATATTTATGAAAATGGCAGTAAGAAACCATCTGAATCGGGTATTTATCATTATGATGAAGGCAAAATTCTTAATCGCACTATTGATGGAACCTTTGACTTTTTCTCCTATTTTAAAGTGGAGGACGAGGTGCTCTACGGCTTTGGTGCCCAAGGAGAGGTAACCGAGTTTTACCCTAGTTCTTGGGAAGATTGATTCACTTAAGTCTATCTCAATTTTTCTATCTGTATTAAGTTATTATTGTTGCGACCCGTTCGGCTATACTTCTAGTTTAAACTGTATTAATTAGAGGTGGTTCTAGCTTTTTTATTGGCTATGGCTCGGGTTAATTGGCTTTCAGCTAGCCTTTCTGATTAGATTATCTAGGCAAGGAAATAAGCAATAGGGAGAATTTACTGATTGAAAATAAATGATTAAAATTTCCGATCGAAGTTGTTGGGTGGTATTTTCTGAAAACTGGCATAGCCGGGGATGTTTCGTGACTAAAACCCAGATTTTTCAATAGGACCAAAAAGCTTCTGCGAGCTAGCAGAAGCTTTTTTTATGCAACATGAAGTGGGGAAATGTATAAAATCGATGTGGAATGGTCTGAAAACCTCGTCTTGATTGAGCCAAAACACCTACTCTAGGCCATTGGATCAATAGTATGATGTTCCATTTAAACGAATAGAGTAGTATTCAAATAATTATTGACAGTTAAAGCCATCTATGCAATAATAGATGTAATTTATAAGGAAAAGGAGTAGGTTTTATTGCGTAAACGATTGTTATTTTTCTTATCTCTTTTAATCGTTGCCCTGGCTTTGGCCGGTTGCAACCCCAGTGAACCACCCCCATCTCCTGAAGCTGCCCCAAAAATATTCAAATGGATAAGCAGTGGAGAGGACAACTCCATCAACCCTCACGATTGTAATGCTGCACCAAACTATGAAATTGTAGACTTTATTCAAGTGGCACTCTATCAGATAGTACCAGCTGAAAGCCGCGACAAATCATATTATGTACCAGCCTTAGCTGAGGACTATCCTGTTGCTGAAGATGATTATGTCTGGACAATTAAAGTCAATCCTGAAGCCAAATGGGCTAACGGAGAACCAATTGATGCCAATACCTTTATCTATTCTTGGAAGATGGGCTTAGATCCAGATCTAGCCTGGAATTCTACCAGTAGTATTGCCAATCAATATATTCTTGTCAAAAATGGTTTAGAGTATTACCAACAAAAAGGTACTGATAAAGACGGTAACCCCAACCCTGCAGTAGATTGGGAAGATGTTGGTTTAAAAGCTTTAGACGATTATACTTTGGAAATTACCACAGCTCAGAAATACACCGAACAAGAAGTTATTCGCCATTTTGCTGTTAGATCAACCAGTCCTGTTTATGAGCCCATATATGAAGAATGTATGAATGCTGACCGGACAGGCAATAGCTATGGCACTTCGTTAGAAAAATTCATGGGATGCGGACCATTTAACCTGACAAATTGGGTTAAAGCATCGGAAAGAACCTTTGAAAAGAACGAAAACTTCATCAATGCTCATCTGATCAAATTAGATGGAATCGAAGGCCGAGTCGTTTTAGATGAAGCTACCAGATTAGAGCTCTTTGAAAGTGGAGATAGTGATTATGTGGCTCTTGGTGCTAATGGTTTAGCCAAGTATGCTGAAGATCCAAGTTTGATTTCTTACGATCAAAAAGCAATTCGTACCATCGAAGTCAATAGAAACAACCCAGATAAAGCTTTCTTACAAGATCCTCTGGTGCGTAAAGCCATATTCCATGCTATTGACAGAAATACAATTGCCGATTTAACCTTTACCACTGCCGCTCCCTTCTTCTTATCTTACTCAGGTGTATCCTTCGCCGATGGCACTCTCTATCGTCAAATGGAAGAGGCCAATGAATGGCTGCCAGCCAATGGAGGCTATGATCCTGATTTAGCTAAGGAGCTTTTCGACGAGGCACTGGAAAAATACAACTTAGATAAAATGAGTCTGAGTTTGCATTATAGCGAGGGAATGGACGCATTGCGTACAGCTTCTGAATATATTCAGAACCAATTGCCTCAGATTTTTGGCGAAGATAAATTCGAGCTGAAATTGCAGGCAATCCAACATACTGCAGCCTTAGCCTTGATGCGCACTTCTAATGAAGGTCCGACGACCGAATGGGATATGTGTTGGTCAGGTTGGCATTTAGGAGCAGAAACTTATGAGCCTCATAAAAAGTTTGCCCCTTATCGCAGTTATGCAACAAACAAATATTCTCCTTATAGCAATGACTTCCTCGATGATAATTATGAAAAATTATTAACAGAAGAGTATCGTTTCGACGAGCGTAAAACCTTCGATGCTACTGTAGAAATAGAAAAGTCAATTATCTTGGACGATATAACCTGTATTCCTGTAATCCAAGAGAAAGCTTTTGTGCTCTGGTCTGAGCGTATAGTTCTACCTGTAGACGAATATACAGTCGGTCTCGGCTTCGGCTGGAGATTTATGGATATGGAAGAATAATCGATGTTCTAATTATGGACAAGGCGTCAAGATTTATTTCTTGATGCCTTGTCATGATTTAATAGGTTTTTTTAAAGAGTGAATTATGAAATATAAAGCATTTTTAGATCCATTTTTTACTAGAAAGGGGAGGTATAATCCATTATGCTTAAATATGTTCTTAAGCGCCTCCTAGCAGCAGCTGTTACTCTCTTCATCATTTTGGCACTTGCTTTTGCAGTTGTTCGCCTCATGCCAGGGAGTGTCTATGATGACCCTAACTTAGACCAAGCCATAATAGATATGTTGATAGAACGGGCCCATTTGGATAAACCTATCCATATCCAGTTTTATTATTTTCTCAAAGGCGTGGTTATGGATAAGGATTGGGGAACTTCGGTTAAAGTTGAACCGGGAGTTCCAGCTTTCCAAGTTTTAGCCAATAGGATACCAGTCTCTTTACAAATAAATTTGATTTCTCTGCTGATCTCTGTGCCTATAGGTATAGTTGCCGGTATTGTGGCAGCTTTGCAGAAGAATCGAGGAGCGGATACTCTGATTTCTGTCGGTGTAATTATCTTTATTTCTGTTCCTTCTTTTGTTTTTGCTTCTTTGATGCAGTACTTTTTAGCCTATAAGCTAAAACTCTTTCCTATTTTGTATCAGCCCTCAGCGGTAGGTGCTCTGCGATTAAAGTCCATGGTATTGCCTATCGCCGCCCTATCCTTGAGCCCCATAGCAACCATCACCCGTTATCTCAGAGGAGAATTGATAGAGGTTTTGGGCTCTGAATATATGCTCTTGGCCAAGACGAAGGGGCTAGGCAGGTTTAAAGCTACAGTTAAGCATGCTTTCCGTAATGCTTCTTTACCGATGATGAATGTTATCGTGCCCATGTTCGCCAATATAGTAGGAGGCTCCATGGTCATAGAAAGGCTTTTTTCCATACCGGGTGTAGGCGGGACTATGATAAAATCAATCAATGCTAATGACCACTCTTTGACCGTGGCAACATTGATGTTTTATGCGATGATTTCAATCGGAACAGCCCTACTCGTAGACTTATCTTACGGTTTAGTTGACCCACGTGTCAGAGTAGGAGGTAAGAAGGATGAATAAAAAATTGAATTCCCGTCTTGCTCCGGAAGATTTTGTTTTAGTCCAGTTAGATGAAGATCTTTTTGATGACAGTTTTGTTGGGCAACCGGTCAGTTACTTCGGAGATGCTTTAATCAGGCTTTCCAGAAATAAATCAGCTATTATTGCCTTTGGAATAATTGTTTTTATAATTATTATGGCTTTGTTCGGGCCGGCTATGAATCAATTTGGCTATAATCAACAGATGGTTGATCGGGTTAATCTGCCACCTCGGATTCCCATATTCGCTAAATTTGGAGTGTTTGATGGTACCAGAATTCTTTATAATCGTCAGGTAGCCAATCTTACTGATCCCAGCAGGTACCCCGAAGGAAGTATTCTTGAAACGGTCAGAACCTTTACCAGCAGGGATATAGCGATGGCCGACATAAAAGCGGATATGTATAAAATGCATGATGTCCCTGATGATATTAACTTCTGGTTCGGTACCGATTATTTAGGTCGAGATTTGTGGACTAGAACCTGGCGAGGAGCTAGAGTGTCTTTGATGATTGCTGTTATAGCAGTTTTCGTCAATATAGTCATCGGCACAATTTATGGGGCAATAGCCGGTTATTACGGTGGCAAAGCGGATATGGTGATGATGCGCTTTACTGAAATAGTAGGGGCTTTTCCTCAATCTATCTTGGCTACCATGCTGATTTTAGTCTTGGGTACAGGTATTCGTGCCATAATTATAGCTTTGGTTGTCAGAGGCTGGATAGGTACAGCCAGATTGATCAGAGCACAATTCTTGCGCTTTAAAGGTCGAGAATATGTTTTAGCTGCCAGGACACTGGGAGTTGATGATCGCAAATTGATTTTTAGACACATCTTACCTAACTCTATCGGGCCGATCATAACTCGGGCCATGATTGCTGTTCCCGGAGCTATCTTTAGCGAAGCTTTCTTAGCCTTTATCGGTTTGGGAATTCAAGCACCTGAACCATCTATGGGTGTTTTGCTTTCTGATGCTCAGAAAGTGCTCACATCCTATCCCTATCAGACTCTGTTTCCTGCCATCCTGATTTCCATCTTGATGATTTCTTTTAACCTCTTTGGAAATGGTTTGCGGGATGCTTTTGATCCGACTATGCGCGGTGTAGACTAGAAAGGAGGAGCTATGAATAATCAAATCAACGATGAAATAGTATTAGATGTCCAGGATTTAACAGTCTCCTTTCGAGGTTTTGTAGGTAAAGTGCAAGCGGTCAGAGGTGTTTCTTTTCAATTGCCCAGAGGAAAAACTGTGGCAATAGTAGGGGAGAGTGGTAGCGGTAAGAGCGTCACAGCCAAGAGTATCATGGGAATTTTGGCAGGCAATGCTATCATTGAAAAAGGCAGTATTCTCTATGACGGTGATGATCTGACTAAAATCAGCGAAAAGCAATTTCAAGATATCAGAGGTAAAAAAATCGGTCTGATCTTCCAAGACCCTCTGTCTTCTTTGAACCCTATTATGAAGGTAGGCAAACAGATTACCGAGATGATTTTGGAAAATCAAAAGGTCAGTAAAAAAGAAGCGAGAGAAAGAGCCTTAGATCTGATGCGAGATGTTGGCATACCCGATGTAGAACAAAGATTCGAACATTATCCCTTCCAATTATCAGGGGGAATGCGCCAGCGCATTGTTATAGCCATTGCTTTGGCCAATGAGCCGGAAATACTGATTTGTGATGAACCGACAACGGCTCTTGATGTAACTGTTCAAGCTCGTATTTTGGATATGATCAATGAATTAAAATACCAAAAAAATCTTTCCATTGTCTTTATTACCCATGACTTGGGAGTTGTGGCCAATATGGCAGACTTCGTCTATGTTATGTATGCAGGGAAAGTAGTAGAATATGGGACCAGCGAAGAAATTTTCTTCAACCCCAAGCACCCATACACCTGGGCCCTGCTATCTTCTATGCCAGATATGGACTCAAAGGAAAAGCTTCTGGCTATTCCCGGAACCCCTCCCAATATGCTTGAACCCCCGGTTGGAGATGCTTTTGCTTCTCGCAACCGCTATGCTATGGAAATCGATTTTAAAGAGCAACCGCCCTTTTTCAAAGTTAGTGATACTCATTATGCAGCCACTTGGCTTTTGCATGAGAATGCGCCGGATGTAGAGATGCCTGAAGTTTTACGCAATCGTATCGACCGCATGCTGGTGGAGGAAGAAGAGTATCATAAAGGAAGGGGTGAGGGCAATCAGTGATTCAAGGAAAAAAATACTGGAAGTAAATAATTTGAGCATGTATTTTTATAGTGGCAGCGGTAAAAGCCAGCAGGTCGTTAAAGCCGTAGATGACGTGACTTTTCATATCTATCAAGGGGAAACTTTTGGTTTGGTAGGGGAGTCAGGTTGTGGCAAGACCACCACGGGGCGCTCGATTATTCGTCTTTATACCCCCACCTCAGGTGAAATGTTTTTAGATGGCGAGGATATTTCCGGCCCGATGAATAGCAGGCTGCGTCGCTACATCACCGATAAGGTAGCGATGATTTTTCAAGATCCTGTGGATTCCTTAAATCCTCGGATGACAGTTCGGGAAATCATCGGAGAAGGCTTGGAAGTCAGGGGAATTAAAGATAAAGCTGTAGTTGATGAAAAAGTTTACAGCATCCTGAATAAAGTAGGCCTGACCAGAGAGCATGCGACTCGTTATCCTCATGAGTTTTCTGGAGGACAGCGTCAGCGTATAGGCANNAACCGGTTTCTGCTTTGGATGTTTCCATCCAAGCTCAGGTTATAAATTTGCTGGGCAGTCTCAAGGAAGATTTAGGTTTAACCATTTTGTTTATTGCTCACGATTTAAGTGTAGTCAAGCATTTTTCCGATCGTATCGGCGTCATGTACTATGGAAAGTTGGTGGAAGTGGCAGAGGCAGATGAACTCTACGACAATCCCATCCATCCTTATACCAGAGCTTTGCTCTCGGCCATACCTCATCCCAATCCCTTGAGTGAGAAAAGACGCAGGCGGATTACCTATGACGGCTTGGAGACTCATGATTACTCTGTTGAACAGCCTTCCATGGTTGAGATATTACCTGAACATTTTGTCTATTGTTCTCCCAGTGAGGCAGAAAGCTATCGGCGAGAATTCAAGAGAAAATAATAGAAAAAAACAGTCTGGTCTTAAATTTGAAGACCGGACTGTTTTTATTTATGCTTAGATTTTATTAGCTTGTTCAGCTTCCAGGTTAGAAGCTTCTTTGATCAATATTTGAACTTATGTTAAAGCCATGTTGTATCCTGGTACGATGATTACTTTTTTATCAGTGAACTAGGCAGCCCATAGTGTTCCTTAAAAGTCCTAAGTGCAAATAATAAAATAAAAAGCAGCTTCAGACGAAAATCTGAGGCTGCTTTTTTAATTTATTGAATAAGGATTTTATTTCAATTCTTCGAGAAGGATTTCTAAAGATGCTTTGGCATCACCTAGAAGCAAAGTCACATTCTCCATATCGTATAGGGGGTTGTCTACGCCGGAATAACCTGGGCTCCTATCCAAGTTGCAGACTATGATGTGTTTGGCTTGGTCTACATTTAAGATGGGCATCCCATAAATAGGTGTGTCCTCGGCTGTATTGGCCGCCGGGTTGACTACGTCATTGGCGCCCACTACGATGACCACGTCGGTTTCCGGGAAGAGAGGGTTGATATCGTCCATCTCTCTCAGTTTTTCGTAAGGAACATCGACTTCTGCTAAGAGAAC
>LSQX01072140.1_pt1 | contig 21342 bp, 18 predicted proteins | sample 654561 | NCBI WGS metagenome assembly LSQX01 (sample SAMN04489861, study PRJNA283612) | anaerobic digester metagenome | isolation source: 4 biogas reactors fed with cattle manure at either 37C or 55C with and... | place: Denmark: Kongens Lyngby | collected 2014 | reverse complement strand
CGATTTCGATGCTATAATCTAAAACCCGCTTATTTTTAAGCATTATAAGACAAAATGTATTTTTATTTTTCAGGAAATATTATTTTCGGAAATGAACATTGATACAAAAAATTCTGTTGTTTCCATTATTGATTCAGTACGTCTGATACATTATATATCAGCGTTTCTTGAATACTCTTCCCATTTGTAAACTGATCAGAGACGACCAGTATTTGCCTTTAAAATTTTCTCCTTTTTTCTGATAACTTGCTCATTTTCTGCACACGCACTGAAAGAAACAACAGCAAGCAATGCCGCCGGTAATAAGAGCAGATATCTCCTTTTCATTTAGTCAATCAGCCCTTTCAATAATTTCATGTCAAGAGAAGAAAATATTATTATATATGGAAATAATACCCATGCCAAATTTTTATTGTTTGCTCTGCTGTTCCTCGTTAAAAGCGGCCAAAGCGGCCATAAGCGAGATAAGATCGCCGATTACCACAATGAAAGCCGCAATGACTGCCAGTTGGGCAGAGCTGATTTTGCTGCCGCAAGGCAAAGAAATCACTCCATGGACATACTGATAATCATTTATATTTATATGCAGAAAATAAAAAAGATGTGAATAAATGAATAAGCAGCATCTTTTGAATGTGCAAATATATTGCAGAAACTGCGTTTTTACCTTCCAAAGATCTGAACGGCGCTCAGTGCGGATACGACATCAATTTCTATTTTATGATCGCTGTTTTCGTAGTTCTCGGACATATATACGCCGTCCTTCGCCGTTAATGATATATTATGGAAAGAGAGATCCGTCAGGATATTTCCTGACTTAACCATAAGCCCGGCCTGGGAAGGGACATAAATGTCAACGTCGGATGCACCTGCGCGGAGCGTAACCTTTGTGTGCGCCTGTTTATCACCTATCGAAAGCGCCATTTCACCCGCGCCAAGCTGAAGCGTTATTTTCTCTACGGGAATGTTTTTAAAATCCATTTCGCCGTCAACTACTCCGAGATTTGCATCAACCTCCCAAACCAAATCGGGATTCATTTCCAGATTCATATTTCTTACTGCGTTTCCGGCGTTAAACTGTTCATGGCTGTATTCGAGAACTGTTTGCTTGCCTTCGGCCAGGCGCTGCTGCAGGCCAGGAATATTCGAGCTTGTTTTAACAAAAAAGCTGCCGCTTCCTTCTTTCAGGTTAATGTTTACACCGCCGAGCTGCAGTATCAGCCTGCCCTGTTCGGCATCGCCCGGTAAAGGTATTTCTGCCGAAAAAGGCCGTTTTTCGACCGCCACAATCGGGCTTCTGTCAATTCCGAATCGTTTTTCAATATCAATAATGTTTTCGGGTTCATTCCTTTTATATATGCCGAATCCGACAAACAAAACGAGAGTCAGTATCCATACCGATGTTACGAGCCAATTCCTGCGCCTTGCCAAAAGGGTTAATCCGAGAGAAACAAGGAATACGGGCCAGAGCACCTTAATTGAAGCTATCCAGTTAACGTCTATTAAGCCTGCCTTGCGTATAATCCAGCCGATACCGATTATAATAAGGATTACGCCTATAACATTACCCCTTTTCATCAACTGCTCCTCCTGTGTTGGTAAACAAGCACCGCGCCTATAATAACAAGAGCCGCCGGGAACGCGTACCTGAAATCTATCCAGTCAAACAAAAGCTTGGCAAGGGTGATAGCCCCTATCAATATCAACGCGATTCCGATAACCATTCGCGTGTTTTCAGGATTCGAACGCACATATCCGCTTCCTTCCCCGTTGGTTTCTCTGTACATTTCATCCTTGAGAACCGCTTCTTCCGTAGGAATCATAAGGACACAGACAACATACGCTATCAAGCCGGGAAAAACTCCCGTGACCAAAATTGCAACAACCATAAGGAATCGTAAAAGGCCCTTATCTACCTGTGCATATTCCGCCAGACCTGAACATACTCCTCCAAATACCCTATCGCGCGTCTTGCGGTATAGTCTTTTTTCCACAGCATATCACCTCATCATCATACCTTTCTACCATCAAATACGACAGCGGATATATTTTGTCTGAATTTATTCAGTGTATTTCCTCCCACTCCATAATCTTTGACGCAATTTCCGCAAATACGGGCGCGGCGGATGTTCCGCCGCCGGTTCCGTCTTCAACAAACACACACATTGCATACCTGGGTTCAACATATGGGAAAAAACCTGTAAACCATGCATGTATAATCATTTTTCCATCGTCGAACATGCCTGTTTCTGCGCTTCCGGTTTTCCCGGCAGACCCGCCGTACCCCACGATATCGGCGCGGTAACCCGTTCCAATGCTTACCGTCGCCGACATCATCTCCATTAATTTTTTAGCCGTATCCCTTGAAATAACGCGTTCCCATTCTTTTTTCTTCAAATCCCTTATGATGTCCCCGTTTTTATTAACAATGCAATCCACAAGGTTAACACTGTTGCGAATGCCGCCGTTGGCAATCGTCGCGGCAATGTTTGCCGCCTGCAGCGGGGTAATCAAAATTTTCCCCTGCCCTATAGCAAGGTTTGCGATGTTTCCATCACTTTGAAGGTCGGAAGGCTCGGGGAGCAGACCCGCATATTCCGATATCCTCTGGGAGTTTATACCCGTTACCGAACCGAGCCCGAATTCCTTTGCGGTTTCAATCATTTTTTCAGCGCCGAGACATAACCCCAAATTTATAAAAAAGCTGTTGCATGACTGCGCAAACCCGTTCTTTAAATCCATTGTCCCATGGCTTCCGTCATCATAAATCCAGCACTTGAAAACCTGGTCGCCTATTGTCACAAAACCCGGACATTCGAAAGTCCGGGAAGAATCGAAGTTATTTTCCAGTGCCGCGGCTGCGGTAATCACTTTAAAAATCGATCCGGGCGTATAACCCGCTATTGCCCTGTTGAACAACGGCTGCGCTTCATCGTTAAGGTAGGCTGAAACATCTTCGGGGTTAAACCCGGGCCGGCTTGCCAGCACGAGTATATCCCCGCTTAATATGTCGATAATGACAACAGCGCCTGAAACGACCATTTTATCCATTACCTCTTCGGCCAGCTTCTGCATATGGTAGTCAAGCGTAAGCTTTATGCTTAACGGGTTCTCCCCGTAAACGCGCTGAAGCCTGTATCCGTATTCGTCAAGATATTTGTGGTTTGCGTCGGTCGTTGCCTGGACATAAATAATATTATTTGACGTAAGGATATCCTGGTACGCCTTTTCCAAACCGGCAAGCCCAAAAGTGCATGAATCGTCGGTATAACCAATCAGATGTGCGGCAGTCATATCCGGTCCGGTTCGTTTTCTCGTCTCTATTACCGAAACGCCTTTTATGTTTCTTTGAGCCAATTCTTCCGCCTGCCGTTCTCCAATCGTATAGACTCTTGGCTCGGCGTTGTACTGCGAAAAATTTATAAACTCGTCAATTTCGGTTCCGAGTACCCCGGCAACCCATTTCCTTTCATCGGTATCTGAAGTGAAAATTGCCGGCTGCAGCACAGCGATATACTCCGTATCCCTGCCCGTAAACGAAATCATGTTCCGGTCGAGAATCTGTCCTCTTTCCCGGTAAATTTCGGTCATACGGCTCCGCTGCCTGAATGCGGCCGACGAATAGCGTTCATGCTGCACTATCTGGATGTTGTAAAGCCTGTACGCAAGACCGGATATTGACAGTGTCAAAGCAAGCAGTACAAAAATTATCCTTCCTTTTTTCATAAAAAACACCTTTCATCACGGGATCAAAAAAATTCACCTGTTGTGAATTATCCCGGTTAAAGGCGTTTCCTATACATCAGGCTATCAAATAATTATACCCGCGGGGGTATACAGCTTTGCCTCGGGTGTTTCGTTTCCCTGGGTATCAATACCATTCGTTACGGGCTTTTTCTATATCCTTTTTTATCTGGTTTATCAGATCGGCATGAGTTTCGAATTTTTTCTCGCTCCTAAGTTTTTTAAGGAAGAAAACCTCTATATCCTTTCCGTACAGTTCCTGATCAAAACCTATCATATGCGTTTCGACAGACGCCGTTCTATCGTTTTTTACCGTAGGACAAATTCCGACATTCGTAAGGCTGTTGTACCACTGCCCCTGGTAAAGGGTCCTCGTAACATATACTCCGGGCGCGGGCATAATAAGGTATTCCTCGGGCAATATGTTCGCGGTCGGAAAACCCATTGTCCTTCCTTCCCGCCTTCCGGCAACAACCTTACCCGAAATGGAAAAGTGACGCCCTAACAATTCAAATACCTTTTCCATTCTCCCTTTCGCAATATACTGGCGTATGAGAGTGCTGCTCACTATTTCTCCGCCGACTTTTACAGGTGGGATTACGATTACGGCAAAACCAAGTTTTCTGCCCATCTTTTTCAGGTATTCGGCATCACCTCTGCACATATATCCAAAACGAAAATCGAAGCCAACGACAACGAGTTTTGAACGCAGTTTTTCAACGAGTATGTCCTTAATAAACTCATCGGCGGTCATTCTTGAAAATTCTTCATCAAACTCCTGGAAATACAGTGTGTCAATATCAATTTTGGCAAGTATTGCTGTTTTTTGTTCTCTTGTCATTATCAATGGAGTGAACAGTTTTTTTCTCAATATGTTTTCAGGATGCTTTTTAAACGTATATACAACGGAATGAAGGTCATTGAGCCGGCATTTATGTACGAGCGTATTTATAAGGGCCATATGACCCCGGTGCAATCCGTCAAAATTGCCGAGACCAACCCCGCAGTATTTACCGCAATCCGGAAAAATTCCATTTTCAAGTATATTCACGGCAGTTCCTTCCCCGTATATGTTTTTATTATCGATCAATAAACAGTTTTTCGGGCTTAACCGCTTTTTCCCCGTTCACGCACAAAACTGTTCCAAGCCCGATAAAGCGTTCCGTTTCAGCATATACCCTGATATAACTTCCCGCTTCCGCATTTATTCCAGGTAAACCGAAGACCACGGCACCGTTTACGAAACGTATCAAGTCCTTTTGTTCGAGCACAACCGAAGGGTACCCGCTGAACACTATATCGGGTGCGCGGATGAGCGGCTCGAGAGTTCCCCCGACGAGGCGTTTTTCAATTTCTTCAAGCGTTACAGCATCGGCGAGCGAAAAAGGGCCAACCCCTGTCCTTATCAAGAACGACATATGGGCGCCGTATCCGAGTTTTATGCCTATATCATTACACAGTGAACGTATGTACGTTCCTTTTGAACATTTTACATCAAACCGGACGACTGGGTAAGTTCCTTCGTCCTTTATATCCAAAATGTCAATATCGTATATTGTAATCCTGCGGGGTTTGCGCTCCACTTCAATGCCTTTCCTCGCCAGTTCATACAGCCGCCTGCCGCCTACTTTAACAGCCGAATACATCGGGGGTGTCTGCTCAATTTCACCGGTAAATTCGAAAATAACGGATTTAATTAAGGATTTGTCAAGTTTAACGGGATTTTTACTAAGAATATTGCCTTCATTATCGTAAGTATCGGTGGCAATACCAAGAATCATTTCAACACGGTAAGATTTATCAAACTCCGAAAACCACGGAAGGGTTTTCGTCGCTTTCCCGATGCAAACGGGAAGCAGGCCGCACGCCGCGGGATCAAGCGTACCGGCATGGCCGATCTTTTTTATCCCGGTAATTTTCCGAAGCCAGGCTATAACATCAAATGAAGTCATGTTCGGAGGCTTGATTAACAATAAAATACCGTTCATTTACAGCTCCTTCTTGATTTCATCAAGTACCCGCCTGATAATATCATCCGGATTGCCCGCGGCAGTAAAACCCGCAGCTCTTATATGCCCTCCTCCGGAAAACTTGCCCGCGATTTTCGCGACATCAACGTAATCGTTTGCTCTAAGGCTTCCTTTAAAACGTCCCGGTTCTTCTTCGCGTATAAAAAGCGATACCTCAACGCCTTCAAGGTTTATGCCCACATTGACGAGCCCTTCGTAATCATCGGACTGCGCGTTTACCGGGTATATGTCATCATAAAGAAGCCACGATACTGCAACCTTTCCTTCGCAGTAAAGAGTTAAATTCTGAATTGTCTTTTTAAGCAAAGACATTTTCGAGTGCGAGACTATGTCAAAAACTTTCTTTGCTATACGAGCAAAAGGAATCCCGCATTTAATCAGTTCAGCGGAAATAATATGGCTGTCGGGCGTCGTATTGCTGTAGCGAAAACCGCCCGTATCCGTTATTATCGCAGTATAAAGGCATTCTGCGATATCTTTGCTCACCGGGATGCCCATAGCCTTAATCAGTTTGTAAACCATTTCCCCGGTAGCCGACGCGTTCTGATCAATCCAAAGGCTGTTCGCTTCCATACTGTTTGTCGTATGGTGGTCTATGTTTATTTTCTTTTTTGCGCCGGCATATATATCAGCCCCATCGCCAAGCCTTTTCAGGTCGCTGTTATCAAGACTAATCGCCAGATCCGCGTTTTTGTCGCAATTCGAGGAAATAAGGTTCCGGCCAGGCAGAAACTCAAGCGATTTGGGAATGGATTCGTTAAGAAATACAGTAACTTCCTTCCCTATATAATCCAATGCCAGGGCTAGGCCCAAAGATGAACCCAACGCATCACCATCCAGCGAATAATGGGTTAATATAACAATTGAATGCGCTTTATTTATAAGATCTATTAATTCTTTCAAAGGCTCATTCCTTTCAACAACAGCTTTAGCAATAAACGCTTAAACTAACCTTTATCGGGATTCATCGTTTGTTCAATAAGCTTGCCGATGTGTATTCCCTGTTCTATCGAATCGTCCGGAATAAACATCAGTTCCGGCGTATATCTTAGTTTAATCCGCTGTCCTAATTCACGCCTTATAAAACCGGCAGCGTGATTCAACGCGTTAATCGCGTCGCTTCTTTTTTGCTCATCTCCAAAAACGCTTATATATACTTTTGCATAACGCAAATCTTTAGTCACGCGAACACCGGTTACGGAAACAAGATCGGGAAGCCTTGGATCCTTTACGCCGGTACGGATAATATCCGAAATTTCTTTTTGTATCTCACCCGCTATTCTGTCCGTTCTTTCCATAAAATCACCATCCAAATAAAGGTTATCTTTCTACTTCCACCATCCGGTATGCTTCTATAACATCCCCTTCCTTAATATCGTTAAACCTGTCAATTAATATACCACATTCATAACCCTGAACCACTTCGCGCACATCGTCGGTAAACCTCTTCAGCGATGCCAGTTTCCCTTCATAAACGACAATGCCGTCACGAACAACCCTGACATCGGAACTGCGCGTAATCTTTCCGTCAATTACATAACATCCTCCGATCGTTCCGACACTCGAAGCCTTGAAAATCTTGCGAACTTCGGCATGACCATCAACAACCTCTTTATACGTAGGATCAAGCATGCCTTTCATAGCGTTCTGTATATCTTCTATAGCATTATATATAACCCTGTACAGCCGTATATCAACACCCACAGCGGCAGCGGCTTCAACAACGTTAGCAGGCGGGCGTACATTAAAACCGATAATAATCGCGTTTGAAACGTCGGCCAGCGTGACATCGGCTTCATTGACAGTGCCTACACCGCCGTGAATAATTTGAACCTTAACCTCTTCATTGCTCAATTTTTCAAGGGATTGTTTTATCGCTTCGACAGACCCCTGAACATCGGCTTTTACAATAATATTAAGCTCTTTTACTTCACCCTGCTTTATTTGGTCAAACAAATCGTCGAGTGAAACTTTCCGTTTCATACCTATGGTCTGTTCCCGCTGCTCTTTTCTACGCCTTTCCACAAGCTGTTTCGCGACCTTCTCATCCGTTACCGCATAAAAAACTTCGCCGGCCTCGGGCACTTCATCAAGACCGATTATCTCGACCGGTGTGGAAGGACCCGCCGATTCTATCCTGCGGCCTTTATCATCAATCATTGCCCTTATTCTTCCGAAAGTGGTTCCTGAAATAATCGCATCGCCATTATGCAGCGTCCCGCGCTGAACGAGCAGCGACGCAACCGGACCGCGTCCTTTATCCAACTGCGCCTCAATGACAATGCCTTTTGCCTGCCTGTCCGGATTTGCTTTTAATTCGAGTATATCCGCCGTTAAGAGAACCATTTCAAGCAACTGGTCAATATTTGTTCCCATTTTCGCGGATATCGGCACCGCAATGACGTCTCCTCCCCATTCCTCTATAAGGATACCGTGCTCTGCAAGCTCCTGCTTAACCCTGTCAGGATTCGCGCCCGGTTTGTCAATCTTGTTTATCGCAACAATTATGCTTACATTCGCGGCTTTCGCGTGATTTATAGCTTCTATTGTCTGTGGCATAACGCCGTCATCCGCGGCAACAACAAGTATCGCGATATCCGTCGCTTTTGCGCCGCGGGCGCGCATTGCCGTAAACGCCTCATGCCCGGGGGTATCAAGAAACGTTATGTCCCTGTCGTTGATGCGAACCCTATAAGCGCCGATACGCTGCGTAATTCCTCCCGCTTCATGTTCCGCAACGTTTGTTTTGCGGATCGCGTCAAGAAGGGAGGTTTTACCGTGGTCAACATGGCCCATAACTACAACAACAGGAGCCCGTGGCACAAGATCCTCTTCTTTATCTTCGGTTTCATCAAATAAAATTTCTTCTTCGCTGACAACTACTTCCTTGTTTACCTTGACATTAAACTCATCACCGATAATAGCGGCTGTATCAAAGTCGAGCACTTCATTGAGCGTTGCCATTATTCCCATTGACATCAGTTTTTTAATGACTTCGGCGGATGTCTTTTTTAATGCTTCAGCGAGGTTTTTCACCGTTATGCTTTCAGGGATCGTAATCTCCTTTAGAACGGCTTTTGGAGGAATATTCCTGGCTTCTTTTTTACTCTTTTTATCCTTTTTAAGCCGTTCTTTTTCCTCGTAGAATTCATTAAGCACATAATCATCAGAGTACAAATCGTTAACTCTGGCCTTATGCCCGATAATGAAATTCTTCTTATATTTATTCCTGTCCGTTCCGGTGAAAACATACCCTCTTTGAAAGTCTTTCCTCGGCTGCTCTATTTTGGCTTCGCGTTTTGCTCCCTTTTCCAGGTCGCGAGTAAGGGATGACCTTCTTTCCCCTCTTAGATTATTCTTTTCTTCAACCAGACCCGGAATAATATTCGCTTTAGGTATAACAAGGGTCTTTTGTTCCTTCTCCCTGCCCCGATACTGCTCTTTGCTTTGAGCATAATCATATTTTTCAGCCTGGCTTTTTGAACGCTCCGGCTGCTGGTGTTTGCGCAATTTAGCGCTCTTTACATCTTTATCGGCAGCCGGGCTTATGCCCTTAACCTGACGCTGACCGTCGGATTGACCGCTGTCCGGTTTCGGTGCCGCCGAATCCTTTTTAGCCTGTACAGCACCGGCCTGAACTTTTTTAGCCTCTTCTTCCTTTTCGGCAGGCTTAGCTGCCTTTTCAGGTTCAATCCGTGTTACCGGTTCTTTCGATACCGTATCGGTTGATTCCGTCTCGCGCTCCGCATCAAGTTTTTGCAGTTTATCCTGATCACTAGCAACATCCAGTTTCATATGCTTATCCGTCTTTTCCGTTTTTGGAGATGTTTTATCTTTTTTCTTATCCGTAACCGGTGATTCGGTTGTTTTCGGCTCTTTTCCGGGTTTTATTCTTTCAGCTTCATCGGCCTGCTCACCCGTAACCGCAATTCCTCTTTTGTCCTCCGAATCGGCGGCCGCTAATTTTTCACGTTCTTCACGCGAAGCTACCTTTTTTATGCTTAATATACTGTCCACAGGTCTTCTGATCCTGTCGGTCCTCGAACTTATACCTATAATATCATCGGTTCCCAGATCTTTAACTTTTGGCTCTTCCGCTTTTTCCCGGGCAGGTTTTTCCTGTTCCTGCACATTTTTACTTGCACTGGGGACGTGCTTCCTGATTGAGGGAATATAACCGTCACTGTCTCTTCTCAATCCCGCCATCAAACCGTCCGTACTGCTTGATGTGCGTACATAACTGCGCTTGCTTTTCTTTTTTTCCTTTCCCCTACTGTCATGCCCATAATCGTCGTCATGTATGATAATTTCGGTTTTTCTTATTATTCGCGGTATATTTTTGCGCGCAATCAGATTATCCGGCTCTTCCTGCCGTTCGGTAGCGCTCTTTTCATCGGAACCATCGACCCGGCTTCTGTTTACCACGCCTATGTGCTTATACAGTCTTTCCAGTTCGTCCTCTTCAAGCAGGCTCATATGACTCTTCACACTTATATTGATTTCGGCGAGTTTCTCAATAAGCCTTTTGCTGGTTGTATTCAGTTCTTTGGCCAACTCAAATATCCTTTTGCTCAATCAGTTCACCCCCGTGTTTATTTCCGCGGCCTTTTTGTTCATCAATTAATTTCTCCAGATTCCGGGCCAGCCCAACATCCGTTACCGCAACAACCGAACGGATTTTTTTACCTAACAGCCTCCCCATCGCCTCTTTTTCACCAAACCGGCATAAAGGTATTTTCCGGTGTTTGCAGGCATCTTCAAACTTTTTTACAGTGTTATCCGATGCGTCTTCAGATACAATTAATAAATACACGTTACCGCGTTTTATTGCTCTTTCACAGCTTTCTCCTCCCGAAACCAGTTTGCCTGCTTTCATTGCCAATCCGATAAACGAATAAACCCTATCCTTCACCATATTCCTCCAATTGTTTTTCCAGTGACTGATATATATCATCGGGAATCTCGGTTTTGAATTCCTTGTTCAATGCCTTTGATTTCTGCGCTTTTCTGAAACATGAAATATTCCTGCATAGGTACGCGCCGCGTCCGTTTTTCCTGCCCGTTTCATCAAGGGATATGTCACCCTCCGGACTTTTAACAACGCGAATCAATTTCTTTTTTGCTTTCATTTCCATGCACGCTACACACCGACGAATAGGCACCTTTTTTCGCTTCATCGTCATACCTCCGCTATACTGCTGCTAACTGCCGCTAATTCATCTTTACGTTTCCTCTGTTTCAACCGAATCATCCTGCTCATCCGGTTCCTGCTCCACTGTTTCACCGGATTCGGTTTCATCCGGTGCGTCGTATAAGTTTTCGCCGACATCATCCGCGGTTTCATCGACCTGATCTAAAAACAGGCTTTCCGAATTATCATCACTTTCAATAAACAGTGATTCGGCTGTTGTCTCTTCTTCGTCGTCAGACATTCCCTGCCCGACTTCCGCGTTATAATTAAGCAGTTCCTGTTCTATCTGCGCTCTTAACTGCGATTCGCTCTTAATATCAATTTTCCATCCCGTTAATTTCGCCGCGAGCCGCGCGTTTTGGCCTTCCTTTCCTATGGCAAGGGACAACTGGAAATCAGGCACAATTACCCGCGCAACCTTGTTTTCTTCGTCAATATCAACGCGTAAAACCTTAGCCGGGCTTAAACTGCTTGCTATATACTCATGCGGGTTGCTGCTCCATTTTATCACATCAATCATTTCGCCTCTCAATTCTTCAACTATCGCGCGAATACGGCTTCCTTTCTGTCCCACGCATGCTCCGACGGGATCTACGTTTTCATTTTTTGAAAATATAGCTATTTTTGTTCTTGAGCCCGCTTCCCGCGCGATTGTTTTTATCTCAACCGTTCCGTCATGTATTTCCGGAACCTCAAGTTCCAAAAGCCTTTTTACCAGACCGGGATGCGTCCTTGACACAAATATTTGAGGATTCTTATTGGTCTTTTTTACATTAATAACGTATGCTTTTATCCTGTCGTGGATATTGTATTTTTCACCCGGTGTTTGTTCGCTTGGAGGCAGGATAGCTTCTGCACGTCCAAGTTCTATAATGACATTTTTTCGCTCGAACCTGCTTACAACACCTGATATAATGTCTTCCTCCTTGCTTGAGTACTCCTCAAAAATTATCCCTCGTTCCGCTTCCCTGATACGCTGCATGACAACCTGCTTTGCTGTCTGTGCGGCAATTCTGCCGAATTTGCGCGGAGTAACTTCTACTTCAACCACATCCCCTACTTCAAAATCCGGGCTAAACCTGCTGGCCTGCTCCAAAGACAGCTCCGTTGAAGGGTCTGTAACTGTTTCGACTATGTTTTTTAATGCAAAAACGCGAACATCTCCTGTCAAACGATCAATATATACTTCAACATTCTGCGCAGAGCCGTAATTTCTCTTGTATGCAGTTATCAAAGCCACTTCAATTGCCTCGATAAGCACTTCTTTCTGAATACCCTTTTCTTTTTCAATTTGTTCCAAAGCATGAATCAATTCGGCACTCATTGCTTAAGCCTCCCTAAATTAATATCACTTTATTGATTTTAGAAATCGCATCCACCGGATAGGTTTTTCCCCCGTCCTTATCGGTAGAAATGGTAATTGATTTCCCGTCATAATGCTCCAGAATACCTTCGATCGTTTTCACCCCGTCTATTGCTTTGTAAAGTTTAACACGCACTCTCTTGCCAATTGCCCTTTCATAATCCTTTGGAGTTTTGAAAGGTCTTTCATATCCCGGGGATGACACTTCAAAGATATATGAGCGGGAAATCGGGTCAATCTCATCAAGCTTTTCGCTTAACGGCAAAGTTACCGCTTCACAGTCATCTACCGTAATTCCTCCGTCTTTATCAATAAATACCCTCAGATACCAGTTGGAACCCTCACGGACGTATTCCACATCAACGAGGTCGAATCCAAACCCTTCAACAATAGGTTTCGCAATAGTTCTTACAATTTCCGCAACCCTGTTTGACATTAATAAACCTCCACGCAAATAACCCGGTAATCCGGGTGTTTATTCACAAACCATGTATGGTTTACATAACAAAAGATTTGACTATGGTCAAATCCGGTTCTGCATAATACCGCCTGTTGCGTACTTACTTCATAACGCACTCGGTTTATTGCAAACTATAAAATGCAAAGAGTGGGAAATAACCCACTCTTTAAGTAACACCAACAGACCAGAACTATTATAACATGTATCATTATGTTTTGTAAATGCTTAATTACTTGAATTTAAGCGGAGAAATAACTTCGCCGTGTTCCTTCAGTGCTTTCTCGAGGCGCTGCACCTGTGCGTTCATTTCATTCATGAATTCTTCAGGCATTTCAATCTTTGAGAATACTTCTTTCATTCTCTTCATTTTTTCAAGGTATTTTTTAGCTCTTATCGCGAATTGCTTTGTATATTCCTCCATAGTATAGTCGTAATCCAAGTATTTCTTAAACAATTCCTTCAGGTCCTCATAAAGCGGTATCCTGCCGATAGGTGTTTCTATCGCGTCATAATCGCCGTTTACCCTGCCATCGGCCCAAAGAATCCAGATTTTTTTATCGAGTTTGCCGTTCATGTATTTTCCGTTCTCGTCTTTCAGGAAATAATTTGTTGCATAAACAGTCGGAGCTTTACTAAGTTTCGCACCGAATTTCAGGTGGTTTTCAACATATTTCCCCAGAGGAACGGTAACAAAATCGAGGTTAGCCATAGGATCATGGCGACGTACGCCCTCGGCGCCTATTGTTGCCGCGGTTGTTTCAGATTCTACAGTCGCACCGACAAAAACACCATGCGCCCAGTTAAGTGACTCCGCTATCGGCACTGTCGTATCGGAATCCCTTCCGCCATAAACGATGGCCTGCACTTTGACGCCATTCGGATCGTCTATCTTCTCATCCGCGTTTTTCAGTTCATGTAGCGCAATCGTATATCTTGCGTTCTTATGCGCATAGTCAATTTCTTTTCCGTCCTTGTCTTTTTTCCCTTTATACCAATGTCCTGAGAAGTTTTCGCCTTCGTCGGGTGCTTCTTTTCCCATTCCGAGCCAATACGGCACTCCGTTGTTTATCAGTACATTGGAGAATATAACTTCGCGCGGAGTTGTAAGAGCTTCGTAAATAAGCGGGTCGTCTTCGGGGTTGACATCCTGAATAATGCCGAATATGCCCTTTTCTACGTTAACACCGCGCATTTCACCACCGATATTTCTAAGATATGCTATATCGTCTCCGACAATTGTCTGGCCAGGAAGCATCGCCGTGCTGGTTTTTCCGCACGCGCTCGGGAAAGCGCCGGCAAAGTATGTTACACGGCCTGGTTTGCCGTGAACACCCATAAGGAACATATGCTCGGCAAGCCAATCCGAGTTGTTGGCTTTTTGGATTGCGAGCCTGAACGCAAGTTTCTTCAAACCTACACTATTTCCGGCATACTGGTTGTTCGCTGAATATACCCTGTTCTCAATAAGATCAATATAAATTCTGCGTTTGTCTACGTTAACAGTTTTACCATTTTCAAGCTTTCCTGCGGAATGAAGAAAGAAAAAGAAATCAGGCGAACCGTTCATTCTCTTGAATTCTTCATAGCCGGGTCTGTAAAGTATTTGTTCGCTGTGTGTAACATATGCAGAATCGGTTATCTGCATTGCGCATATCGAAAAAGGAGAATTCGTGGGACCAAGAGAAAAAAAGCTGACAAGCATTTCCTTTCCTTCCATAATGCCGTCCATAATTTCCCTTATTTCAGCAATACCTTCATCACGAGGTATTGAATTGACTTCCATACCCCAATTTACTTTTTCAGTAACAAGGTACTTTGTGTTTTTCTTGTCTCTTGCCAGGTCATAGATCCCGTCAAAATGAATCGTATGACCTTCCATTGCAAGCTTTGCCTCTTCACCGTTTTTAAGGGAAAGCTCCCTTATATAAGCAATGTCTTCTTCGGAATCGGTTATGACAGTGACCTTTGCAGGTTTACACAGTTCAATTGCCTCATTTAGGCATTCCATAACCTTCGGATTTTTCAATTCTTCAATTTTTCTTCGATTATCTTCACTCAAGCGCATTAAAAAACCTCCCTGTATATAGATAGAATAATAAATTACCAAAAAATATATACATATATATACATACCGCTTTTTATATAAATAAAACCCAAAACATTAAATTTTATTAATAAAAAAGCAGCTACGACGCCCAAAAAACAGTTTTCCTAACTATTATACAATGAAAATTTATATTGTAAAAGTATTTTAGAAAAAATACACGATATAAAACACAAAAATCGTCACTGTTCACACAGGGAAACCCAAAATGCACTTTGATATTTGTTAATTTCACGAATTTTCGATTGTCTTTGTTCTTTATTACTTCAGAAATAGCGGATTTTTTTTACTTCTTCCAGGAAAATCCGGTTAAAGCACTCAGTTGCAAACCGTGAACCGCTTTTGGCAATGTAACCTCCGCCCGATGCCAATATCGATAACCTGCTTCTGATAAATTCGCGCAGTTGATCAGCGGACATCCCTGCTTCGTTTATATGCCTTATATCAATTCCTCCGTGAAGTGTAATTTTGTTTCCATAAGTCTTTTTTATCCATTAAAGGTCATTGCATGCCTGGATTGAATCCCACGCATCGGCGCCCATTTCGATCATATCACCGACAAGCTCCTGGACATGGCCGCAGGAATGCTGCATTACAAACATCCCGTGCTCTTTTACGGCATCATACATGCGCTTCGTATTCGGTTTAATAATTCTGCGCCATGTATTAATGTCCATAAAGAGATTAGATTCCATGCCCCAATCATCATGAAGTATAAAAATGTCCGGTTTAATGTATTCGGCTATCCGGTTTATCAAATCTATCTTATAGTCTGCTATTGACTTTACCAGATCAAACATTTCATCCGGGTACAGCAGGTAATTAACGAGGCAGTCTTCAAAAGGCATTAAAACAGTGGTGCGCTCAAACAGCCCCATCCATATCGTAACCGCTTTAAGCGCGTCTTTTTGCGGACGCATTGCTTCCCTGAAGGCAATTTTTTCCCAGTCAACAGCATCTAAATCGGGAAAACGGACCTGCTCCTCCCATTTTTCAATATCGGATATAACCGGTTCCTGCCCGGGTGTATAATGGCATCCGCCGCCCGTTTCCCCCCGATCGGTCCAATGCACTCCGAATGCGTCAAAACCTGTTCCTTCCGCAGGTCGTTCACAAACCGGGCACATAACATGCTCAATGCATACACTGGAATCAGGTAGCCATTCAGGCAGCTCATGCCGCAATACCCTCATTACGTTTTCTCTTTCCGTCATATCAGCTCACTCCGGTAAAAATATAATAATATCCAGGAAGAACATTCCTTTACACATAATGTGCAGCCTTTGGATTTATACTTACTTATTATTATAGCCTCAATAAACGGTCCTTTCTATAGTTTATGTCAACAAATCAGGTTAGTCCATACATCCGAGGCAGCAGGATACAGTGTTATGCGGAAGTAAAAAAGAGCTATTGCAACCTTAACGAAACAATAGCTCTTTAAAAACGCAATATTTGGGTATAGATAAAACTGTCACGGTTTATAATAAAGCTCACCTGGAAATTGCCGCCCTGTTCAGAGCGCAGATTATCGCGAGGAACGATGCGGTTGTTGTATTGCGGTCTTTTCCGACACCGAAAATACTTCTGCCTCCGCCGTTTTCAAGCTGGATATACGCAACTGCTTCCGCGTCCGCTCCGCTTGAAAGCGCATGTTCTTCATACGCCTCAAACTTATGGTTCGAAATCCCCCTGTTCTTCAATGCGTCAAAGAAAGCGGATATAGGACCGTTCCCCGTTCCGGTTATTGTTTCGATTTTGTCATTCACCGATATCTCCGCATTAACGACAACATTATCGCCCCTGCTTGATATGGTGTAATCCACCAGCCGGTAGGGCCCCTTAACTTCGAGATAGTTTTTGTTGAATTCGCGGAATATTTCTTCCGGAGTAAGCTCTTTGCCGAGAGAATCGGATTTCTTTTTAATTATCTTTCCAAACTCCGGATGCATCGCTTTCGGAAGATTGTACCCGAATTCATGCTCCATTACAAACGCAACTCCGCCTTTTCCGGACTGGCTGTTAATTCTGATTATAGCTTCATACTGTCTTCCGATATCCGAAGGATCAATCGGCAGGTATGGTATATCCCAATATTCGGTCTTATGCTCCCTTGCGTATTGATAGCCCTTGTTTATGGCATCCTGGTGCGAGCCAGAAAAAGCCGTGAATACCAGTTTTCCTGCATACGGGTGTCTTTCGTGCACCTGCATCCCCGTACACTGTTCGTATACATTAATAATCCTGTCCATATCGGTAATATTCAGTCCAGGGTCTATTCCCTGCGAATACAGGTTCATAGCAAGGGTTATGATGTCCACGTTTCCCGTACGCTCGCCGTTTCCGAACAATGTTCCCTCGACCCTGTCCGCTCCGGCCAAAAGCCCGAGCTCCGTCGCGGCGACACTCGTCCCGCGGTCGTTGTGCGTATGAAGGCTTAAAATTATACTGTCCCTGCAGCTAATGTGGTTATGGAACCATTCTATCTGATCGGCATACACGTTCGGAGTCGACATTTCAACGGTCGCCGGCAGATTAATGATGGCCTTTTTCTCCGGGCTCGGCTGCCATACATTCATAACTTTCTCGCATATTTCCAGCGCAAAATCCATTTCCGTGCCGGTAAAGCTTTCGGGAGAATACTCAAACCGTATATCGGCGTCGCAGTCACGGCATAACTGTTTTATAAGGCGTGTGCCTTCAAGCGCGATTTCTATGATTTCGCGCTTATCTTTCTTAAAAACTATTCTCCTCTGCTGTTCGGATGTCGAGTTGTATAAATGTATAATTGCCTTCTTGGCTCCCTGTACGGATTCCATTGTCCTTTTTATAAGGTGTTCCCTCGACTGTGTTAAAACCTGGATAATGACATCGTCGCTGAGATACCCTTTTTCAATCAGTGTGCGGACAAACCTGAAATCCGTATCCGACGCGGATGGAAACGCAACCTCGATCTCCTTGAACCCAAGCCTTGTCAGTAAATTGAACATTTTCAGCTTTTTTTCAACACTCATCGGTATCGGAAGAGCCTGGTTTCCGTCCCTTAAATCCACGCTGCACCATATCGGGGCCTTATCTATCGTGTTATCCGGCCAATTTCTTTTTTCCATTTTCATTACAGGGTATTTCCTGTATTTTTTCCAATTCATTTCTAACCCCTCCCAAATTCAGCTTAATTTGTCCGATAAAATAAAAACCCCTTTCATCCCAAGCAAGAGACGAAAGGGGAACTTCCGCGGTACCACTCTTTTTTATTCCTCAAAAGGAATACCCTCATTACAGATACCGGCACAATATTCCTGTTATCCTATAATAAAAAACCCTTCGCCAAAAGAGACGAAAGGACATAATTAACCACTCTTTTGCTTCCGGATACAGGTTTATCCTACCGATATCCTGCCCTCATAACGGTGGGCTTCCGTCCTGTCCTACTGTTATTTCAGATGGCAACTCCGGGGCCAGTTCAATGCATATCCCCTGCTGTTTCGCACCACCCAACAGCTCTCTGAAAGGTTCCTTGCACCTACTACTCCCCTTCATGGTTTTTAAAATATTTTAAGACATCGTAGCACAGCTTACAGCATTTGTCAAGCATAAAATTTCGCCAATTTTTATGCGGGTTTTCGGCATAATTTTCGCGGGTCCTGCTTCGACCTTATTACAAGCCTTTACTGGCTACAAATGCCGCCAGGTCGGCGTATCTGTTCGAATAACCCCACTCATTGTCATACCACGAAACGACTTTAACCATATTATCAATAACCATTGTGGACAACGCATCAAATGTGGAAGATGCCGGTTCGCCCCTGTAGTCAATCGAAACCAAAGGTTCTTCCGAATAATTCAGGATTCCTTTCATTCTGCCTTCAGCCGCGGCTTTAAATATAGCATTGACTTCATCTCTTGAAACAGGCCTTTCGGTCTCCGCTGCGAGGTCAATTACCGAAACGGCAAATGTCGGGACCCTGAAAGAAAACCCGTTTAGTCTGCCTTCCAGTTCAGGAATTATACGCCCTATCGTTTTCGCGGCTCCCGTTTTTGTCGGTATGATCGACACAGCGGCTGCTCTTGCCCTTCTTAAGTCATTATGAGGCAGATCCAGAATCCTCTGGTCGTTTGTATACGCATGGACCGTAGTCATGAATCCTTTCTTAATTCCAATGCTGTCATGCAATACTTTTACCACCGGAGCCAAACCGTTCGTTGTGCAGGATGCGTTTGAAATAATATTGTGCGCGTCTTTGTCATACTTATCGTCATTTACGCCTAATACTATGGTGATATCATCACCGGTCGCCGGAGCGGATATAAGTACTTTTTTCGCTCCGCCCTTAGTAATATGGATTTCAGCTTTTTCCCTTTTTGTAAACAATCCTGTGGATTCGAGGACAATCTCAACCCCAAGAGCTTTCCAGTCGATATTTTCAGGGTTTCGTTCGGCCAGTATTTTTACCGGTTTGCCATCAACAATCAACTCATCCTCTTCTGCCTCAACCGTCCCGTTATACTTTCCGAATACCGAGTCATATTTAAGAAGATGAGCCAGCGTTTTTGAGTCCGTCAGATCATTTACGGCGACAACGTCAAGTTCGTCCTGATATTTCTCCATGATGACCTTGAAAGTGTTCCTTCCTATTCTTCCAAATCCGTTAATTCCTATTTTTGCTTTCATCAATCATTCCTCCTTGAAATTCTATTCAATTTGATTATAATGAAATATGAAGTATAAATAAAATGCATGTTTTTTATAAGAGTCATAAAATGAGGTTATATATGAATCTGGAACTGTACAGAATATTCTATTCCATCGCAAACCACGGGAGCATATCAAAGGCTGCGGAGCACCTGTATATTACGCAGCCCGCAGTAAGCAGATCCATAAGGCAGCTTGAAGAAGAGATGGGCTGCACGCTGTTCGTCAGAACGCGTAAGGGCGTCAGGCTGACCCAGGAGGGTGAAATTCTTTATCAATACATAGAACAGGCCTTCAATTTCATAACAACTGCCGAAAAGAAAATCGACGATGTAAAAAACCTTGCAAGCGGCGAAGTAAGAATCGGAGTAAGCGATACTTTATGCAAGCATTACCTTGTTCCATACCTGAAACTTTTCAACACGCTGCATCCTGATATAAAAATTAAAGTCACATGCCCGACAACGCCGGGCATCATTAACCTGCTCAAATCAGGAAAAATAGATTTCGGCATCATCAACATGCCCTACCATGACGATCAGCTTAATTTCAAAAATGTCATGAGCGTTCAGGATTGTTTTGTAGCGGGAGAAAAATACAAGCATCTTCATTACAAAATGCAGCCGCTAAGCGAAATAGTGAAATATCCTGTTCTTCTTTTGGAAAAAAGCAGCAACTCAAGGCTGTATATCGATCAATACTTCTTAAACCACTCTATTTCGGTAACTCCTGATTTTGAGCTTGGAAACATTGATCTGCTGGTGCATTTCGCAAGGTATGATTTCGGTATAGCGTGCGTTATAAAAAATTTTGTTGAAGAAGACTTAGAAAAAGGCAGGCTGTATGAAATCAAACCAATCGAGAGGATACCCCCCAGAAGCATAGGCGTCGCGTGGCTCAAAGACGTTCCTCTGTCGAAAGCGTCGAATGAAATCATTAATCTTCTCGACTACAGCGAAATATCGGATATTTGAGTTTAAAGGGAAATGACAAAGCGGACTCTTTACAATTTCAAGTGCTTGTATGGTATAATGTACAATAAGATATCCAAAAACTCCCAAGGAAACACTTCAGTTCAGGGTACCGCTGGCAAATCATGCGGGAGCTCTTGATAAACGGTTCGGGTAAAAAATAATTCCGGTATTTTAACCAGAAAAAATCCATGGAGGTGGTTCAATGAGCATTACTAAAAACATTAAAAGAACAACGGCGCTTGTACTGATGCTGGCATTCGCACTTTTGTGCATGCCTGCTGTAAAGGCGGAAACAACGGTGTACAGTGAAAGCTTTCTGAATGGAATCGGTGCGGCGGTACAATCAGGAGGAGCAAAATTAACGCATGTTACCGGTAAAATATTTGACGAGAATGACGACGGGTCGGCTTTATATGTATCAAACAGAATAAACAACTGGGATGCCGCAGATTTCAGGTTCAGTGACATAGGATTGCTGAACGGGAGGACATATAAAATTACGGTAAAAGGATATGTCGATCCTGACGCAGATGTCCCGGCCGGCTCGCAAATCTGGCTTCAGACCGTCAACAGCTACGGCTGGTGGGGAGGCGTCGATATTAAAGCCGGGGAGGCTTTCACGCTGACGGGTATATATACCGTCGATACGGGCAGCGACATAAGCCTGCGTGTCCAATCGAACGACCTCGGCGCTTCCGTTCCTTTCTATATCGGCGAGATAATAATTACAGAGCAGGCCGGCCAGGCTGTTCCTGCCGATGATGCCGAAGAACAGCCGAAAAC
>LSQX01291987.1_pt3 | contig 21348 bp, 18 predicted proteins | sample 654561 | NCBI WGS metagenome assembly LSQX01 (sample SAMN04489861, study PRJNA283612) | anaerobic digester metagenome | isolation source: 4 biogas reactors fed with cattle manure at either 37C or 55C with and... | place: Denmark: Kongens Lyngby | collected 2014 | reverse complement strand
TCGGCAGATAAGGTTTTTCCATATTTCATTGCCACAGGATTGCCGGCGGGAATGACCGGGCTGCTTATAGCATCAATATTTGCAGCCGGGATGAGCACTGTCTCAACCAGTCTGAACAGCACGGCAACCATCATCATGAATGATTACTACAGGCGCTACTTCAACAAAAATGCCGGTGAAAAACAATGCATGAGAGTCCTGTATTCATCCTCATTGCTGACAGGTGTTTTTGGCATCCTGATCGCACTTGCCCTTGTGGGAGTCGAAAGTATCCTGGATGCCTGGTGGTCACTGGCTTCAATCTTCAGCGGAGGAATGCTGGGTTTGTTCCTGCTGGGATATTTCTCACGTAATGTCAGAAAAGCTGATGCCTTAACCGGTGTCATTTGCGGAGTCCTGGTAATAGTCTGGATGAGTCTCTCCCCCCTTTATTTCACTGAAGGAAGAAGCCTCTCGTTCAGGAGTCCCTTCCATGCCAACCTGACAATAGTATTCGGAACAATGACGATATTCCTCGTGGGATTCCTGATTTCCCGCTTTATTAATATTAAACTTTCATGTCGTAACTCCACAAAAGATTATGAAAATCCGGAACACCGGGAAAAATAATATGATCAGCAAATGAACCAAATTCAATATAAACTTATGAAAAGAACTATTTTCGCAGCATTGCTTTTTGCAGTCATTTTCATCACCGGCATCCGTGCCCAGTTCATAGGAAATGAATGTATCGTGAAATCGGAATTTATATATCATCCTGCTGATGTGCCCTTCCCTTCATGTCATGCCTCAACGCTGATTCAGAACGGCAAGGGACTGATGGCTGCATGGTTCGGGGGAACAGAGGAAAGAGATCCCGATGTGGGGATCTGGGCAAGCAGCTTTGAAAAGGGCAGATGGACAAGGCCCGTAGAACTGGCAAACGGCATTCAGCATAAGGGAAAACGCTATCCATGCTGGAATCCGGTGCTTGTTAATACAGGGAAAAGGATACTGCTTTTTTTCAAGGTAGGTCCCAGTCCCTCAACATGGTGGGGCGAAATGATGTACTCGGATAACAGGGGAAGGTCATGGTCAGTCCCCCGGAGATTGCCGGAAGATATTCTGGGTCCGGTAAAAAACAAGCCCGTTCTGCTTGACAACGGAGAATTGCTGTGCCCTTCCAGCACGGAGGACGAGGGATGGAGGCTGCATATGGAATTTACTTCTGGCGACTGCCTTATATGGGAACGGACCTCCGCACTGAATGAAAGAACAACGGGAGCCATTCAGCCGGCCATACTTGTTCATCCCGGAGGGAAACTACAACTGTTGTGCAGGAGCACCGTGTCAAAAATACTAAGTGCCTGGTCAGAGGACAAGGGTCGCAGCTGGAGCAGTCTGGAAGCCCTGGACCTGCCGAATAACAATTCGGGAATAGATGCCGTGACACTCAGTGACGGGCGTCATATCCTTGTCTATAATCACCTTGAAAAGGGACGCCATGCCCTTCACGTGGCTGTTTCGGATGATGGGATCCGGTGGAAGGCTGCTGCAGTTCTGGAAAATGAAAAGCCCGGAAGTGAGTTTTCATATCCTGCCGTCATACAAACCAGTGACGGTCTGGTGCATATCACCTATACCTGGAACCGCAGGCAGATAAAACATGTGACCATCGATCCGGCAGCTATCCGGGAAACACCTTTCCGGAACAATGAATGGCCCTGACCACTGTCTGTCAGATATTTCATCATCCTGCCACAGCGGAACAACACCCTTTTACCGTTTTGAAGGGTACTGCCCTGACGGATGACATTACTTTCTTCGCCTATGAAAAAGATTTTCATACATCCGCCTTCTACGGGATTCCAATAAAAAATTTATATATTTATCAGCATGGATTTTTTCAGGAGTTTTAAAACAGGACTACCTAATGATGAAAAAAGTTGTTTTAATTACCGGGGTATCGTCGGGTTTCGGTAAAGAGGCTGCCAGACTTCTGGCAGAAAAAGGTCATACCGTTTATGGAACAATCCGAAGGGATTGCGAAGTACCCGGCTCTGTAAAAACTCTCAGAATGGACCTTACGGACGAGAATTCGATAAAGGAAGCTGTTGAATCCGTGCTGAAGGCAGAAAACAGAATTGATGTTCTTATAAACAATGCCGGAATGCATTCCGGGGGTGCCATTGAAATGTTTCCCATTGAGCTTGTAAGGCTCCATATTGAAACCAATATCATGGGGACGGTTTCACTGACAAGGAAGGTTCTTCCCCGGATGAGAAAACAGGGAAGCGGCATGATAATAAATATAAGTTCGATCGGCGGACTGATGGGTCTTCCTTTCCAGGGATACTATTCAGCAGTAAAATTTGCCCTTGAAGGCATTAGTGATGCTCTCAGAATGGAGGTTTCGAAATTCAATATCAAAGTTGTAGTGTTAAATCCGGGCGATTTCAATACGAACAATTCCCTGGGCCGCCATGAATTTCTTCCGCCAGAAAGTGAAGATGACCCCTATGCTGAACAGTTTAAAAGAACCCTCGGCATAATTGAAAGGGATGAAACCACCGGCCGCGGCCCGGAAGTCCTGGCAAAAAAAATTGTTAAAATAGTAGAATCCAAAAATCCCCGGCAACGTTATATAATTGCATCCTTCGATCAGAGACTTGCTGTCCTGCTGAAGTATATCCTCCCCGGCAAATTATTCCGAAAAATACTGGAAACGTATTACAAAATAGAACGGTAGCGGTGATGCTCCTTGGCTTCAGTGAAATGCATAATCAATTTTAAGTGTAAAACTATTTCCCGGAAAACTCCTGAAGAGTTCAGAAATCTGTCCACCGAGAGACTGTCTGTATACCGAATCATTCCGGGGAGAAAGCGGATTGCTCTCCTCATCCCTGTTACGGGAATGGGTCCAGACGAAATAGATTGCTGAGCCGGGCCTGTATTCCCAGCGGGCCACAAAATTGGATTGCAGATGTTTATAACTGAAGTCCCTCTTTTTCGGATACATGGAAAAAGAAAGCAGATTGTCAGGATCAGCAAGAATACTAAAATTGTCATATTTTCCTTTTGCAAAGAAAAACTGTGTATAGAGCTGCGTTGAAAACTTACTGGTAAAGGTAAGCGATCCTCTCATTGTGAAATCAATTGCTCTTGTATCACGTGTTCCGAAAACCGGCACATAATAAATGCCGGGCTGGTATTCATCTGCTCCGGCAAGTATGCCGCCCAGGATCCCGTTGTCATCGAAGACGGTAAAATCCGCCTCATCCAGCTTATCCGGAGATGTTGAGCTGTTGCCTATTTTCCAGTTATTATTATCAAACATGAATGTCTCATTTGATGCCCAGGCGGTTTTAGTATCTTCCCAGCTGCCTTTTATACCTGCCTCCAGTGAGAGTCTTGTTCCGCTATTAACAGTACCCTGTAATTCAAGCACGTATTCCGATGCCTTGTTGTCATATCTCTTCACAGAAACTTTCGGACTGATCTTGCGGTTCTTTCTGTCATCACTGGAGAACTCTGCCGATAATTCCACAGCCCTGGGCTTTGCCCAGACTCCCAGACCCCTTGTTTCCCAGATATCATATCCCCCGAGCAGATCATAAAATGTGGTTCCAAACTTAATCTGCCTGAAATTATTGGTAATAAAACCCGGTTTGATATAAAACTCACTTCCCATGTCATAATGTTCAAGAATGGAAAGCCGTCTTGAATAATCGCTGATAATCTCACCTCTCTGAAACCTGCCGAATGGTTTTCCTCCCTTTATCTTGTATTTCCCGTTGGCCCATATCTGATACCAGTTTTGCTCAAAGCTGATCCATCCCATATCATTTGGATTATACTGATCGGTAAACATCAGGAAAGCCACATGCCCGTCAATTATCCCCTGTCTCTTCCTGATCACAAGACTGTTCATCATACCTTTCTGGTCATCTGTTCCCGCAACAAGGGAATTTCTGTCAGAAAAGGCAAGAATCCCTTCAAAGCCAAACCTGTTGTTTTTAAAGCGCAGATCCCAGTCAATCCCCCCTGTCATGCTCTGCCATCCCCTGCCCTTTCCGGCAGGACTGTAATAATAAGTAAGTATTCCTCCGGCGGATGAATAATTTCCTATTCTCTGACTGGCCCGTAACAGGGTATAATTGTTTACAGGCCTGAAGCCCTGCCCGGCAGTGACTCCCAAAAGGCCGAAAGACAAATCTTTCCGTGTCCGGCCGCTAAGTTTTACAGCTGCTATTATGGGCTCATCCGTACCAAAACGCCTGGAATAGTATAATCTGCTGAATCCGATGCCAAACTTATAAATATCGGCACCTTCCAGGAAAAAGGGTCTCTTTTCGGGAAAAAGGGTTTCAAAGGCAGTAAGATTAAGAACGGCGGGATCCGCTTCAATCTGCCCGAAATCAGGTCTTATGGTTGCATCAAGGATTACATTGGGACCTATTCCGATCTTGATATCGCCTCCTGCATTATACTTGAAAATGTAATCTGCCGTTCCCGGCTTATTCTCATTTTCGGATATTTCCAGACCTGCAAGCATATATGGCCTGACCTGAATATTTCGTCTGGGTTCAATACCCCGGATCCCGCTTATCCCGCCATAGGCCGACACAAGGTTGTTCCTCCTGCTCCGGGGTATGTAGGGCCATTCGGAAACCTCGCCGGAATTGGGGATTCTCCTGAGGAAATAGATACCCCACGTCTGAGGATCCTTTCTTGTGTATCTGAGCATATTATATGGTATACGCATTTCAACTGTCCAGCCCTCACCGGTGACCCGGACCTCTGAAAACCATATTGCATCCCATGACACATCAAGGCCCGGTGGCAGCAGGGGATTAATTTCACTGGAACTGACTTTCCTGCCGTCATCCTGCAGGCCGTCAAGCTGGACTCCGGCAGCATTTACCGCAAAAGTAAAGGCAGTCCGGCCGCTATAATATGAATCTATTGATACAAGGAACCAGTCAGCCCTGTTGTACTCATCCCTCCGTCCCAGGTTATTTTCTATATTTTCCCCGGAATCATAAAGCATGGCGCCAATATAGAGGTCGTCCTTGCCAAAGAGTATACGCACCTCTGTTTTAAAGTCTGACTCAACACCCTCCAGGGGTTCGTACTGAATAAAGCCGGAAACCAGGGAGGCATCCTGCCATGCAGGTTCATCCAGATACCCGTCAATAGTGACAGGGGATACTGTTGCAACGGCTGTGATCGGGGATGCTGTTGCATCGGCAGTGGCCGGGGATGCTGTTGCATCGGCAGTGGCCGGGGATACAGTTGCATCGGCAGTGGCCGGGGATACAGTTGCATCGGCAGTGGCCGGGGATACTGTTGCAGCGGCAGTGGCCGGGGATACTGTTGCAGCGGCAGTGGCCGGGGATACTGTTGCAACGGCAGTGACCGGTGTGACCTGCTGTGAAAACAGCTCAGCCGTTAAAAGCAGAATAGCTGGGATAAACAGGGTTAACAGTGATTTATGCATACAAAAAGATCAAAGGTTTACAACTGCCACACCACAGGATCCTGAACTTAAAGCCTGTCAGGACAATATGAACATGACAAAACATTTCCCATTCCCCTTAGGGTGAACACATATTTTTCGCAACTTTAATCACCGGCTTCCTGTTTGTTATGTCAACTCCTGTTTTACTCAAATACAATTACTTAAATTAACGTTTCCAGATTTCCGGCGAATAAGTGAACAGCGAAAGAATATATTTTTTACTTTTACATCGTTTTACCGGCCCGTAGCTCAGCTGGCAGAGCACATGACTCTTAATCATGGGGTCGAGAGTTCGATCCTCTCCGGGCCGACCAGGGAATATACAAACAGATACACCGGTACCGCTTGCCGGCAGTGCATCAGGATCCTGCCGGCGGAAGCTGACCTGATTCTACCGTTTAAGAAGACGGAGAATCTTTTGGGCACGCAGGGAATAAAATCCGGAATCCCCTGCAAGTGATTCAAAACATTCCCTGGCTTTATCCGTTTTTCCGGTCCTGACAGAAAGCAGACCCAGATACCACTGCGCATCTTTCAAAAAATCCCCGGGCTTCGCAGAAAGTGCGTCAAGGATCATAAAAGCCCTCTCATACTCATTCAGCTCAATAAGTGTTATTCCCAGGTAAAACTCAGGCATATCCGGCACGGGAGAGGTAAGCAGTGCTTTTGAAAATTCCACTGCAGCCATCCTGTAATTACGATTCCTGTAATTTTCCAGGGCAGATCCCAGGTCTTTATCATACAACTGCACTGAACTCCTGGTAATAACCGGCACAGCAAAATAGGGCTCATAATATTTACTGAACAGCCTTTCAGGATCATCTGCAGGATACAAAATCCTGATAAGGAAAAAAGCAATAAGGGCAGCTGCCGCTGCAATGGCTGTCCACCGGAAACCCGCTGTTGACCTCCTGTGATCCTTTTTTATCAGTGTTACTTCATCAGGCTCCCCGGCCCCGTCTGCCTTCTGAACTGAATCAATGACAAAATCAGTGATCTCCTTATCCTTTTCACTCTGCCCGGCTTCCTGCTCCCTGCGCTTTCTTTCATGCCAGTCCCTCACCCATTCGGCAGTAATGCAGTCAATCCGCTTATGGCCACTTTCCCCTCTGTCATCCGGAACACTGTCACTGAGAAATCTTCGTATCTCACTCTCCCCTGTTCCTTCTTCCATAAACCCGGAGAAAAGGGATTTTACATATTCATAAGTTTTATCATATGCAGGATCACATTTAATATCTTCAATATCTGAACTGGCTTTAAAATAATCCCTTATCCATCCCAGAAGCAGTTTGTCGCCCGGCGGCAGCAAAACGGGATCTTCCTGATTTATATGCCTGTCCTTTGATTTCATCTTCTGCCAATTGCCATATCTGACTGCATGCTGTCCGGTGATGACGGGGCCAGGCTTTCTGACAAGCCCTCATGGTTTATTATTTTCTGATAGTCCGGATGCCTTTTCACCTTCTTTATAAGTTCCGCCTGTGCCAGACATTTCTTTTTTCTCACATAGCCATAGGAATACCCAAGTTTCTCCGCAATTTTACGCGGAGGAAGCTCTTCCCAGTAAAGCTTCAGAATCTTTCTTCCTGCTGGATCAAGTGTTTCAAAGGCGGCAAGGAAAATGGATTCATACAGGCTGCTGTCCATAATCTCAGTAAAATCATCCTCATCATCATCTACTTTTTTAAGGAAATAATTTTGTGCTGCCTTTCTTTTTGTCAATACTGATTTCCAAAGATTTTCACAAACACAATAAAGAAAAGTCTTGAATTTGCATGTTAATTCAAAATCCCGGTTGTCAAGCTTCTCTATCATTATCATCAGACCATCCTGAAAAATGTCCATGGCATCTTCCTTCGAGCCGCCCATACGGGAAACCATCAGACAAATCATAGGCAGATAACGGTCATGAAGGAAGCGTATCACATAACTCTGCCTGCTGCGCAGGCATTCGATTATTTCACTGTCAGTGTATTCTTTCACTAAGCCATACTCTTTCAGGAAGAAAATTTATTAACTAAAAATAAGAATTTCCGGCTGAAAATGAAAATATATTGAACAGGAAAATTATAAGGATTTTCAGTATCACAATGACTGTCAATTATATTACCAAAAACAAGGCCGGATAACCAATTTCCGCTATCATTTTTATATTTGCAGAAAATATTTTTTTATTCAGAAATTCTTCCTAGCTTTGTTCTCTGATGAGAATGATTCTCCCTTAAGAATGATTCTCTCATAACAAAAACTCTCTCCGAACAAATGACCCGGAATAAGCCATCTTGTTCAGGCTTCATTTGTCCGCAACAGGAATTCAGTTGTAACAGCCTGCATCAGAAAACACAACAGGCAATAACAGATAAAAATACCAGTATTGGCAGATAAGAACATCATCAGGATACTTACGGAAAACGGGCTCAGGGTAACTCCCCAGAGAACTGCAATTCTTGAAGCTATCATGAATCTTCACACTCACCCTACAGCTGATGATATAGTTCAGTATCTCCGGTCTTCCCATACCAATATTCCACATGGAACTGTTTATAAGATTCTGGATAAATTTGTTACAACGGGTATTATCCAGAAAGTAAAAACCGACGGAGACCTTTTAAGATATGATGCAGTCAAAGCACGGCATCACCATCTTTATTCATCTGTAAATAACTCTATTGAGGATTTCTATGACGATGAACTGGATAAAATCCTTTCGGATTACTTTGAAAAGAAAGAAATCCCCGGTTTCATTGTGGAAGATTTTAAACTGCAGATAATCGGTAAACGGGAAAATAATCCGGAAAATAAGCGGGAAAACAATCCGGGAAATAAACGGGAAAATAATCTCTCCGGGAACACTAAAATCAATAATCAATAACTAATTTTGATGGTATAACAATTAAAAATTCGACTATTATGGCAGAAATTGGAAGAGCAATTGTAAAAATGGATGTTGACGAACTGATCAATCTCCTTAACAAGGCGCTGGCCGATGAATGGCTGGCTTACTACCAGTACTGGATCGGGGCAAAGGTAGTTAAAGGCCCTATGAAAGATGCAGTTATCAGTGAACTTGAAGAGCATGCACTTGAAGAACTTGCACATGCTGATCTGCTTGCAGACAGGATCAACCAGCTTGGCGGCACACCGGTTCTTTCACCCGATGAATGGGCAAAGATCACCAACTGCGGATACGAAATACCTGACGATCCTTTCGTGGAAAAAATACTTGACCAGAATATCAAAGGGGAACAGTGTGCTATCCGTACCTATGACAAGATTTTGGAAATCACCAAAGATACCGATCCGGTAACCTACAATATCGTACTCGGGATCCTTACCGAAGAGGTCGAACATGAAGAAGAACTTGCCGCACTGAAGGAAGATCTCGAAATGATGCTTCTTAAAAAACAGTAATACACTGAGCAATTATTCCGGTATAAAAGCCGGGAAAACAATTGCGGGGCATAATACAACAAATAATCATCAATAATCAAATAATAAATTAAAACAGAATTATGGAAGAAAAAACCTTTTCATTACCACTCATTGGAGATAAAGCTCCTGAATTTAAGGCAATAACAACACAGGGTGACATTAATTTCCCCGCCGACTACAAAGGCAGCTGGGTAATTCTTTTCAGTCATCCCGCGGACTTTACCCCGGTATGTACATCGGAATTTATGACTTTTGCCAGCATGGAAGAAAAATTCAATGAAGCAAACTGCAAGCTTGTCGGTCTGTCGGTTGACGGCCTGTACAGCCATATCGCATGGCTGAGGACGATCAAGGAAAAGATCGAATACAAGGGCATGAAGGATATTGAGGTCACATTCCCGCTGATTGAAGACATTACAATGGAAGTATCACACAAGTATGGTATGCTTCAACCGGGAGAAAGCTCAACAAAGGCCGTCAGGGCTGTCTTCTTCATCGACCCCGAAGGCATTGTACGCACAATTATTTATTATCCTCTCAGCCTGGGGCGTAACTTCGAAGAATTGTACAGGGCACTCATCGGCCTGCAGACAGCCGATGCGTTTTCAGTAGCCCTTCCTGCCGACTGGCAGCCGGGTGACGATGTTATCGTTCCTACCGCCGGAACATGCGGAGTGGCAAAAGAACGTATGGAAAGCAAAGAAGATTTAACATGCTATGACTGGTTCTTCTGCACCAAAAAGCTTGACAAGGAAGAAGTCCTGAAAACCGTTCTGAAAAAATAAACAAAAGCAAATAATCTTTGTTGTTTACCTCTGTGTTGCCCTGTGTTCCGTTTTCACTACCGGACACAGGGACCCGCAGAGTTTTTTATTAAATATTTATATCTGCGAACATGGAAATAACCTTTGAAGGAGGGAAAGTGGTGACTGCCCACACCCGTGAACATAATATAAGGACAGATCAGCCGCTGAGCAATGGAGGCACAAACAGCTCACCCTCTCCCTTTGACCTGTATCTTGCATCAATAGGGACATGCTCGGGCATCTATGTAAAATCATTCTGCGACAACCGTAATATTCCGGCTGACGGGATCAGGATCATACAGACGGTTGAATGGAACAGGGAAACGCGTCTTCCTTCAACAATAAAACTGGACATAAGACTTCCGGCCGGTTTTCCCGAAAAGTACAGGGCCTCCCTGATTCATGCTGCCGGACTTTGCCTGGTAAAGAAAAGCATAGCCGACCCGCCCGGATTCGAAATAAGCACATCAATGCAGGAAGACAGGGTTTCTGCCACCTAAACGATATACATGTTTATCAGCTGTTCATAAAGTTCCTGTCTGCCACTGATCGCTGCAGGTTCTCCGTTACTGACTGCAATATCGTGAAGCTGCTCAAGAGTCAGGCTGCCTTTCTCAAAATCCTTTCCGCTTCCCTGGTCAAAGGATGCATAACGCTGTCTTCTCATCTCCAGGTAAGAAGACTCATTGAGTATTCTGTCCGCTATCAGAAGAGACCTGGCAAATGTATCCATTCCGCTTATATGAGCAATAAAAAGATCTTCAGGATCAGTTGAATTTCTCCTTACACGGGCATCAAAATTAATCCCGCCGCTGGTAAATCCTCCTGCCTGCAGTATCACCATCACTGCTTCGGTGACCTCATTAATACTGGTGGGAAATTCATCCGTGTCCCATCCGTTCTGATAATCACCTTTGTTGGCATCAATGCTTCCAAGCATACCGGCATCAGCAGCAACCTGAAGATCATGAACAAATGAATGACCGGCCAGTGTAGCATGATTTGCCTCAATGTTAAGCTTGAAATCCCTGTCAAGACCATAATGGCGTAGAAAGCCGATCACCGTGGAGGAATCGTAGTCATACTGGTGCTTGGAAGGCTCCATTGGCTTGGGTTCAACAAGAAAAGTGCCGGCGAACCCGTTTTGTCTGCCATAATCCCTTGCAAGCGAGAGCATCATTGCCATATGGTCAAGCTCTCTCTTCATATCGGTATTATGAAGACTCATATAGCCTTCTCTTCCGCCCCAGAACACATAGTTTTCCCCGCCCAGCTCAATAGTTGCCTGTATTGCATTCTTCAGCTGTGCTGCCACATTGGCGACAACGGCAAAATCAGGATTGGTCGCCGCACCGTTCATATACCTGGGATGGGAAAAAAGGTTGGCTGTTCCCCACAGCAGCTTCACCCCGGTCTGCTGCTGCATCGTCTTCATCAACGGCAATATCCGCCCAAGGCGTTTTTCTATATCCAGAACAGAGCCGTTACCCACAACATCAACATCATGGAAACAATAAAATCCACTGCCGATCTTGGTAAAAAACTCAAAGGCTGCATCAAGCCTCCTTCTGATTTTCTCATCATTATCCGTCACGCTGTCCCAGGGATAAGTAAGTGTCGGTAATCCGAACTGATCACTGCCGTCTCCGCAGAATGAATGCCAGTAGGCAATTGCAAAACGCAGATGGTCCTTCATTTTCTTCCCCGACACCAGCCTTTCGGGATCATACCACCTGAATGCCAAAGGGTTTTTTGATTCACTGCCTTCAAATTTTATCTTCCCTATCCCGGGATAATACTCTTTTTGAAAATTCATAGCCATATCACTCAGTTTTATTTTGTTTTATTTCATCTGCCGCTCATATTATTTCCTCCAGATACTGAAGCCACCTGCTGAATGCTTCCTCATATTCATCCGTCTTCGTTCTGTCAGGCTCAGTGACCCCCGCCGGTATCAGTCCCGCAAATGCTTCCTTCACCGACATGTAATAGCCGCATCCTATTCCGGCACCCCGGGCAGCCCCGGCAGAACCGTCGGTATTGTACAGATGTATCTCCGTTCCCGTAGTGCAGGAAAGAGCTTCCCTGAAAACACTGCTGCGAAACATGTTTGTCGCAGCTGCCCTTATCACGGCCGGTTCTATTCCCGTTGCCTTCATGATATCAAAGCCGTACCTGAACGAAAAAACAATACCTTCCTGGGCAGCCCTGTAAAGGTGTGAACCGGTATGTATGTTGAAATTAAGTCCGAGAAACCTGGCTCCGACATCTTTGTTTCCCAGCATTCTCTCCGCCCCGTTCCCGAAAGGCAGTACTGACAGACCGTCAGAGCCCGGGGCGACTTTCCCTGCCATATCATTCATAAGGGCATACTGAACATTGCTGCCGGTATTCCTTCTGAGCCACGAATTAAGTATTCCCGTGCCGTTTATGCAAAGCAACACTCCCAGTCTCGGTAAATAATAGCTGTGATTGACATGAAGAAAAGTGTTGACCCGGGAAAGGGGATCATATTTTTTCATATCAGTCACGCCGTAGATCACTCCGGATGTTCCGGCAGTAGCAGCTACTTCCCCCGGATTGAGAACATTAAGGGATAAGGCATTGTTCGGCTGATCTCCTGCACGGTACGATACCGGAATACCTTCAGGAAGGCCCAGTTCCCTTGCCGCCGCGGCAGTTACTTTTCCCTGTATGGAAAACGATGGCATGACATGAGGTATCAGGTCATGACTGAATCCGAAATGATCAAGTATTTCCTCCGACAGTCTGCCTTCTGCAAAATCCCATAATATACCTTCTGACAAACCCGACCAGGTTGTGACGGCTTCTCCCGTCAGTCTTAAGGCAATATAATCACCCGGAAGCATTATTTTGTGAATCTTTCCATACAGATCCGGTTCATTTTCCTTAACCCATGCAAGCTTTGATGCAGTAAAATTACCAGGGGAATTCAGCATATGGCTGAGGCAGTATTCCTCTCCCAGGGATCTGAAGGCTTCTTCCCCGTAATGCACCGCCCGGCTGTCACACCATATTATCGAAGGACGCAGTGTTTTATAGTTCCTGTCAACTGCCACCAGCCCGTGCATCTGGTAGGAAATACCTATGGCCCCTATATCCTTTTTCCTTTCACCAAGCTGAGTGTTGCAATCATAAACCGAGGCTTTTATGTTTTCCCACCAGGTTTCAGTATCCTGTTCGGCCCAGCCCGGGCGCAGAGCAATGATCTTCATTTCATCCTTCGGGTAAAAGGCTGAAGCCAGGCAGTCTCCTGAAGCTCCGTCAATAACCGAAGCCTTGACTGAAGAACTTCCCAGATCAAGTCCCAGTAAAAGCATTTCTCCTCTCTTTTCTAATGATTTTATTACTAAACTGACTAAAGTTACTGTTTTATTTTACAAGCTGTTTCCAAAACTGAATGATTATTCCGGACACGTACAGTTCCCTGTGATACTGAACAGATCATTAAAAGAAAATTCTGACAGCTAAAAAGTAACTGATTTCCTTTCTCCTGCCACAAAACTTATTTCCCGTTTCTCTCCGGCATAAACCAGTGTGCATTCTCCGCCCTTTTTTGAAAAAACCCACACATCCTGAAGCTTGTTTTCATTCCATTTCATATCAATCACAAAACCTCCCCTCGCACACAGTCCGCGTACTTCACCACTGTCCCATTCCCGGGGAATTGCCGGAAGCAGTCTTATAATATTGTTATGAGACTGGATCAGCATCTCCGCAATTCCGGCAGTACCGCCAAAGTTGCCATCAATCTGAAAGGGCGGATGGGTGTCAAAAAGATTGTTCAGGGTTGATTTGCGCAACAGTTCCAAAAGATTTTCATATGCTTTCTCCCCGTCCTGCAGACGCGCAAACAGGTTGACAATCCATGCCCTGCTCCATCCTGTGTGTCCCCCGCCATATGAAAGCCTTCTTTCAATTGTCTTCCTGGCAGCCTCAAACAGCCCGGGTGTTTCCGGAGTGAACTGAGCCAGGGGATAAAGACCAAGCAGATGTGACATGTGACGATGTCCGGGCTCAGGCTCATCATAATCCTTTATCCATTCCTGAATTACCCCGCCACTGCTGATCTGCACGGGAGGAAGCAATCTTTGGGCTTCCCTGAGCCTGGAAACAAATTCCTCATCCCTGTCAAGTATTCCCGCCGCTTCGGTACAATGGGAAAAAAGCGCGTCAGCCAGTTCAATATCCGTGGTAGCTGCATATGTCAATGCCGACACTTCTCCTGTTTCCCGGATCCTGAAACTGTTTTCAGGTGAATGAGAAGGGTTGGTGACAAGATATCCTTCCGGTGACTTAACCAGAAAGTCCAGAACAAATTCAGCAGAGCCCTTCATCAGCGGATAAGCCCTGGATTCAAGAAATGCCGTATCCAAAGTAAACAGAAAATGTTCATAAACCGGAAATGTCATCCACGGGCCGTTCATGGGAGTGATCCCCCATACACCGTCTGCCACTCCTGTCCTGCCAAAAGGATCAGTGAGATGGTGCAGGGTCCATCCGCCGGCACCATACATCTCCCTGGCAGTGACCCCTCCCGGGACAGTCAGTTTTTCCATGAATCCGGTAAGTATCCCGGATGTTTCATTCAGGTTACAGACCTCTGCGGGCCAGTAGTTCATCTGAAGATTAATATTGGTGTGGAAATCGGAATTCCAGGGTGCTTCATAATGTTCGTTCCAGATCCCCTGAAGATTGGCAGGCAGTACTCCCGGTTTTCTTGAAGATGCCATCAGAAGATAACGCCCGTACTGAAAATACAATGCTATTAGTCCGTCATCGCTGCCACCAGCCTTAAGCATGCCGAGCCGTTCGTCCGTGGCCAATCCCCTGCCGGGGTCATCACCGAGGGAAAAGCATACCCTCTCAAACATCTCCCGGTGATCCTCTTCATGAATTTTTCTCAGTTTCGGGGCAGTATAACGGCATGCATCTGAAATTTTATCTCTGCATATTTCCAGGGGATCCTTTTCGGAATCAAAATCAAGCATGTCAATATTATAATCACTTGCACCCGTCAGTACAATTACAACTTCCCCGGCCGATTCAATACGGAATCCTGCCGAAGTATCGGATGTCAGGGGCAGCAGGCCCTTTCTGCCTCCTTTTAAAAGTTTCATAGCCGCTGAGTATCGCATATGTTTTCCCCCCGGCCCGCTAAGGGGTGAATCAAAATCTATGATCTGACCCCTGAGGAATGCCATGCCATTGTCGTGTCCGTATTCATTCACATAATGACCCGGCACCCGCCTTTCACCCTTTTGCGAAGGTAGTTGCATCGTGTCACGCTCCCTGGAGAGAATCAGGTCAAAGTCAATGGCTTTGTCTGACCTGATGGTCACCACCATAACATCATGGGGAGCTGAAACAAATACCTCCCGGACAATCCTGTTCCCGTCAATTGTATATTCGGTCCTGGCCACACCGGTATTCAGATTGAGAGATCTTCTGTAGGATCCGGGAGTCCCTTTCCCGCCGAAGCTGATATAAAGATCAGCGAGCGGCTGATAGGATCTGATCCGGGGAGGTGTCCCCAGCAAATATTTATCTGACAGTTCAAAAGCTTTTTTAAACTGATTTCTGAATATTGCTTCCTGTATTCCAGGAAGTTTATTTAATGCTTCGGGATTATTGTTGTTTATCGCTGATCCGGCCCAGATACTCTCCTCGTTAAGCTGTATGACCTCATGATCGTATCTGCCATAAACCATTCCGCCCAGGCGGCCGTTGCCGACCGGTAATGCTTCCGTCCAGAGAGAGGCAGGCTGTTTGTACCACAGCTCCTGATCCCGCATACCGGTTCCGGATTCATTCCTGCATGCACTGACAATCAGTACTGCAAATAATATAAGACTGGCAGGAACAGAGTTTTTCATATCTGAAATTATAATTAGTGGTTTAAATCTGCTTATAAATCTAAATAATTATTGCCATATCGTTAAACGGTCCGTAATATTTTCATAAATAACCAGGCGACAATATATTTTCAGACAAGCACTGTATTGGCAAAATACTCATAACCAAACATATATATTTGGCAGAAATCGACAAGGCCAAAAGTTTAAAGGACCATTGTCATTATCAATGCCTTTAAAAAGCTCAATGAAGTTATTGAAGAATTGAGCCTGTGTATAATACTACCCTGAATTAAGAGCCTGTAGTAATAGAAAAATTCATTATTTTTATGCCTTCTTGCCCTAATGTTTTTGAAACCTTCATGTCACAAGCATACAAAAGATGATGAAAAACTTAATGATCTTATTTATCTGCCTCACGATTTACAGTCTGAAGGCACAGGAATCCCCCACAGGCATTTTCAGCTCGTCAGCCGATATAGGAAATCCCGCTAACAGTGGTTCTTCGGTATATAACAGCAGTGATCAAAGCTATACAATAAAGGGGACCGGATATAATATCTGGTTTGAAAGAGATGAATTTCACTACCTCTTCAACAGGATGAAGGGTGATTTTATTCTTACGGCAAATTTCAGATTTGAAGGAGAAGGTGTTGTGGTCCACAGGAAAACGGGCTGGATGTTAAGAAGCTCACTGGATGATGACTCTCCCCATATTTCAGCTGCATTGCACGGCGACGGACTCACTGTGCTGCAATGGAGGAACAGCAAGGGAGCTCAGATGAGAGATCCTGAAGATGAGATTTTTGCCCCTGGTTCACATTATGAAGTCCTTCAGCTGGAACGTCGCGGAAAAACAATTTTTATGAGAGCCGCTCATCCGGGGAAAGTCCTGGAAGATATAGGATCCTACGAAATGCCCAACCTTAATGATGAGATTTTTGCAGGCCTGTTTGTCTGTGCCCACGACCCCGAAGCAACAGAGGAGGCAAGCATATGGAATGTGCGTGTAGACAAACCCGTCAGCGATGATTACAATCCTGACAGGGAGGGATATCCGGGCTGCCGGCTTGAAACAATGAATGTCTCTGACGGAAAAAGAATGGTTATCTATGAAAAAGACGGCAGGTTTGAAGCTCCCAACTGGATGCCGGACGGGAAAAAGCTTCTGTTTAACATGGATGGTCTACTGTATAAAATACCGGTCACGGGAGGCAGACCCGAAATTCTGAACACGGGATTTGCCAACCGCAACAACAATGATCACGGCATATCCTTCAACGGCAAACTTCTTGCCATCAGCCATCACCGGGAGGGACTGCCCGGAGGCGGATCAACAGTGTATGTCCTTCCCCTGAAGGGAGGCACTCCGAAAATGGTTACTGAAAACACTCCTTCCTACTGGCACGGATGGGCCCCGAACAACAAGGAAGTAATATATGTTGCCCAGCGGAACAATATCCCTGTTTACAATATTTACAGGAATTCGATAAAGGGAGGCAGGGAAGTTGCCCTTACCAATATTGAAAAGGGACAGCATGTTGACGGATGTGAATATTCTCCCGACGGGCAGTATATATATTTTAACGGCAACCTTACCGGTACCATGCAGATATGGAGGATGAAACCAGACGGATCAGCAATGGAACAGATGACCTTCGACGGATACAATGACTGGTTCCCCCATATTTCTCCTGACGGGAAATGGATGGTATTCCTTTCATTTCCCCCTGATATAGATCCGAATTCCCATCCTTCATATAAAAGAGTAATGCTCAGGATGATGCCGGCATCAGGAGGAGAGCCGGAAGTGATCGCATGGCTCTACGGAGGTCAGGGAACCATCAACGTTCCGTCATGGTCGCCCGACAGCAGGCAGATAGCTTTTGTCAGCAATTCAGGCAGATAACAAATATTCATCTCATGACCAGGAAAACAATCCGTTGCGGAATAGCCGGTTCCGGATTTGCAGCAAGATTTCATTACGAGGCATTGCTGAGGGTTTTCAGTGTAAAAGCCGATATTACGGGTTCATATTCCCCGACACGGGAAAAACTTGAACAATTCACCGGTCCGCGTAAGCTGAAAGCCTATGACAGTATTGATGACCTGATTGATGATGTTGATGTTGTTCATGTCTGTACTCCCCCGTCAACACATGAGCCGATTGTTGTTGCAGCGCTGGAAAAGAACAGGCATGTCATTGTGGAAAAGCCTTTTACAGGATATTTTGGAGACGGAAGTCCTTCTTTCAATGGTGATACCTTTCCAAGGGAAAAAGGACTCCGCGAAGCTCTTGCAAGTGCCGGAAGAATGCTTGAAGCAGAAAAAAGAAGCAGGGGAAGGATCATGTATGCCGAAAACTGGATCTATGCTCCGGCCATTATGAAGGAACGTGACATGCTCCGCAAAACCGGGGCACAGATAATCCGGATGCATGGCGAGGAATCCCACTCAGGATCCCACTCCCCCTCATACGGACAATGGAAATTCTCCGGAGGCGGATCGATGATCGGAAAAGGCTGCCACCCCCTGTCGGCCGCCCTGTACTTCAAACAGGTTGAAGGTCTGACCAGGACCGGGGATCCGATAAGACCGGTTTCCATAACAGCCCGCACACATGCAGTGACCCGGATGCCGGGCTATATTGATCAGGGTCACCTAAGAACCTCCTACACCGATGTTGAAGATTTTGCCCTCATGCATGTGGTTTTCGCCGATGGTACCTTCGCGGATATTTTTGCAAGTGAACTGGTGCTGGGAGGAGTGCATAACCGGATAGAGGTAAACACAAACAATCACAGGACTATCTGCAATATAAGTCCCAACAATGCGATGCAGGCATACACGCCCGACGAGAAATATTTCAGGGATGTTTACATCGTTGAAAAGACGGAAACAAAACAGGGATGGTCATCTGTTTCGCCTGATGAAAGCTGGTTCACCGGCTATCAGCATGAAATGGAAGCATTCTGCCGTGCAGCCGCATTCGGAGAACCTGTTGAAAGCAACAGCATTCTTGCCGCCGATACGGTTGCTGTAATATATGCCGGCTATCTTTCGGCCGAAAAGAAGGGAGCCGAAGTAGCTGTTACCCTTCTCCCGGGCAGACCGGCATGATGCCCAGGCAGCCGGCTGCTGTTCTCACCCTGCTATTATCCGGGCCAGTCTGTCGCACAAATCCTTCAGTCCCTCAGGCGTATTTCCGCCCGGCTGTTCAATGGTTGCCCAGTCCCCGTAACCGATATCATCAAGGGCTTTCATCACTTCCGGCCAGTTAACATCACCTTCAAGAAGTTTTACCCCGAATCCTGCCGATTTGCCCTGGCTGTCACCTATCTTCCTGCTGTATTCCTTGATATGGATCTTCGCGATCCTCCTGCCCAGTATCCTTATCCACTGTTCGGGCCAGCCGTAAACAAGGACATTTCCACAGTCAAAATAAAAGCCGACAGCCTCGCTGCTGAACTGATCAACATAACTTGCTGCCTCCACAGGGCTCAGCAGAAAATTATTCCAGACATTCTCGATCGCTATTCTGACCTTCAGCTTTTCAGCCAGGGGAATGGCCTTTTTAATCTCCTCCGCGGACCTCTTCCAGCATTCATCATATGTCACGGTTTCATTTACCCTTCCCGGAACAAGAAGTACTGTATCCGCCCCGTAAATACTGGCATCTTCAATTGACAGCCTGAGGGCTTCAACACCTTTTTCACGTACCCCGGGGTCCGGATCCGACAAAAGATATTTCCAGTGCATCTCACCACAGACACTTGGAACAGTCAGCCCGGTTTCTTTCATGGCCCTGAGAACTTCGTCCCTGTTCAGATGGCTCATTGGCTCAATACCATCGAAACCTGCAGCCTTTGCAGACCGGAATTTCTCCCGAATGGTTTTTCCTACTCCGTTGCTGCCCCACATTATACCTTTCCTGATGGTTCTGGCAGGTGGGGAAGGCAGCTTCGAAAAACCCTGAACAGGTGCGAGCGATACCGCAGCAGAAGCCATGATGGTCCGTTTTGTAAACTGGCGTCTGTTCATCTTAACCCACATTTGCTTCAATACCTATTACGGGAATGACTTCCGGTATTCCCTCAACAGGTCCGAATTCATAGCTTGCCGGTCCCAGACGCATATCAGAATTGAGTACTTCATCCCAGGTAACATCCTTACCCGTATATGCCGACATTCTTCCCATAATCGCAACAAGAGTCGACATAACCTGGGCTTCAGCATCGTTAACAACATTTCCCGTGCGGATACCGGTTACCAGATTAATATGTTCCTGAACAAAAGGATCCTTTACCGCCCAGGTCTGATCAGGGTCATCCTTCTCCGGCCTTGGATATTTCCATATCTCTTCCCCCTTCCAGTTATAAAGGGCACCTGTTGCATCAGCATATCCCTTTGTTCCGGCAATATGGACCCGGGTCAGGTTTGAGCATCCTGAAATCTGCCTGGCTGCACAGTGCGTATGCATTCCGTTTTCATAAACATATTCCACACTGAAAAAATCATACTGATCACCTGTAACCCTCCTCTGGCGGCCTCCCCAGCCGATAGCCCTTACGGGATTTTCCCCGGTATACCAGTTCATGACATCAATCTGGTGAATAAACTGTTCAACGATATGATCTCCTGAGAGCCAGCAGAAATTACCCCAGTTTCTGAGCATATATTCCATGTCTGTCCAGCCGGGCTGGCGTGATCTGACCCATAAGGATCCTCCGTTCCTTATAACATGAGCGCTGATCATATCCCCGATCTCACCATTTAACACCCGTCTCCTGGTTTCCATGTAATCCCTGGATACCCTGTAAATGGTACCGCTGACCATGCACAGTCCCTTCTGCTTTGCCTTCTCAACCGATACCAGTACAGATCTTGCCCCGACAGGATCAACGGCACACGGCTTTTCAAGGAAAATATGCTTGTCGGCATTTACTGCAGCTTCAATATGTGCCGGGCGGAAATGAGGGGGAGTACAAAGCAGGACAATATCAACATCTGATTCCATCACCTGCCGGTAACTGTCAAAACCCACAAAACATCTGTCATCAGGTATTTCCACATTTTTCTGCTTCTTTAGCTGTGCCCTGCAGTTATCTATCTTGTCCTGGAAAATATCGGCCAGGGCTGTGATCTCAAGATTGGGACCGGCATCCAGAAAATTGACTGCCGCACCGGTACCCCTTCCTCCGCATCCTATAAGACCGGCTCTGAGTACCCTGCCATCCGGAGCCTCATTAAGAAGAACCGGCAATTTCTCCTTTGCTTTCCTGCTGCATGAAGATATTATACCGGCAGCGCCAATAGTACCAATGGTAGCCATTGTTGCACTGGCAATAAATTTTCGTCGTCCTGTTACCTTCTGTATCTGCTCCTTTGATTGTTTTTTGTTTTCCATCTGCTGTATTTTTAATAATATGTGTTTTTGATTACTGTATCATTGTCATCAGTTTACTTCGAGTTCTCTCCATCCCGGTATCTGAGGAAATTTTGCATGCGGCTCTGTCTGATACCAGAAGCATACGGAAGCGATATCGGATTTCTGGGGAAGATATCTTCCGCCATGCCGCCATCCCAGATCCTGAATGGTAACCCTGAGGTCTTTCTCAAAACGTATGGGATCCAGAATATGCCAGCGGTACATGCCAAAACGCTGCATTACATTATAATGACCGTCTCCGCGGATCACCTGATGCAATCCGGCATAAGGCGTACAGAATTC
>LSQX01266849.1_pt1 | contig 21349 bp, 15 predicted proteins | sample 654561 | NCBI WGS metagenome assembly LSQX01 (sample SAMN04489861, study PRJNA283612) | anaerobic digester metagenome | isolation source: 4 biogas reactors fed with cattle manure at either 37C or 55C with and... | place: Denmark: Kongens Lyngby | collected 2014 | reverse complement strand
ACCATTACAAATCTTAATTCCTCCCTCACAATTAAAATGATTATTAATGACTATTCCACTTCTTCTTTGAGGGAAATTTGGCGCCAGCATCATTAGCTGCTCTATCCCTCCCAGTGATGTACCATACATAAAATATCTTGACATTTTTCTCAGTCCTTTCTATTAGTTTTTGAAATAAAAAAAGGCGAAGACTATCGATCATAAGTTGACCGAAGACTTCGCCTCTTTGGGTTTCTATATTTAGTTTTGGGTTTATATAAAGTAAAAGCACCAAGATTTTTACGTCTTGATGCTCTAAAAAACTCTTATTGTTAATTAAATGATGCCTCTAGTAAATATATAAGTTTTACGTAGCTTATAATTTTTGTGCAACTATTAAAAATCTATGCTCAGTCCCTTTAATATAACCATTTGCATCTAACTCCTTTTGTAACTTACATAAATTTTCAAAACATGTATCGACTGAAAACCCAGGAAATTCCCACTCAATTATTTTTGCGAAATATACCAACGCACCTACATCATAAAAATAGATTGGGGCAAATACTTCTTCCGATCTTAGTATTTCAAAACCATATTTCTTCAACTCAGTAACACTATTATTCAATGTATGGTTTGGAAATTGCGGTTGGAAATTATCTATTAGTCTACTTGATAAATCACAATCATTTTTACCGCCAACTTGTTGCGTAATAAAAAAACCATCTTTTTTTAATAAGCGACTCACTTCATATGCATCAAACGATTCATGACGGTTAATTATTATATCAAAGCAATTATTCTCATAGGGCAATTTATCATCTTCATATACTTGTCTGACCGTTATACCAAGTGGTTCAAGGTTTTCTACACATATTTTTACATTTGGTGGATAAGCCTCAGTAACGGAAGTCAAGGCATATGGATGTTCAAGCGTTAGCACAAATTCTCCACCTCCAGTTCCCATATCCAAAATCTTATCAGTATCTTTAAGAAATGATAAAACAATTGAACGATAATCCCAAGGTAAATCCTCACTATCCCATCTATCAGTAATATATGAAAAATCCCATCCCTTGAACGCATGTGTTTCTTCAGATTTCCACTTACCTTTTAACTCTTTTAAATTCATTATAACTACTCCTTTTATTTAGTATAAGCCGATAAACGGTGCAGTTAACTGATAACAAATTTATTTTTCCTCGGCACAATCTGCTATCAGATTATACTAACTGCCCCGAGCAATTAATTCGTTTTATTCTCAAGACGAGTTCACCCCTTTCAAAGATTATTTTAATTTTCCCCGAATCGGAAAAATATTTTTTATGTTATTCAACCTTCATTTACCTATTTTTCTTCTGTAATCACTCAAATTGTCCAATGTCATCTATAAATCACCCCAAAAATGGAGGTCAAAAAACGGTGTTTTTTTGCTCTTTTTTTGCTCCAAAATTGTCATCAAACCACTATATGTTGTGGTCAATCCTTATTATTTCTTATCCAAACCACAATACGTCATCAGAATTATACTCTCCACGTGCCCTGAGTAGTCAAAAAAGATGTCGCACCCCTCTGGTACCCTCTTGGCGGCAGAGTATATTTCCAAACCATAAACTGTTGCAGACTTTTTTCGCTAGATTAATAACTACAAATTGCTTTACAACTCAAGTAAATTGTAAGCAAAAAACCTTCAAAGATTTTAAAAAATATTATATTTGATCCTTTAAATGCATTTTCGAAGGAATTTCCACATAAACAAACTTAATTGTCTGTTTTAGAGCTAAGCCGCTCTTTATAGGTGTTAATTTTATCAGGTACAATATATAAATACTCAATAATAAATTCTACGAATTCAGACATACTTTCAACATCATGCTGGTCTATTTCTAAATTCTTATCGTGAGCAGCTGAATCACCAAGTATTTTTGTTAATGAAGAGGCCTCTTTTAATGTGTCGGGTAGCAGCCCTTTTTCAGCGATTTCCTCAATTTTATCTTTTAATCCCCATTTCGTTGCACCTTTATCTTTTAGTATTAATTCGAGTGTACGCCTTAAGGCTATAAGGCAAATATTTTTGTCAATTTCTTTTGTTTTTAGTGCAGCTTCAAAAGATTCTTTAACCTTCAATGGTATAGAACTACTTTCAATATTGTTAACTGGAAACAGTATAGTTTTTTTGTTATACCATTCCATTTCACCATTATGATTGGGCTCCATCATAGTTTCATCTCCATATGTTTCACGCAATGTGGCCTTATGGCACACTGGACATGCAAACATTTCATATCTGTAATTAAAATTATAATCATCATATTTTACATTACTTGAACCCCATTGATATTCACCCGTTAGATGCATGAGAGTTTCATTACCACAATGAAAACATTTTATTATTTCTTCTTTCGGCAAATCCTGATTTCTCATAAAATCCTCCAGTAAACCATTTATCGGATATTTTTACTTTAAGAAGGGCTAATTGGGCTTACAATTATTTCTAAAAGCCGTACTTATCTTTTCTTAGTATAAACGCTTTTTCTCCACCTTCCATAATTTTAGTAATTATATCCCTAATTTCAACAATATCAATCGCACCAATCCGCTTGATTTCACCATTGGACTGGTCTCCTGCCACTCTATAATCGCAACAAGCAACCAATTCTGCATCACCATTAACAACGATATTTGCATTATGACTTGTAAATATTAATTGCCGGTTTTTCTTGGATTTACAGATAAGTTCAGCAATATCTGAAATCATCTGATTATCTAAATCATCTTCTGGCTGATCGATTATTAGTGTGGGGCCTTCTTGATTAAGTAATACACGAATAAGCGATGTTGCTTGTTGACCTGCTGAAGCATCCGTAAATTCGATATATTCACTTTCTTTTGTCTTGTATTCAAAGAACGGAATATCATCAAGCTGAGTAATAAACAAATCAACAAAATTATTAGTATTTATTTTTTCTGCCATCTTCCTTAAATCATTTGATCCAAAACCTACACTCACAAGCTTAGGAGTTGGAGGGAAGTTCTCAGAAGAATCATTTTCGACATCGAAAAGTGCTAACAGCTCGAACTCATTCAATAGTTCTTGCCATTCAAAAATGGGATCGGCTGAGTTTGAAACAAATGAACAAATTGATTCGATCTTGTCCTTTCTGATACCTGACCCGGTTAAAATACTTCGCAGAGATGAATTTAATGATTCTGTACCCTTGCCTATACCTAAAGTTGCACGCAAACTATTTTCTGATAAGATAGATAACTGCTCACATTGATTCTGGATGATTTCAGCTCTTTTATTATGTGCAGAAATCCACTGTTCTTTTAGGATTAAGAAATGTTCATCCTGATCACCTAATTTGGATAGCAATTGCTTATTCCCAGCAATTGCTTTTCGAATTTCCTTCGTTCTTTCCTCAAGCTGGGATATTTGTGTTAAAGTTATTTGCTGCGAGGAAGACCGTTCTTTAGCAGACTCATAAAGTTGTTGATGCCTAGTGAGAAGCTGTATCCACTGAGTTCTTCCGTTTAAAAAATCACTTTCTGAAGTACTATATTCTTCTATATGCTTTTTAAGTTCTGTAAGTTGTCTTTTAATATCTTTAAATGCTTGGGAAACACTATGATCGAGACTCTTTATGATTTCCTCTGAACCAGCTGGCAAAATTGGATTTGGCGGAAGAGAAGTCGGTAACGCATCAATTTCGAATAATATTGTATTAATGGATTTTGAGGCATATGTTAGTTCGGACACCCAACCCTCAACTATTTGTTCTGTTGTTGAATAGGTCTCGTGTGCTTCAATTGTAATCCTATCTTCTTCTGAAATTCCTTTGAGATTTTTTCTAAGATTTTCGACCTGTTCAGTAACGGATTTTAGTTCTAGTTCATTACGGTGTAAGTCTTTTCTAAGGAGATTTGCTTGGCTTCTTTTCTCATAACAAGCACGGATATCTGTTTGTAAGTTTTTAAATAATAAGTCACTATCAGAAAGAATTTGCCTAATAGGACTATATACAAGCCTCTTTAATTCCGCTCCACTTACTCCAACACAGCTTAATTGCTTCTGACTGTAAGCTTGAATAGGTAAGAGATTTCTAATGTTCTCCTCTGTACATGCCTCAAACTCGTCATTTCCTATTTTTAACAATATCTCTCCAGAACTTGTTTTTCTCCGCACAATATGAGAAATTCCATTCTTAATAAAAGAAACCTGTATGGTGGCGTCATAAGGCAAAAGGGTTTTCTCAATTAGCTTTTTACGTCTTTCTTGGTAATTCGGAAGTTCATCATCTTCTTTAGACAGATCTGGATACTGATCACATAAGCCCCAACGAATATATTCTAGAATTGTAGATTTTCCAGTACCTCTTCCTCCAATTATCGCATTGTATTGGCTATTGAATTCTATGTGGATTCTACCTAGAAACTTGCTATTTGATACATCCAATGAAGTAATAAATACAGGCGGTAAAATAGGAGGGTCTTGAGAAATACGAGAGTCTTTCGCAAGACAAGCTTGTCTGAGGGCCTCTGCAGTTGGTTCAGCCCATTTAATCCACGTTGTATATTTACCGAGGTCTCCATGTGTTGCTTTACGGTTATCTGATGTTTGTATTACAGCAATTTCTTTAAAACCGTACTGTCTGTTCCTCCCATGAATAATGTCTATGTTACCACGTCCAAGGTTTGAAATTGGACTTTCTACATAACCTCCGACGGAAGGCATTGTTTTGTAATAGTCATAAAAACCACTTCGGAGTAAAGTTTTATGTCCGCCATCGCCTACATGAGGAAAAACGATGAACCTACCCTTAACATAATCAAGATTACTGAGTTTTTCATATAATTCGCTAAAGTTGCTTGCAACAGTACCTGGAATTGGAACTACCGATGCAGTTTTTGATTCTGTGTCAGGGCTCGGAGCAATGCATAGACAAGATAGCACACCAAACAATAAGTTTTCTGGAAATGTACTGTCCAATATAAGTAACGCTTGGCAAGGAGGGGACGCGAGTGTTAATTCAAGTCCTGGAAAAACCGTTATCCGTTCTTCTGGGGGATAAACCTCCCCATTATCATCTATCTCTGTTAAAGCTGCTTGTTTAATATAAGGAAAAAATACAAAGTCATGGTGATCAGTTATGGCAATTGCGTTCAATCCCTTTTCACGACAAGCCCGAACTAATGATTCGGCATAAGCTTTCCTTTCGACATGAGAAACAGCTTCATCCCCACGCCAATTTATATCGCGTGGTGTATGTACTTGGAAATCACATCGGTAAAAATGTGCACCCTTATCCATTTAGCTCCCTCCTCTTATTGTCAACGGTGTACGGTGACTATTCACTTTTTGCTAATAGCTACGTTAACCTCTGCCATCAGACGTTGCACCAACTCATCTTTTTTGCCACTCACTTTAAGCTGTATTCTTTCAATTCCTCCTTTAGGACTGCTACCTTTCTTCAATTTACTTGAGATTTTTATTTATAGAAGCTGATTCTTTATTAGTTATTCTTGCATCTACAACAACGATTTTTATATCAACATTATGATGTCGGCAAACGTCTTTATTGATTTCTTGTATATCATTTATTCGTTTAATATCTTTATCAGAATATACAATTACAAGGAATATGCCCTTTTTACAGGAGTCAATTTTCATATATTGTGGAAGTTGTATTTTTAGTCCGTTCCAAAATTTTGTATTTTTCGCCAACTTTGCTTCTAATAGCACTCTGTTATAATATCCGCAGCTAAAACGGAAATCAACTGGCCCCATTCCTTGATTTACCTCTCGCGTCAAGTCAATATTATTTGCTCTACAATGCTCGTCAAGGATGCCTTTGAATAAAAGCTGGACATCCTCCTCACTACGTGGTGTAGTTTTTGTATCGTTCCATAAGAGCTTATATCCTGACCTTAATTCAATAAAATCTTTGTAGTACTTAACAAAGCCATTTATCTTCTCAAAAAAGCCAGTATCATCTAAGACATCGCCAAAGACAAATTTGTTGTCAGTTACGACTTCTTTTGAAAGTTCATACCACATATATCTCAAAGTTTTTTTCATTAATTCGCCAAAGGAATTAGCCTCGCGCTTCTCTACTATGTCAATATACTCTTTAACAAGGTCATAGTTTTCAATAGCAATTTGGGCTATTTTCTCCTTATTAAGATTCTTATCAACCTCATAATTAAAATCATTCCGTAAACGCTCAGCCAATTGAATTGTTTCAGAAAAATCATCGCTGTTGATTTCCGGTAACATATTCAGAAAATTTTTAGGAACTAAAAGTATAGGTGAATTATTTTTATAAGGGTTCGTTGGAAGAAGATACTCTCCAGCACACCAACGTAAATACTCGTAATCGAAAGTAGCATTTTGAAGGCGTATCCTTTTCATAGGCACATCATGAAGATTGCATATCCTTTGTGTATATGTAACTAAACGATTTTTTAACAGATTTGCTGTCATATCACTTAATTTATCAGGTCCAATTCCCTCACAAAATATTCCCAATTCTTCAAAGTGAGAGATATGAGTAATTCCTTTGGCTATGATAGTGCTGATATTTTTTGTCAAAGTCTTAGCCCATTCTGGTCCAGTACCTGATCCTCGTCTTGTTTTCGAATATCCTAAACATACCGCATTAACTTCTGGAAATACCAACATACTTTCAGCTTTTTTATAGCTAAGATGATTTGCAGTGCCTCCTGAATGAGCAATCAACTCAAACGCCTGCTGAAAAAAATACATCATTTCAGCATAACTATCTTTGAATAAATCATCTTTATATTTAAAAACGGAAAATGGATCAATAAACAGGAGGGTATCCTGGTGAAGGATAGGGTTAAACCATTCTTCATCCCCCATATATTTTATATTGAATTGTTCAGAAAAGAGCATATTACCACCCCTGTCTTTAAATCATTCGCTTCTCTTTGGTAATTCAATCAGCATCTATCTGTTATTTCTAAGCATTTCATCATAGTAGTAATTATACCATGTTTTTCTACTCATTGTACCATGATTCACTCGAATATGACAGATTATTCCGACTTTCTTCTTGTATCCATACAAAATCTCTGTCCATCCTTAAAACTAATCATGATATATGTATTAAAAACCTGAATTTTATTAACTTTATCCCTGATTACGCTTTCAGCATAACTGCCACCTTCACAATACATTTCGCCGAGTATTTTCTTAATCCACTCTTCATCCAAAGTAGGGGAATTAGCGCATACCTCTTTGCCTTTTTCAATCCTAGTAGCGCAGCGCCAGACCACATTGCCTCTCTCCGTCCTTCTACGATACGATGCACTGCAATCGCCGCATACGAGCAAATTCCCAAGAAGATATTTACCGTTATATTTGCTCCCAATAGCTTCTACCGTGCCATCCTCATTGCTGACAAGCCTTGAGCGCTTAACCATTTCCTCCTGTACCTTATCAAATACTTCTGAGGAAACAATGGCCGGGTGACTATCCTTCACATAATACTTGTTTCGCTGCCCAATATTCTTACTTTTCTTGCCGGTCATAAAATCCTCGGTGAAGGTCTTTTGAAGCATTGTGTCGCCCTTATATTTCTCATTGGTCAACATCCTCTGAATCGTTTTCGTATCCCAGCCATCCTTGCCCGTTACAGTCTTAATCCCTTGGGATTCCAGATAAGACTTTATTTGTCCCAGTGACAAACCCTGCAAATATAAATCAAATATTTTTCTAATCACCTCCGCCTGCTCCGGCACGATAACAATCTCACCGCCAACGCAAGTATATCCCATAAAGTTCTTATACTTCGTATAAATCTCGCCCTTTTCAAACTTGCGCTGAATTCCCCATTGAATATTTTCGCTGATATTCCGGCTTTCGTCCTGTGCCAACATACCCCTCAGCGTAATCTCGAATTCTTTATCCGCTTCGATTGAATCCAGCTTCTCATTTTCAAAATGCATATTGATCCCTCGCTCTCTTAAAAATCTTATAATCTGCAAAATCTCCAGCGTATCTCTCGATACCCTGCTGATTGACTTGGTGATGATGTAATCAATTTTACCTTTTGCCGCTTTTTTGAGTAGCTTGTCCAGACTTTTTCTGCCGCTTCGACGAAGCCCGCTTTCAACATTATAATAAACACCTGCAAAAAGCCAGTTAGGATCGCTTTTTATCATCTTTGTATAAGTCTTTATCTGAATCTCAAGGCTGCGCAACTGCTCCGGCCCGGAGGTGCTGACTCGGCAATAGGCTGCAACCCTAAGCCTTTTATTTTCTTTCGGTTTAATTGGTATAATCCTTACATTTTTCATTATCCTTCACATCTACATAAATTGAAACACCCATTAACATTCTACCAATAAGAAAAGACATGAGGGAATTCACTCACGTCAAAGCATATTTCTTACCGCAATCTCGTTAAACCTTGCAACGTCAGCGTTACAGCCGTTGCAACAGGATTACGGCTTCCACATGCCCCGTCCAAGGGAACATATCCACGGGCTGTGCCTCAACAACGTTAAACCCATGACCAGACAAAAACTTCAGGTCACGGGCTAGAGTAGCAGGATTACACGACACATATACAATTCTTTCAGGCTTCACGTCTGCCAAAAGCTGCAGTAGCGTCTCATCACAGCCCTTACGGGGTGGGTCGAGCACTACCACATCGGCACTAAGGCCCCTGCTGTAAAGCTCCGGCACTACCTTTTCCGCTTCACCAGCAAAAAATTCTGTGTTGGTCACACCGTTAATCTCGGCATTCTTGCGAGCATCATTGACAGCCGCTTCCACCACCTCAACTCCAACGACCCTGGCTGCTTTTTCAGATAAAAACAGAGAAATAGTCCCGATACCACAGTATAGGTCAAATACTGTTTCAGTCCCATTCAGGCCAGCGTATTCTAACACCTTGCTATATAGCACTTCGGTTTGCACAGGGTTAATCTGGAAAAAGGAATGGGGAGAAATATTGAATTTATATTTGCCAATGGTTTCAGAAATAGTCTCACTACCGTAAAGCAGTATGTTTTTGTTACCAAGTATTACATTGGTGTTCTTAGTGTTTACATTCAAATATATACTTATAATCCCGGGTATGCCGCCGCATCCGCCCTCGCCACCTTGGCCACACCTGCCACTTCCGCTCTCGCCGCCCTCGCTTTGCCCCCCGTCTCCGCCGTCAACCAAAACTCGCGCAAGCTCATCCGCATAGGGTAGGCTGCTTCCATTGATGACAAGCACCACCATGACCTCCCCGGTATTGAAGCCAACTCGGGTCATAATGTGGCGCACAAGCCCTTTCCCGGTTTTTTCGTTGTATACCGAGATACCCTTGTCCATAATGAAGCTGCTGACAATCTTACGTATCCTGTCACTTAAAGCATCCTGAATGCCACACTCATCAGATTCGATCACATTATGGGATCTGGCTGCATAAAATCCGGTAATTACACTGCCCTTGACCGTTGCTACCGGAAACTGGGCCTTGTTTCTATAATTAAGAGGCGTATTCATACCTATAGCATCATGGACAACTACTCCGGAAAGTCCGCCTATCCTCTCAAGGCTGTCTCGGACCAGCTTCGTCTTGAATGCAAGCTGGGCCTTGTAATCCATATGCTGTAAGCTACACCCACCACAACGCTTATATGCTCCACAAAACGGTTCAACCCTGTCCGGTGATAATCCCAATACAGTGACTAGCTTTCCCACTGCATATGACTTGTTGACCTTGATAATCTTAATTTCGGCCTCCTCACCCTCCAGCACACCATCCACAAATACCGCTAGGCCCTCAATCCGGCCTACCCCCTGCCCCTCATGGGTCATACCCCTTATCTCAACAGTATAATTTTTATTTTTCTCTACAACAGCCATTCAATTCACCTTTCCAAACAAAAAAATAGCCCCATTATAAGGGGCTGCATCTAAAATATCAGATAGAATCAGTATGCCATATTATAAGTATTCCATATTTCCCCACGTATATTCAATTTGCTTACACTATACAATGAAAGTCAAATCCATTTCCTTGACTTCCTGACTTTTAAAATATTAAAAGATCCCTATCCTCTATAAACCTCTGTGTATATAATTCGATAGAATAACATAAATTCCTTCCTGAAATAATTCTCTTAGATTTTTCAATAGTACAATTATCATGTCTCATGGTTTCGCTATGCGCCGTGACAGAAACAATATTAATATAATGTATAGTTCATAATTTTGCCGTGTGTCGTGGCAACAAGGACGTTGACATTTATGTACACCAATAGTATTATTTTAACATATATACCGTCTGTAAAAATAGTCGTAAGTGGGATTATAATGAGTAATATTAAAATACTGAACGATTTTGAGCCATTCAATGATATGCAGAATAAGTACCAAAACCCCAATCATCTATTTGTAAATTGCGGTTATACTTCACTATTAACAGTTGCTAAATACTATAAAAAAAGCATTATTCCTATACTAATAAATCCTATCCTTTTATACGAATATAATAAGTCAACAAGTATCTTTAGAATAAAACCTGTAAATACAAAAAGTATAAAATCAATGTTAAATAAAATCAATATTGCAGAAAATGGAATGTCTCCTTCAACAGATAGCTTACTTAGCAATATTGTCAACTCTATTAATAATGGGCATCCAGTCTCAATATCCATAGACTTATTCTACCATCCCAAGTGGACAGAATGGTATCAAAAAAAGCATGGAACTGGGCATAGCTTTTTAGTATATGGTTATGATTTAGCAAATAATATTATTTACACCGTCGACAGCATAAAAGGTTATCAAAAATACCTAATTACTATAGAAGATTTATTAAACTGCTATAATGGCCTCATCCTCTCCGACCGGTATTCTTTGGATTCAACTCCTTACACAGAATATATACTAATGCAGGAAAAAGAAAATGATGATATTGCTCGGACGCATATTACGAATTACGTTAACAATATGCTGCTATATAAGAAAATGATTTTTAAATCCTTAAGCTGTATTAAACTATTGGCAAAGGATTTTACAAATATAGAAAAAAATGATGTTGTTATTGATTGGTTAAATAGCACCATATATAGAAGACTATCAGAACACTATAAGATTGACTATTTGTTTAGGCGCAATTTTGAATTGCTAGATATATACGATAAAATCGATACTATAGGTTTTAGGGTCTATAGTCTCTGGACAAACATGAGAGACATTATTTTAAAGAGTTTATTGCTAAATAAGAGTAATAGTGAAATATCCGAGAAATCCATTAGCTTGATTAATGAAATTTATAATAATGAATACGAGTACTACAAATTACTATTTAGTGTAATAAAAAAATGGAAATAATCAATTTGACAACAACACAATTATATTATATAAATAATGTGAGATAATTTTCCGAGAAAGAAAGAATACAAAAGATAAAAAGATTATAATGTAATTATTTTTGTAGGCGGTTTGAAATGAAGAGGGGAAAAACCAAGAAAGCACAAAAAAAATATTTTTCTATCGTTTTGGTGCCACATTCATCTAGTAATGTTAAGGTGCTCAAATTTAAAACTTCCTTTTATGCAAAGCTTATAACCTGTTTTGTTGTACTGATTGCCATATTTGTTTGCGGCGGTTTGTACATATCACGAATGCTTGAAGAAAACTCATCACTCAAGCAAGATATTCATGATCTTTACAGTACAACTACCGAACAAAACAAGCTATTGGATGCCAAATCTGCCGAGATTAATCGTCTCGAAAACGAAAGTGTTGCATTCAAGGACATTGTAAATGACAAGATTGAAAAATTCACCGATGATTTCAACAAGATAACTGATGAGTACCTGGAAGAACGCACCCAGATGGCAAACCGTTCCGGCGAAAGAACAGAGACTGCCTTCACCGATGATATGAGGAATTTGAAGACCTCCTTGGACAGTCTTACTCAATTATACAGCAGGACAAATCGTCCCAATGGTGATTTGGACGCAGCAGAAGCAAAAATTAATGAATTCATGAAAACCATCCCTACCTTGTGGCCGACCTCAGGCACTATCACAGACCGTTTCGGTAACCGCAAGGATCCATTCACCAAAAAGATAAAATTTCATACAGGGCTTGATATTGCCACCGACTACGGAAAATCAATAAAAGCTTCAGCTAGCGGAAAGGTTATAGTAGTTGATGAATTTTACGGTACTGGCAAAACTGTGAAAATTGATCATGGCAAGGGAATCACCACCGTATATGGCCACTGCTCAAAAATACTTGTCAAAGAAGGGCAGATTGTTGAGAAAGGTGAAGTTATTGCCAAGGTAGGAAGCTCAGGGCGAAGTACAGGCCCACATCTCCATTTGGAAATTCAATTGTACGGGACTCCCGTCAATCCGCTTGAATATCTACAGTAAGGCAGTCAATTCGCTTCGCTCAGGGAGTCGGGTAGACTGACCTATAGAGGTCAACATATTCCATCCACAGCAGTCACATATAAGCTGTGAATTATATTAAATAATTCAGTCAATAAGGGTAAGGGGGTATATGATTTTGAGAAGGAAGAATACCAGTTTCCGTGATGGTGTAGACACTTTAATTGGTGGCAATACCACATTTACGGGCAACATTGATGCAGATGGCACTGTCCGGATAGATGGAAGGCTAATTGGTGATGTGAAGGTAACAGGCGACTGTTATATTGGTAACGATGCTGTTATTCAAGGAAACATTGAAGCCTCCAATGTAAATTTGTCAGGAACAGTTGAAGGCAATATACTCGCCAAGGGAATACTAAAGATTCTATCTACAGCAAAGCTATACGGCAATATCAAAATCAATAGCTTTATAGCCGATGAGGGGGCTTTATTCCAGGGCAAGTGTGAGATGCTGGACTCTGCCATTAATAATAAGGTTTCAGAAAAGTCCAGAAAACATGGGAAAAAGAGTAATGTTCTTGAGGATATATATGAGGATAACAAATAGAAAAATATAATTGATTTGGTTCTACAATCCAAGCAAATCAAATATATTAATTTGTATAAGCATATAAACAACGCTCATTATCAGCACAGTAATGCCAAGGCGGAGCAGCATACGGATTCTTTTAATGTTCCGCCTTTTTGTGTACCACCATCTACGGTAAAGGTTACTGTTCCTAAACATAGAAACACCTCCATTACATTATGATATACTGTATCAGCTAAACAAAATCCCCTGTCTAGTTATCATATGCACAAGGTGTTTTTTTGGTTACAGGTTAACTCCTATTTCCAACTAATATTTTTCAATATCTCCACCGACATATAACGCTTCAGCGTCGATTCCGCCTGTATGTATACATCCTCCAAAAACAGCTTATACAGATCATTGTCTTCTATTACATACTTACTGTCCAATAGACGATCAAGTATATTGCTAACTTTCTTCTGTATCTCCTTATTCTCCAGCACCTTCATATTTCTGTCCTTTGCAATGACAAGTCTCAGCAGTGAAGGTATCTTAAGAGCCGGCGCCACGTTCTCCTGTTCGAGTCCTAGCAACTCATCCATATCAATATCAAGCTCATTTGCTATCTTAAGAATCAACTCCAGATTAGGGTTGGTTTTTTTACTGTTTTCCAGTTGCGAAAGGTATCCCGGTGAAATTCCCACCTGTTTAGCAAAGTCCACCAAGGATATTCCCAGCTCTTCCCTTTTAGCCTTTATAATTTCTCCTACCTTTATCTGCAAAATGAATCACCCCTTATTGCACTTTGAAACCTGCCACCAAGGATTTTAAACTCTACCTATTATTCTATATAAATTCGTATAATAACACAACATAATCAGTTTACTTCTCTCAGCCCCATACCAATTCACTCCTAATCTAATTTCCCAAAGTATGTTTTACAGCTGTAATATTAGTATGCTATAATGTATAGGCATTTTTGATTTGGAACCAATAGTGCAACACAATAGTCTAAAGCTAATAATTGCGTATATTGTTTAATATATATACGAACAGGGGAGGACACTCATGAAGTCCAGCAAGAAGCCTGCAGAAAGCACAACAGGCAAGACGACTAAGAAAATTAAGAAAATTAAAAAAATTAAAAAAACCGGAAAATCAAAGAGGTTTACATTCGTAAAAAAGTTTATACTAACCTTTTTCCTTTGCCTCATCATACTTGTCCTTGCAATAGGCTTTGCTATGGCTGGTTTGGTTGGTGGAGCCGTTTACGGGTATATAAAAACAGCAAACCCAATTACCGATGAACAGCTAATAGCTAAATCCTCCAACAGAACCACTATCATTTATGATGCAGAGGGCAATATCATACAAAAGCTCACCGGTAGAGATAACATGGACAGCGAGCCAATTACAGACAAGGAAGTTCCTCAATATCTAAAGGACGCCATAATCGCTATAGAGGATGAGCGTTTTGAATCTCATAATGGTGTAGACATACAGGGTGTTTTAAACGCAGGCTTCGGATTTGCTAAAAGCATAGTAACAGGTGACAATTCAAAATCCCGTGGCGGCAGTACCATAACCCAACAAGTTGTCAAAAATATCACCGGCAACGATACCCGTTCTATTGAAAGAAAGGTACAGGAAGGCTATTCTGCTATACTCCTTGAGCAAAAGCTTGAGAAGTGGCAGATACTTGAGCTGTACATGAACCTTGGATACTGGGGCAACAGCTGTACGGGAGTTCAGTCCGCTTCCAAGAAATATTTTGGTAAGCCCGTTAGCGAACTTTCTCTGGCCCAATGTGCACTGCTAGGAGGTATAACCAACAGTCCCGGTAAATACAATCCCTTTACAGAAAAGGGGCGTACAGAGGCAAAGAAACGTCAGGAAATAATACTATCCCTTATGCTTAAGCAGGGTAAGATAACCCAAGCCCAGCATGACCAAGCCGTAAAGGAAGACCTCCAGTACGTACCCAAATCCCATTCACAAAGGGTAGTTAGTGTACAAAGCTACTTTGTGGATCAAGTAATTGTGGACGTAAGGGCTGCTTTAAGAGAGGAAATGGGCATATCTGCTACTATGGCTAACTACATGATATATGGCGGAGGCCTTGAAATTTATACGACAATGGATCCAAAAATCCAGGCAGATATGGATTCGGTATTTCTTGACGACGAATACTTCCCTCTTGTCAACGAAACAGCTAAAAGGCAGATGGAGCACCCTCAAGCAGCAATGGCCATTGTAGATGTGCAAAATGGTCACGTCAAAGCGCTGTATGGCGGCTATGGCAAAAAGGAAGCCAGTAATACACTCAACAGGGCATCTTCATCCCTTATGAAGCGACAGCCAGGTTCTACCGCCAAGCCAATAGTCGTTTATGGCCCCGCTATAGATTTGAAAGCGATAACAGCTACAACAGTAATTGATGATAAGGCAGTTTATATGCTAACAGGCAAGGACTCCGAGCGGGAGTACCCCTCTAACTACGACAATAAGCACGACGGTCTGACGACAGCCCGCAACGCAATAAAAAACTCAGTAAACGTAGTCGCTGCAGAAATATGGCGAGATTACCTTGGAGCTGACAACTCTGTAGAGTACCTTGAAAAGGTAGGCATTGACAGGAAGAAGGAAAAATACATCTCACTGGTTCTGGGTGGATGGGAGCAGGGCATCAACCCGCTTCAGCTGGCAGCCTCTTACGTTCCTTTCGCTCATAAAGGCATTTATTACGAACCAACTACCTTTACTTTGGTAAAGGATAGTAGTGGCACTGAGCTCATAGATAAGAGGGCTGAGTTTAATATCGCATATAGTGAACAAACAGCCTTTATAATGACAGATATGCTACAGGAGGTCACAAAGGGTCGAACATCCCCCTATCCTCACTCTGGAACAGCTGTAACTAATATCAATCCTGATATAATTGGTATGCCGGTTGCAGCCAAGACAGGAACGACGCAGAGCAATATTGATAAGTGGCTTGTAGGATATACTCCCTATTATTCAGCAGCTGTTTGGTATGGCTATGACAATTCGGGTTCTGAGCCTATACCGGTCAAGACAAAAGAAATGTACCAGGCACATAAGATTTTCGCCGCTGTAATGAAGAAAGTCCATGAGGGATTACCCAAAAAAGAGTTTAATGAAATGCCCAATGATATAGTGCAAAAACTGGTCTGCATTTACTCAGGGAAGGTAGCAACTGAGCATTGCAAGCATGATCCTAGAGGCAACGCAACAAAGTATGAGTACTTTATAAAGGGAACTGAACCCCGGGATGACGACCCGTGTACTTTACATGTAGAAGCACAGGTCTGTACCGAAAGTCATGACACGCAAAATCGCAATCTGCTCGCAGGCCCATATTGCCCAGAAGACAAGGTGGTGTCAAAGGTATTCATACAGCGAGATCCACCTTACCTGCCTGTAAAGCCTAATGAAAGAGCTCCAAAGGATACTGTGTATGAGCTGCCTGCAGGAGAATACTGCACGGTACACGGACCACCACCAGAACCTGAGTTTCCTTGGATGGATGACATGTTCGACTGGTTATGGCCTGATGACAACGGTTATAGCAACAACACAGACAATGAAAACAGTAGCGCCCCATCGCAAAACAATGAGCAAGACCAAACTAATCCAGATGGTACTACCCAAGGAGACACTCATGAGCTCGACACACCTATACCCCTGGAGTAATAAACCTTCGCAATCAATGATAGTTGGCCTTACTTAGATAATAGGTACGCAGGGACAAGATGTTCCTGCGTGTTCTCTATTCCTCAGAAAACCTGCTCTCTATAGGTCGGTCCACATTACTCCCTGAACGAAGCGAATTGACTTTATATATTCTTTATTTTTTACAAAATATCATATATTGTTCTATTGAATAGCCTTGGCAAAATCATTATTATATATTTAGTAGGAGGGATGAATCCATGTTTGTAGATCTTGATAAATTCTGGGCTGATGATGAACTAGCACATGAGGACAACTGTTTCAACCAGAAAGCTCCCCAAGCCGCACTTGGCATTAGAATGAGCGAGGAATGCGTTTTTGCAGAGCTAGGGGAAGAAGGTAATCCATGGGGATACACCCCGCGCGAAAGACGTCTCGAGCTAAATAAACGGTATAATGACAAGGCTGAGAAAATTGTGGGTCGCAGATTACTACCTGAAACACTTCCCGAACCAGACGCAGATTTTCCATATGTAAAAAGAATTGGAGAGGTTTTCGAAGGCAAATATGTCCATAATGACATATCAGAGTGGCTTGAAGAATCAGTCAGCACCCCTTCCGAACTGGAAGGTCTACTGGACAGAGTAGAAAAGCTTGATATACGTGAATTCATACTTCCGCCTGAATGGGAGAAGGAAAAGAAGCGAATTTTTGAAAAGTATGGTGTCAAGCCATCACCTATGAGGCATATTAGAGGTCCAGTTACCCTTGCCACTTCCATATACGGTATTGAAAACCTGATATACCTTATTATTGACGAGCCGGATTTGGCAATGCGCTTTTCCGACACTATCCTAAAGGTTATTACAGATATAGCAACAATAATGGATGAAGAAGCTGGCTATTGCGAAGCCAACCGCCCCGGGGGATTCAGCTTTGCAGATGATAACTGTTACCTGCTTACACCAGACATGTATGAATCCTTTGGATACCCGATTTTAAAATCCGTGTTTGAGTGTTGGAGTCCAAGTCCCGGCGACATGCGTTATCAGCATTCCGACTCGGCTATGGGCCACCTGCTTCCCATATTGGGCAAGCTGGACTTGAACGGAGTCAATTTCGGGCCTACTGTCCTTGTAGATGAGATACGTAAGTATATGCCTAAGGCCAGGGTAGACGGCTGTCTGGCTCCATTTACATTTATGAATAATGATACTGAGAATATTATTAAGGAAGTCAAGCGTGATTGTGAAATGGCCCGTGAATACAGGGGATTGAATATTTCAACCGCAGGCTCAATCAATAACGGAAGCTTACTAACAAGCATGCTGACAGTGATGTATGCAATACAGAATTATGGACGGTATTGACCTCTACCCTTAAGCAGTACTGATGGCGCATAGCCCTTGTATGCCCTATACACCTTGCTGAAATAGAACAAATCGTCAAACCCGCTGCGGGCTGCCGCTTCACTAACACTATAACCGCCGGTTGACAACAAATTTTCAGCATTATTGATACGTATACGCGTGATATATTGTTTAATAGTACAACCATTGGCCTTCTTAAAAAAGGCGCCGAGATATACAGGATTTAGACCTGCAATATCAGCAAGTTTAGATAATTCTAACCTGTTCATATAATTCTGGAGGATGTACTGTTTGATTCTTACAAGCCTTGGATCCTCCTGATGCATTGGAATCCCTGATGCAATACGGCACAAAAGGTTGTCCAGTATCAACATGAATACAGCCCGGGCTCTCATGCTATAGTTATACGACTGTTCTACCCAGATGTGGCCCAGTTCGCTATAAAGACTCATAAGCTCGGCCGAAACACCAATTTTAACAACAGGGCTCCATGGCAGTGTAACATCATCTGTTCTCTCTGCCATACTGTGGAGCATGAAGTTGGCAGCAAAGCATTGCATGGGTTCGTCTGAACTGGTATAAGCCTGGCGTACACTACCGCTGGGCACATAGATAAGATCTCCCTGACAGAGTTTGTACTCGGTGCCATTAATGAGATATGTGGAACGCCCCTTATATACATACGTTAAGTCGTGAAAACTAATTTCACCCTCCACTATACTCCAATTGGGCGTGCATCTTCTGTTAACGAAATAGATTAACTCAGGAGTCAAGTTGGAAAAATCGTTTTGCTGCATAACTACACCCGTTTTCGTTTTATACTCTTGAACTATTCTACTACAAATATACGTTTTACTGCAAGGAAGGGATAAGATGACTACTCAAAACAAAAACAAGAATACCGGGTATGGCGCATGGTTAGGCTACAGCTCTGCTAACCGTGATGATATCAGGTATTTATCCACATTTTTCAACAGTATATGTATTGAATCCGAGGATTCAGTGCTGCTTACTGCAAGGCAGGAGTTAGAAGTAGCACTTAAGGAGATATTTGGCCAAACGCCTGTTAGCGTTAAAGAACCCAAAGCTAACGGGACGGTCGTATTGAGCATACTTTCAAAGGAGTGTGCCAAGCTGGCCGATAAAGGTATCACCAAAAATGAAGCGGATAGAATTGGTGATGAGGGTTATATTGTTAAAAGCTGCTCCCTATACAGCAATCACTTTACAATAATAGCGGCAAAATCAGGCGTAGGGGTGCTTTACGGCGTTTTTGCACTAATACGGCATATCCTATGTGGTGACATCAATGATAATATCCAAGTAATAGATAATCCATCCATAGCATTACGAACTATCAATCATTGGGATAATATGGATGGTTCTATAGAAAGAGGTTACGCTGGTCAATCAATTTTCTACAGGAACGGCAGAATACTCATTAATAACAAAAGAATACGTGATTATGCAAGGCTGTTAGCCTCCGTTGGTATTAACGGGATTGTATTGAACAATGTCAATGTCCACAGTGAGGAAACAAAGCTGATAACTACGAAACATCTTCCAAATGTGTCTAAGCTCGCTGACCTGTTTCGTTTATATGGTATAAAGACATTCCTGAGCATCAACTATTCCAGCCCAATTGAGCTTGGAGGACTTGATACAGCCGACCCTCTAGATAAGGAGGTACAGTCATGGTGGAAGGAAAAGGCTGCGGAAATTTACAGCTATATACCCGATTTTGGCGGATTTCTTGTTAAGGCTGATTCAGAATTCCGTCCAGGACCCTTCACATATGGCAGAAACCATGTTGAGGGTGCAAACGTTCTAGCCGCTGCCCTAAAGCCCTTTGGCGGTATTTTGATATGGCGCTGCTTTGTTTACAACTGCAAACAGGATTGGCGGGATAAAACTACAGACAGAGCAAATGCTGCTTATGACAATTTTATGCCCCTTGACGGTGAATTTGATGATAATGTACTACTCCAGATAAAAAACGGACCCATGGATTTCCAGGTTAGAGAGCCGGTTTCACCTCTTCTGGGCGGTCTAAAAAAATCGAATATTGTGCTGGAATTACAAATTACCCAGGAATACACAGGCCAACAAAGGCATCTGTGTTACCTTTCTCAAATTTGGAAGAATACGTTGGATTTTGATACCCACAGCCGGGGTAACAACAGCACAGTAGCAAGCCTGCTTACACAGGGAGCCAAAAATGGTGAGATGTCAGGCATTACAGCCGTATCAAATATCGGTGATGATATGAACTGGACAGGGCATGATCTGGCGCAGTCAAATCTTTACTGCTTTGGCAGACTAGCATGGAATCCCAGCCTTACATCGGAAGCAATTGCTAAGGAATGGATTATCCAGACCTTTGGAAGGGACGACATAGTTATTGATACTCTTACCGGTATGCTGATAGATTCATATAAAATATACGAAAGCTACACTGTACCATTAGGTATTGGTTGGATGGTTAACCCTCATCATCATTATGGCCCCAATGTAGACGGCTACGAATATTCACCATGGGGAACGTATCACAGGGCAGACCATAATGGCATAGGCGTAGACAGGACCGTAGCTACAGGAACGGGTAACACTGGCAGGTACTTTCCACCCAACTCGACAATATATGAAAACCCTGAAACTTGCCCAGAGGAGCTACTTCTGTTCTTCCATCACATACCCTATAAATACAAACTCAAGTCAGGTGTCACATTGATTCAACATATTTATGACACTCATTTTGAAGGCGCAGAAAAAGCAGCAGAGCTCGTTGATAGATGGCAGAGTCTCCATAACAGGATTAACCTTCAGTGTAGCCAGCGCGTTCTGGAAAGGCTTGAAGAACAGGCTGCGCACGCATGTGAATGGCGGGACGTGATAAACTCATACTTCTTACGCAAAAGTGGAATCCAGGATGAAAAATCCCGTAAAATATACTGAGACCGGTCCCTCTGTCACCCCTTGTAATGTGCTAATTCATTTGATATACTAATAAAAACCATCGGGATGAGGTGTTTTTCATGACTGTGGCAGATATCAGCAAGAGAGTAAAGTCAGCTTCAATAAAGCTGGCAGCGTCTACGACGCCAGATAAAAACAAGGCACTGCTTAATATAGCAGATGAGCTTTTTAAGCAGAAGGAAGAAATTTTCAGAGCAAATCAGATGGATTTAGAGAGAAGCGAAGCTGAAAAATTGGCCCTTCCCTTGCTTAAGAGACTTAAATTTGATGAATCCAAGCTCAACGATGTTATATCAGGCATTCATAGCCTTGTTAACCTTGAGGATCCTGTAGGCATTACACTGCTTTCAACACAGATGGATGAGGGTCTGGAACTTTACGGGGT